>JADMIO010841996.1_pt1 | contig 37778 bp, 29 predicted proteins | sample 8958161 | NCBI WGS metagenome assembly JADMIO01 (sample SAMN16585339, study PRJNA669376) | soil metagenome | isolation source: Crop rotation soil | place: USA: Cullars Rotation, Alabama | collected 2011 | reverse complement strand
CTTTCCCGGTCCGGCGTGCCGCGGCTCGCGAGCTCCTCGGCCGCGGCGCGCGCCGCGGCCGCATTCTGGCGCGCGACGATCGCGAGATACGGGTCGGTGACGGCGCCGCGTGCGTGCAGCTCCTTCGCCGTTTCGAGGATCGCGCCGATCGAGGCGAGCTCGGCGCGCTGCTCGACCAACGCCGTCGCGGTCGACGGGCGGCTGAGAATCCACAGCGCGACGACGGTGATGACGACGGTCCCGACCGCGGCGAGCGCACTCTTCATGCGGCCATGCTCCGCGTCCGGCCACACCGGGCGCAATCCCCGGCGCGCGACGGCGGGTAGACAGTCGACTGGACCGCCGATAAGGCGCGGTCGTGCGCTTGGTCACGACGCTCGTGGTCGTCGCCGTTTTCGCCGTGTGCGCCGCCGGGGCAGCCGCGAAGGAGCATTGCGGCAAGCTCGGGATCGACACGTCGGTGGAGGTCGGTGTGCCGGAAGTGTCCGGCCTGGCCCTCGTCACGCACGGATCGGCTGCGATCTATGCAGTCGGCGACGCGACCTATCGGATCGCCCGCATCAGCGTGGGTGCGGATCCGCCGCGCATCGAGGAGTTCGACGCGGCGCCGTCGTTCCGCGGAAGCGGCATCGCATCGCAGTGGGAAGCGGTCGCGGACGGCGGCCGCGGTCTCTGCGTGCTCGCCGAGACCACCGCGCGCGTCTGGTGCTTCGATCAGGATCTCCACCGGGTCGTCACGTCATTCGCGCTCGACGTCTCGGCGCCGCCGGACCTGGCGGCGGCGTGGGCAAAAGAGCCGAACTCCCGCGGCGAAGGGCTGGTGCTGCTCCGTCGCGGCCACGTGCTCGTGCTCAAGGAGAAGAAGCCGCCGCTCGTCGTCGAGTTCGGACCCGCCGGTGACGCGCCGCTGGGGTTCACGGCCGACGCCGTCCTCGCCGCGAACACGCCGTTCGACGCGCCCGAGAACGGCACGCTCGCCGTGCTCGCCGCGTGGCGGTTCTCCGACGCGCTCCAGGCGTTCGTCACCGACGGCAGCGAGCTCGCCGTCGGGCCCGACCACCGGCTCTATCTGCTCTCCGACGAGAGCCGCATGCTCGTCCGTTTGCAGCGCGAGCTGCGCCCCGGCGTGCACGAGGTGAACGCCGACACCTGCTGGCGCGTGCCGAAGGAGCTCGCGCATCCCGAAGGGCTCGTCATCGACGCGGAGATGCGCCCGTGGATCGCGGTCGACGAGAAGAAGACGAGCCGTCCCAACGTGTTCCGCATGCGCGCGATCGGCCGCCAGCCGTGACGGGCATCTCCGCCGACCGGAGCGCCTGCGATGCCGTCGTATCGTCTACGCGACGAGCAGCGGCAGCTTGATCCGGAACGTCGTGCCCGCGCCCTCGCGGCTCTCGCCCTCGAGCGCGCCGCGATGGGCGATGACGGCGTTGTAGACGATCCGCGTGCCGAGCCCGGTGCCGCCCGGCTTCGTGCTGCGCGGGTCGCCGCGCAGGATACGGTCGAGGTCGTCGCGCGCGAGACCGTGGCCGGTGTCGCACACCTCGATCGCGACGAAGCCGCCGTCGGGGAATCGGCCGTCGCGTCGCAGCGTGGTTGCGACCGTCACGCTGCCGCCTGCCGGCGTCGCCGGGATCGCGTTGCTCACGAGGTTGTAGACGGCGCGCTCGATGCGAAAGCGGTCGAAGCGGCACGGCGGGACGTCCGCCAACCGCCGCAAGAGCGTGACGCCACGGTTGCGCGCGGTCGCCTCGAGCTCGCGCAGCTGATCGTCGATCAGCGCCGCCAGATCGGTCGGCTCGAGCTGCGGCTCGCTGACGGTGCCTTTGAGCGCGTCGGCGATGAGCTTGGTGTACTCCTGCACGGCGTCGACCTGGTACGTGACGATGTCGAACGTCTCTCCGTAGGTCGCACGCACCGTGGCGGTCGCGTCGTGCAGGCGGCGCGCGTGCTCGGGCGTCACCGACGCGGTGATCGCGTCGAGCGCGGCGAACATCTCGTCCATGTCGGGGCGCAGCGTGTAGACCGCGAGCGCGATCGGCGACACCTTGTTCTTGATGTCGTGGCTCAAGTCGCCGACGGCGTGTGCGATCGCGGCGCTCTGCGCCTCGCGCGCGAGGTGCGCCGTCTCGATCGCGGCGGCCGCGACCGACGCGACGATCTCGAGCACGGCGAGGTCGTTGCGATCGAACTGACCGCCGCGCTTGTTGAGGAGCTGCAGCACCCCGACGCGCCGATCGGGTTGATACTGGATCGGCACGGTGACGATGCTCGTGGTCGTGAAGCCGGTGCGCTCCTCGACGGCGGTGTCGTGCTCGGCCGCGTCCTGCGGGCGGTTCGTGATCTGCGAGATCCCGCTTCGGAACACCGCGCCCGCGAGGCCGTTCGCCGCGTGCATCGCGTGCCCGACGAGCTCGGCCGCTTTTTCGCCGACGACGTAGCGGAAGACGAGCATGTCGTCGGCGTCGCGGTGGAGATAGATCGTGCCGGCGCCGGCGCCGACGGCGTCGAGCGCGACGTTCAGGATGTCGCGCAGGCGGTCCTCGAGGTCGAGCGACGAGGACAGCAGCCGGCTGATCATGTGGACCGCAGCGATCTGGCGGTTCCGGGCCCGGAGGACCTCGTGCACGTCGGCGGGGTCGGGATCGGTCGACACGGCCCTTCGATATTCCCGCGCCTGACGGGCGGCGCAAGCACCCGGCTTCGCAGGTTGGCGGGCCCGGGACGGTTCAGCCGCGGAGCAGGAAGATCCAGACCAGCGCGACCGGGACGCCGCCGTAGAACAGGATGCGGCGGATACGCTCGACGCGGCGCCTGACGGTCGGTGCACGCGACGGCGCGCGCCATGCTGCCGCGAGCGCGAGCGCCTCGCCGATCGCCCGCAGCGCCGCCGCATAGAGGACGAGGTAGATCGCGAGCGTCGCCCAGTAGATCGCGAACGCGAGCACGTATGCCTGCAGCCCGAACAGGTAGTACTCGCCGAACGTCCCGCCGTACGCGATCCATTGGTTGAGCCGGAAGAGCGGCAGCGTCGGCACGAGCGCGAACACGACGTACTGGAGCAGCGGGTGATCCCACTGGGTCACCGCCGCGTGCTTCGCCTCCGCGTACGCGAGGAGCGGCGACTTCCGGCGCAACGGTGCACGGACGTCGCCCCGCGCGCGCGCGATCGCGTCGACGATGGCGAGCGGGCGTGCCGGCTCGAAGCCCCAGCGGAAGGCGCGTCCCGAACGCATGCGCAGCGCGAAACCAGGTGCCGGCAGCGGTACGCGCCATGGCACGACCTCCGTGACCGCGTCGCGTGGAATCTCGACGCGCTCGGCGTGGCGGTCGACGACGAGCGTACCCGCGTCGATCGTGAGCGTCGCATCCCGCCAGCGTCGCCACAGCCACGCGCCGTACGCGGGCAGCGCGCACGCGAGCGTGAACGTCCGGATCAGCCGCAGGGGATTCGCGAGCGGCGTGTCGAAGAAGCCGAGGACCACCAGCAGCACGAGCGGCGTCGTGCGGCTCAGCGCGACGAGCGCGCCCGCAGCCACGCGGCCAACGGGTGTGTGAACGACCGTGTGCGAGAGGACGGGAGCGGCGATGGCGGCGTCGATATCGCAGACCTTCGCAGCCGAGCAACACGGCCACGCGCGAATCGCGCCTATTGCGTGCGCCCGGCGACACGTATGCTGCCGGACATCATGTGCCCCGCGCAGCGGATCCGATCGTGAGCACCGACGCGGAAGCGCCGCTCGCCGACGCCGACGTGGAGCGCATCGCCGACGCCGTGCGCGCCGGCACCGACGGGATCGCCGTGCCCGTCGAGCTCGTCGACGACACGTCCGCGGTCGAGACGACGCTGCTCCAGCGCCTACGCACGATGCCGGTCGCGGAGCGCATCAAGCTCGCGCTGCGCGGCAACCGCGAGGCGCGCATGCTGCTCATCCGCGACGGCAACCGGCTGGTCCGCCGCTTCGTGCTGCAGAACCCGCGCCTCACGGACGACGAGGTCATCGCGCTCGCGAAGAACCGCAGCGCCGACGACGAGATCCTGCGCGAGATCGCAGAGTCTCGCGACCGGACGAAGAACTACCAGGTGCGCTTGGCCCTGGTGACGAATCCGAAGACGCCGCTCGTGCTCGCGCTCCGCTTCATCGGCGCGCTGCAGGAGCGCGACGTCCGCCAGCTCGCGAAGAGCAAGAACGTGTCGCAGACGATCTCGGCCGCGGCGAAGCGGATCGTGCTCGCGAAGGACGCGAGCCGGGGCTGACCGCCGCTAAGCCGTTGCTGCCGACGAGGGCGACACCGCCGGCGTCGGCGACGTCGGCGTCGTGGTCTTGATCGGCGTCGGCGTGACCGTGGGTGTGGTGCAACCGGGGCAGAGCACGACGTCGTTGTCGCCGCCCGCCCCGCATGCGGCCGCGGTGCAGAGCAGGAACGCGACCAGCATCATCCGCCACGTGACCCGCATCGCGGCGCTTATACGGACGACCGCCCCGAGCGTCAACGCGGGTGGTCAGCGGCCGCGCAGCGCGACGCGCGCGCTGCGCGCGAGGAAGCGCAGAAAGCGCCAGGTGTGACCCATGTTCGAGCGCGTCCGGGTCGCCCTCGCGTCGATCGGATCGCCGACGCTGAGCCGGCCAACGTCGAGGACCTCGGCGTAGAGACCCATGTCGATGTGCCCGAACTCCGTCTTCAGGGCCTTCAGCACGTTCACGTCGCGCGTCGCCGTGAGCGGGTTGACGCCGGTCGCCGCGCAGCGGCGGATGCGGGTGTGGATGCGCAACCGGACGTTGCCGATCCGAACCTTGCTGCCGACCCAATCGAACTCCGCCCACGGCGCGAGCCCGTCGATCGCGAGGTTGGCCCGGAACCGCAGCGGATCGAGCGCCGTCCCGATGCGCGACCCGAGGTCGCGAACGCTCGCGAGGTTCAGCAGTGACACGCAGTTCTCCGGCACGTCCGTGAGCGAGAGCGGCCCCGCCTCGACGAACCGCAGCGGCGTCTGAACCGCGGGCCCGAGCACGCGATTGGCATACGCCGTCAGTGCCCCGCGCCCGTCGTCCGTCGCGAACGACGCCACGCACGGCGGCTCCCCCGGCCACGCGAGCTCGATCGTCTGCCCATCGAGATCGACACGACATCCGAGCCGTGCGAGCTCCGCGTCGCGCATCAGCATCGCGAACTTCTGCTTCGGCTTCCACGTGAACGCTCCCGCGTCGCCACTTGCACCGTCGCGCGCGAAGGCGAACCGCCGGTCGTCGGGGATGCCGCCGCCACGCCGCACGTCGACGGTGTCGAGCGATTCGGCGCGAAGGCCTTTCACCGGGAACCGGTAGATGGCGGCGAGTGTAGCGGGCATCGCGGAGGTGCATAGCAGGAAACGGTGCCTGATCGCGCGGCACCGCTGCACGATGACGACGGTGGCGTCCGCGCGATCCTCAGCCGGGCACGTCCGCAGGATCGATGAGGCCGTGCCGCCGCCAGCCCACCGTGAGCCATGTGCATGCGCGTGCGACCGGCGGACGCCGAGCCGCATCCGCCGTTGCCACGTTGACCGGTGCTACAGCCGCTTTCTTCCAGCCGTCGAACCATCGTCCCGACGATGCCGGATCGAGATGCACCGCCGCGCGGATGTTGGCGGAAGCGCTCCTCGCGTGTCGCCGCGCGTTGAGGAGCACGTGCCGTAGCGCGTTGCGCACCTCGAGCGGCGTTCGAAGCACGTGATGATGATACCTGTCAGCGAGAACCTGTCCGGTGTGTTCCGCGACACGAGTGACGACTCGCGCGAGCCGCGCCCCGACCGCTTTCATCCGGCGCCCGAGCGCATGGTGATCATCTAAGCGATATCAAGCAATATATTTACGCGATATCTTGCCGGAGAAATGAACGCCGGCATGCCGATGATCGGTGACAATCGGGTGCTCGCCGTTTTAGTCGATCCGCCACCGAACGCTATGACCGTCACGCACGGCATCGGCGGGCGAGCCGCGCGGGCCCGGTGTCTGCGCTTGGTCACGGTCGCGGTCGCGGAAACCGCCCGCCGTCTCGCCGGCATCCGCGATCGCTATCTCACGCGTTTCGTTGGCGCTCTGCGTTGACAGTCCGGACTCCGCTCGTTAGTGTCCGCGCGCTTTCGCGTCCCTGCCTTGGCAGCGCTGAGCGGGTCCCCCAATGATGGCTGATTGCGAGGAGATGCCATGAGCGCGTACCGTCACGTGCGAGTGCCCTCGGAAGGCGAGCGCATCCGCGTCGACGCCGACGGTACCTGGCACGTTCCGGATCACCCGATCATTCCCTTCATCGAGGGTGATGGTACCGGGCCCGACATTTGGCGGGCCTCGCAGATTGTGTTCGACGCCGCCGTGCGGAAAGCCTTCGGCGGCACGCGCAAGATCGTCTGGATGGAGATGTACGCCGGCGAGAAGGCGCTCACCGTCTACGGCAAGGACGAGTGGCTGCCGGAGGAGACCAACCAGGTCATCCGCGACTTCGGCATCGGCATCAAAGGGCCGCTCACGACGCCGGTCGGCGGCGGCATCCGCAGCATCAACGTCACGCTGCGCCAGGTGCACGACCTCTACGCGTGCGTGCGGCCCGTCCGCTATTTCCAGGGCGTTCCGAGCCCCGTCAAAGAGCCCCAGAAGCTCGACGTGGTCATCTTCCGCGAGAACACCGAGGACGTGTACGCGGGAATCGAGTTCAAGGAAGGGACGCCGGAGGCGCGGCAGCTGATCGAGTTCGTCGGCGAGCGTCTCCATAAGAAGATGCGCCCGGACTCCGGCGTCGGCATCAAGCCCATGTCGATCTTCGGATCGAAGCGTCTGGTCCGCCGCGCGGTCAACTACGCCCTCGCGCACGGGAAACCGAGCGTCACCTTGGTCCACAAGGGCAACATCATGAAGTTCACGGAGGGCGCGTTCCGCGACTGGGGCTACGAGCTCGCGCGCGAGGAGTTCGGCGACCGCGTCGTGACCGAAGACCAAGCCGGCGCCGGCGCGAAAGGGAAGGTCGTCATCAAGGACCGCATCGCCGACTCGATGTTCCAGCAACTGCTGCTGCGCCCGGACGAGTACAGCGTCCTCGCGACGCCGAACCTGAACGGCGACTACCTCTCCGACGCCTGCGCGGCACAGGTCGGCGGCCTCGGTCTCGCGCCGGGTGCGAACATCGGCGACCGCGTCGCGATGTTCGAGGCGACGCACGGCACGGCGCCGAAGTACGCGGGGCAGGACAAGGTGAACCCGGGCTCGGTGATTCTCTCCGGCGCGATGATGTTCGAGCACCTCGGTTGGACGGAGGCGGCGCGGCTCATCGTCGACGGCCTCGAGCGCACGATCGCGGCGCGCACCGTCACCTACGATCTCGAACGCCAGATGCCGGGTGCCACGCTCCTCAAGTGCTCCGAGTTCGGCCAGGCGATCGCGAACAACATGAAGGGCTGACATGGCACGAAAGAAGATCGCGCTGATCGGCGCGGGGATGATCGGCGGTACGCTCGCGCACCTCTGCGCGCTGAAGGGGCTCGGCGACGTGGTGCTGTACGACGTCGTCGACGGCCTGCCGCAAGGGAAGGCGCTCGACCTCGCCGCCGCGGCGCCGGTCGAGGGCTTCGACGTCGCGCTGAAGGGCACGAACGACTACGCCGACATCGCCGGTGCCGACGTCTGCATCGTCACCGCCGGCGTCGCCCGGAAGCCCGGCATGAGCCGGGACGATCTCCTCGGCATCAACGCGAAAATCGTGAGCGCCGTCGCCGCCGGCATCAAGCAACACGCGCCGAAGGCGTTCGTCATCGTCGTCTCGAATCCGCTCGACGCGATGGTGACGCTGATGAAGGAGAAGACCGGTTTTCCGAAGCACCAGGTCATCGGCATGGCCGGCGTCTTGGACTCCGCCCGCTATCGCCGCTTCCTCGCCTGGGAGCTCGGCGTGTCGGTGCAGAGCGTGCAGGCGATGGTCCTCGGCGGCCACGGCGACGACATGGTTCCCATCCGCAGCCACACCACCGTCAACGGCATCCCGGTTGCGAAGCTCATCGCCGCCGACAAGCTCGAGGCGGTCGAGAAGCGCGTCCGGGGCGCGGGCGGCGAGGTCGTCGCGCTCCTGAAGACCGGCTCCGCGTTCTACTCGCCGGCGCACTCGGCCATCGAGATGGCCGAATCTTTTCTTCATGACCGCAAGAAGGTGCTGCCCTGCGCCGCCTATCTCGAAGGCGAGTACGGCCTGCGCGGCCTCTACGTCGGCGTGCCGGTGCAGATCGGTGCGGGCGGCGTCGAGAAGGTCCTCGAGATCACCCTCACCGACGACGAGAAGAAGGCGCTCGCGGTCTCCGCGCAGCACGTGCAGGAGCTAGTCGAGGCCACTGCGAAGGTGCTCGCGGCCGCCGATAAGCCGGCGTGACCGCCGGGGCGAGCGCATTTCATTTCTGCGGACGCCACGCGCTCGATAGACTCGACACGAGTCGGTGAACGCTCGATGACCGCCCACGCGCCCACGCACGAGTTCTTCGCTTCCACGATCGGTCGCAAGATCGTGATGGCCGTGACCGGTGTGATTCTCTTCGGGTTCGTCGTCGCCCACATGGCCGGCAATCTCCAACTGTACCTGGGGCCGACCGTGATGAACCATTACGCGGTCTTCCTGCGCGAGTTCCTGCACGGCGCGGGCCTGTGGATCGCGCGCGCGGTGCTGCTCGCGTCGGTGATCCTGCACGTATGGGCGGCCTACAGCCTGACGATGCTCGATCGCGCGGCGCGCCCGGTGCGCTATCGCGAGTGGACGCCGCAGGAGTCGACGTACGCCTCGCGCACGATGCGCTGGACGGGCCTCCTGCTCGCGGCGTTCGTCGTCTACCACCTCCTCGATCTGACCTTCGGCACCGTGAACCCGGCGTTCAAGGAAGGGGACGTCTACGGCAACGTGGTGCGAAGCTTCAGCATCGTGCCGGTCGCGATCATGTACATCCTCGCGATGGGTCTCCTCGCGCTGCATTTGAAGCACGGCACGCTCAGCATGCTCCGCACGCTCGGCATGTCGCACCCGCGGCACCAGGCGATCGCGGCGCAGGTGCTGAACGTCGTCGTCGGGCTCACGATCGCGGCCAACATCTCGTTCCCGATCGCAGTGCTCTTCGGTTGGGTGCGATGAAGCTCGACGCGCACATCCCCGCGGGTCCGATCGAGCAGAAGTGGGACACGCGACGCTTCGACATGAAGCTCGTGAATCCCGCGAACAAGCGGAAGTATCACGTGATCGTCGTCGGCAGCGGCCTCGCCGGCGGCGCCGCGGCCGCGTCACTCGCCGAGCTCGGCTACAACGTGAGCTGCTTCTGCTACCAGGACAGCCCGCGCCGCGCCCACTCGATCGCCGCCCAGGGCGGCATCAACGCCGCCAAGAACTACCGCAACGACGGTGATTCGATCCGTCGCCTCTTCTACGACACCGTGAAGGGCGGCGACTTCCGTTCCCGCGAGGCGAACGTCTACCGCCTGGCGCAGCTCTCGGTGAACATCATCGACCAGTGCGTCGCGCAGGGTGTGCCGTTCGCGCGCGAGTACGGCGGGCTCCTCGACAATCGCTCCTTCGGCGGCGCGCAGGTGTCGCGGACGTTCTACGCGCGCGGCCAGACCGGGCAGCAGCTCCTCCTCGGCGCCTACCAGGCGCTCGAGCGCCAGATCGGTCTCCGCAAGGTGAAGATGTATTCGCGCCACGAGATGCTCGAGCTGGTCGTCGTCGACGGTGTGGCGAAGGGCATCGTCGCGCGTGATCTGGTCACCGGCGAGATCACCTCGCACGCCGGCGACGCCGTGCTCCTCGCGACCGGTGGCTATGGGAACGTCTTCTTCCTCGCGACCTACGCGAAGGGCGCGAACGCCACGGCGATCTGGCGCGCGCACAAGCAGGGCGCAGGCTTCGCCAACCCGTGCTTCACGCAGATCCACCCGACGTGCATCCCGGTCTCCGGCGACTACCAGTCCAAGCTGACGCTCATGAGCGAGTCGCTCCGCAACGACGGCCGCGTGTGGGTGCCGCAGAAGGCCGGCGACACCCGCGCGCCAAACGAGATCCCCGAGGGCGATCGCGACTACTACCTCGAGCGCATGTACCCGAGCTTCGGGAACCTCGCGCCGCGCGACATCGCGTCGCGGGCGGCGAAGCGCGTGTGCGACGAAGGGCGCGGTGTCGGGCCGGGTGGTCGCGGCGTCTATCTCGACTTCGGCGACGCGATCGCCCGGCTTGGTCACGACGCGATCGCCGAGAAGTACGGCAACCTCTTCGAGATGTACGAGCGCATCACCGGCGAGGACCCGTACGTGGTGCCGATGCGCATCTACCCGGCGACGCACTACACGATGGGCGGGCTGTGGGTGGATTACGACCTGATGTCGACGATCCCCGGGCTCTTCGTCGGCGGCGAGGCGAACTTCTCCGACCACGGCGCGAACCGGCTCGGCGCGAGCGCGCTGATGCAGGGTCTCGCCGACGGCTACTTCGTGCTGCCCGCAACGATGAGCAACTATCTCGCGACGGTGAAATCGGGTGCGATCGACACGTCACACGCCGCGTTCGCCGATGCGGAGGCGGTCGTGCGCGCGCGCCTCGATCAGCTCCTCGCCGCGCGCGGCGACCGCACGGTGATGTCGGTGCACCGCGAGCTCGGGCGCATCATGTGGGAGTACTGCGGCATGGCGCGCACGAAGGCCGGCCTCGAAACCGCGATCGACCAGGTCCGCATGCTGCGGGAGCGGTATCCCCAGACGATCACGATCCCGGGCAGCGGCGCCGAGCTGAACCAGTCGCTCGAGCAGGCCGGGCGTGTGTCGGACTTCCTCGAGCTCGCCGAGCTCATGTGCCGCGACGCGCTCACCCGCGACGAGTCGTGCGGCGGCCACTTCCGCGAGGAGTACCAGACACCAGACGGCGAGGCGCAGCGCGACGATGAGCGCTTTGCGCACGTCGCGGTCTGGGAGTGGGCCGGCCCGGGGAAGGCGGAGATCCGCCACGAGGAGCCGCTCGTGTTCGAGAACGTCCACCTCGCGACGCGGAGCTACAAGTGAGGCTCACCTTGAACGTGTGGCGTCAGAAGGACGCCGCCGACGAGGGGAAGTTCGTCACGTACCACGCGAACGACGTCGACCCGCACATGTCGTTCCTCGAGATGCTCGACGTGGTGAACGAGGACCTCACCAAGCGCGGCGAGGATCCGATCGCGTTCGACAGCGATTGTCGTGAAGGCATCTGCGGTACCTGCGGCTTCGTCATCAACGGCCGGCCTCACGGCCCGCAGCCGCGCACCACCGCGTGCCAGCTCCACATGCGCTTCTTCAAGGACGGCGACACGATCACCATCGAGCCGTTCCGCGCCGCCGCGTTCCCCGTGATTCGGGATCTGGTCGTCGACCGCGCCCCGCTCGATCGCATCATCGCCGCCGGCGGCTTCATCACCGCGCCGACGGGCGGCGCGCCCGACGCGAACGCGGTCCTGGTTCCGAAGGAGGCCTCCGAGCTGGCCTTCGACGCCGCGACCTGCATCGGGTGCGGCGCGTGCGTCGCCGCGTGCCCGAATGCGTCGGCGTCGCTCTTCACGGCCGCGAAGGTGTCGCACCTGGCGCTGCTGCCGCAAGGTCAGCCGGAGCGCTGGGACCGCGTCGAATCGATGACCGAGCAGATGGATGCGGAGGGCTTCGGCAACTGCACCTTCCACGGCGAGTGTGAGGCCGCGTGTCCGAAGGGCATCAGCATCCGCTTCATCTCGAAGATGAACGCGGACTATCTGCGCTCGCGGTTCTGGCGCGGCCGGCGCGTGCGCGGATCGAACGAGGGCACCGCATGAACATCCACGAGCATCAAGCGAAAGAGCTGCTGCGCCGCTACGGCGTCGCGACATTGAAAGGCCAGGCGTGCTTCACCGTCGACGAGGCGGTCGCGGCCGCCGAGCAGCTCGGCTTCCCGTGCGCGGTGAAGGCGCAGATCCACGCCGGCGGCCGCGGTAAAGCGGGCGGCGTGAAGATCGTGAAGAACGCCGCCGAGGCGCGCGCCGCCGCGAGTGAGATCCTCGGCAAGACGCTGGTCACGCACCAGACCGGCCCGCAGGGCAGAGTGGTGCGCCGGCTGTACGTCGAGCAGGGCTGCCGTATCGCGCGCGAGCTCTACCTCGGCGTCGTCGTCGACCGCGGGGTCGGCCGTGTCACCGTGATGGCGTCGACGGAGGGCGGCGTCGAGATCGAGGAGGTCGCGGCGAAGACGCCCGAGAAGATCCTCCGCGAGGTCGTCGACCCGGTCGTGGGGCTCGCGGCGTATCAGGCGCGACGTCTCGCGTTCGCGCTCGGGCTCGGCGCGAAGGAGCAGCTGCCGAAGACCGTCGCGTTCCTCACCGCGATCGTGAAGGCGTTCATCGACCTCGACGCGTCGCTGCTCGAGATCAATCCGCTGGTCGTGACCGACACCGGCGACGTCGTCGCGCTCGACGCGAAGATCAGCTTCGACGACAACGGCCTCTTCCGCCATCCCGACGTGAAGGAGCTGCGCGACCCGACCGAAGAAGACCCGCGCGAGACCGAGGCTGCGAAGTTCGACCTCTCGTACATCGCGCTCGACGGCAACATCGGCTGCATGGTGAACGGCGCCGGCCTCGCGATGGCGACGATGGACTCGGTGCAGGCCGCGGGCGGCGCGCCCGCCAACTTCCTCGACGTGGGCGGCGGCGCGAACACCGAGAAGGTGAAGGCCGCCTTCAAGATCATCCTCTCCGACGCCGCCGTGAAAGGGATCTTCATCAACATCTTCGGCGGCATCCTGCGCTGCGACGTGCTTGCCGAGGGCGTCGTCGCGGCGGCGCGCGAGGTCGGCCTCAAGGTGCCGCTCGTCGTCCGCATGGAGGGCACCAACGTGGAGCAGGGCCGGAAGATCCTCGCCGACTCGAAGCTCGACATCATCTCCGCCGCAAACATGAAGGACGGCGCCGAGAAGGCCGTCGCCGCGGCGGGACGGGCGTAGCCATGCCGGTCCTCGTCGACAAGAACACCAAGGTCGTCACGCAGGGGCTCGGCGGCGTCGGGCAGCTGCACACGCGCCTCTGCCGCGAGTACGGCTCACAGATGGTTGCCGGCGTCGCGCCGGGGAAGGGCGGCACCGACTTCGAGGGCATGCCGCTCTTCGACACCGTCCAGCAGGCGGTCGCCGCCACCGGCGCGAACGCGTCGGTGATCTACGTGCCGCCGCCCGGCGCCGCCGACGCGATCCTCGAAGCCGCCGACGCGGGCCTGCCCCTCGTCGTGTGCATCACCGAAGGGATTCCGGTCGAGGACATGGTGCGCGTGAAGCGCACGCTCGAAGGCCGCCCGACGCGTCTCATCGGCCCGAACTGCCCCGGCGTGATCACGCCCGGGCAGTGCAAGATCGGCATCATGCCGGCGTACATCCACAAGCCCGGCAGCGTCGGCGTCGTGTCGCGCAGCGGCACGCTCACCTACGAGGCCGTCTTTCAGCTGACGAACCTCGGCATCGGTCAGTCGACGTGCATCGGCATCGGCGGCGACCCGATCATCGGCACGAGCTTCGTCGACGCGCTCCGCCTCTATCAGGACGACCCCGGCACCGAGGCCGTGATCCTGATCGGCGAGATCGGCGGCAGCGCCGAGGAAGACGCGGCCGCATTCATCAAGGCGCACGTGAAGAAGCCGGTCGTCGCGTTCATCGCCGGCCAGACCGCGCCGCCCGGCAAACGCATGGGCCACGCCGGCGCGATCATCTCCGGCGGCCGCGGCACCGCCGCCGACAAGATCCGCGCCTTCGAGGCGGCCGGCGTCACGGTCGCGCGCAGCCCCGCCGAGCTCGGCAGCACGATGGCGAAGCGCCTCGGCCGCTGACGGTTGCCTCGCATCCAACATTCCAAGGAGAAGAATTCGAATGGCGACTGAGAAAACCTTTGCGATCGTCAAACCGGACGCGGTGAAGCGGAACCTCATTGGCGAGGTGATTCGTCGCGCCGAGGCGGCCGGACTCCGCGTCGTCGCGGCGCGCTTCCTTCACATGACGAAGCAAGAGGCGGAGGGCTTCTACGCCGTCCACAAGGAGCGTCCGTTCTTCGGGAGCCTCACCAGTTACATGTCGTCCGGCCCGGTGATGGCGCTCGTCTTCGAAGGTGAAGGCGCGATTCTCAAGTGGCGCGGCCTCATGGGCGCGACCGACCCCGCGAAGGCCGACGCCGGCACGATCCGCAAGGACCTCGGCCAGAGCGTCGAGCAGAACGCGACCCACGGCTCCGACGCGCCGGAGACCGCGCAAACGGAGATGGCCTACTTCTTCAGCGGCCTCGACGTCGTCGCGCGCGACTGAGCTCAGCGGGCGCAACACCCGGGCGCGGCGAGCGTAGACGCCGCAGCCCCATCACCGCGGTGACTTGACGAGCACGTCGGTCAGCACCGGACCGCCGAAGGTTTTGTCCGGACGTTTCGTCCCGCAGCCTTTGTCGCGGATCGTGCCGTCAGGGAACGGATCGACGATGCTCGGCGGCGCGACCTGTCGCGGACACACGTCGTCGTCGACATGCGCGTCGGCCCCGCCACCGAGGGCGGCGCGCGTCACGGTGGCGGTGAAGCGATAGTCCTCGAGACCCGGTGAGCTCTTAGTGCTCTTACCGGGGAAGTTGGCGCACTCGAAGGTCACGTCGAAGGCGAGCGCGGCTTTCTTCTTCGATTTGATCACGAGCGGCTTCTTGATCGCACTCGCGTTCAACGTGACGATCGGCGCGGCGCACGCGCCGAGCGACACGGCGTCCACGTGCACCAGGTTCGCCGCGGTCGCCACGTCGGGGATGGTCTCGGCGTGGGCACCGCGGTTCTGCAGCTGCACCGTGATCTTCTTCGTGACACGAGGCTTCGTCGCGCTCAGCGTGACGGATTTCGGCACGGAGAGCTTGATGACGGCGAGATCGCTGGCACCGGCCGTGCCGAGCACGGTCGTGCGGGTGTCGACGGTCGATGGCGGCGCCTCCTGATTGCCGACGAGATCGCGGGCGACGCTGTAGAACGCGTACGACGAGCCCGCCTGTCCCTGGAACTGCGTGGCGGTGTCTTCCGTGCTGCTCAGCAGCGGCATGAAAGGACCGTCATCCGTCGAGACGTAGATCGTGTAGTCGGCGATACCGGTGCCGCCATCGCTGCCGCTCCACGTGAGCGCGAATGTCGGCGACGTCGTGGTGAGGGGCAGCGGCGCGACGGCGCTCGATGGCGCCGTCCGATCGATGCCGTTGCACCATTGGGGCGTCAGGATCGCGGGATGCACGTCGAAGACGATCGACGCCTGATTGCAGATCGCGGCGTCGTCGGGGAGATCGGGCTTCGGCATGACCGTGAAGCTCACCAGGCCCTCACCCTCGGGCGCCGTCACGTTCGGCGGCAGGAAGCCGGCCTCGGGATTGGTGGTGATCTGCTGCGTCTCGGGATCGACCGAGGTGAGCTCCCACATCACGATGCCGGTCTGGAGATCCACGCCCGCGGCGATCAGCACGAGCAAATTCTGCTCGGGACGCAGGTCGACGCCGCCGGTGTACTGCTGCGCGCCCGGGGGCATCGGCACCTGGATGCTGCCGAACGAGATCGGTCCCAGGCTGAAGGTCGCGACATCGACCTTGGCGAGGTCGAGCTGATCGGTGATCGTCACGACCTGCGCCGGCGCGTTCGCGTGCGCGGGGTCGTTCTCGAAGCGGATGGTGTAGGGCAGCGGCGTGCCCGGTACGATCGCATGACCGTTGCCGGCGCCGACCACGCCGGTCTTGTCGTTGGGATCGGCCGAGAGCGTGATCGGCGTTCCAATGCAATCGAGGCTGCCGGCGCCGATCGGGTTCGGTATCGAGATCGAGGGACAGTGCTTAGACTGATCGTTCGGCACGCAAAACGCGGAGCCGTCGGCGGTGGTGACGACCTTGTGGCCGGGCAGCGCCTCACAGTGCTCTTTCGTCATCCGACACTTCTTCAGATTCTCCAAGAACTCCGAGACGGTTTGCTTGCCCGCCAATTGGCAGTTGGGCGGTGCGGGAATCGGCGGCGGGTAGCATCCGGAACCGATCGCGGTGCCGTTCCTGCTGCTCGAGTCGCACTGGATGTCCGTGCACCCGCAGCCCGGCGCGAGCACGCTACCCTTGCAGGGCGTGACCGGGCAGATCGCGGCGACGGCGTCCGCGGGTCCGAGGAGCGCGGGCACCGACCGCACGTCGGTTGCGAGGCGCGCGAGCGCGCTCATCAGCAGCGGGCTCTGCTCCAACACCTGGCCGGTGCCGAAGAGCGCGAGATCGAGCTGCAGCCACGTGAGGCTCGACACCTGGACGTCGCTTCCGATGTTCTCGATCAACTGCGTACGCCCGTCCGCGACGATCGCAGCGAGCTGCGCCTGCGCGTACGCGGTGAGCGCCGGCGTCAGCGTCTCCGGCAGCGTGTAGTCGAAATTCGCGTCCGCATACGCGCGCGCACCCTCGACGCTCGTCGCGATCGCCGCCGGGTTCGGCAAGGGCGTCAAGAGGGGCTCGCCGAGCGCCGCGAGCGAGGTGAACTCCGCGCCGTGAGATGTGGTCGGCGGCAACGTCAACGTGATCTCGAGCGTGCCGCAAAACCCGGCAGGTACGATCGGCAGCAGGAGCGGCACGTTCGTCGCGCCGTTCGCGCCGACGTCGACCTCCAGGCTTTGCAGGCTCCAATCCACCGCGAGCTGCCCGGCTTGTGGAGGCGGGACGGCGAGCGAAAAGAGCGGCCGAAATTCGACCCCCGCCCCGAATGAGAGCGTGAGCGGTACGGCGAGCGCGTCGACGTTGCCGCGATTGCCGTACGCGATGAGGAAGCGCGTCGGCCGGCCGATGCGGATCCCCCGTGGCCCGACGACGGATACCCAGAGATCGGGAGCGGCGGTCGTCTCGACCTCGAACGCTCCCGGGGTCGTCGACGTCGCGCTCGGATTGGCGACGACGAGATCCCATGCGCCGAGAGTCGCGCCGTCCAAGTCGAAAAGGGTGCTGATCCCGGAACCACCGGCGTCGATCGAAAGTGGGGTGCCGACGATGTCGGTCTGACCGGTGCGTCGCAGGCGGACGCTCACGCCGTCCTCGAAGCCGTTACCGGCCACGTGCACGAGGACCGTCGCGGTGTTGCCGCTGCGCGCCGGCACGATGCCGTAGACGGCGAAGCCCGGGAGCAGCTCGACCGCGCCGATGTCGCAGTGCGCACCGACCGGGCGCTGAAAGCCGCGTTGATCGAAGGCCGGACACGCATCGCCGCCGCTCCCCGGCGCCGCCGGATTGCCGGCGTCGATCGCCGGACTTCCCGGCAGCAGCGCATGCGTGCTGGTCGTACCGCCGTTCTCGGCGAGCGCGCCGAGTTGCGCGTCCTGGTTGGCGAGGTTGCCGGTCGTGTCGCCGGCAAGCGGGCACTGTGCGTCGAGGACGCCGATCAGATTGAAGCCGAGGGACGTGATCGTGTTGCTGTAGCAATCCGGGCCGGCGTCGGCGGGCACGAAGTAGGTCGCCGTATTGCCGGCGATGATCGAGTTGCCGAGCTCGAGCTGGGTGCCGAGATGCGCGATGCCGCCGCCGAGCCCGCCGGCGCCGCCGTCGCCGGCGTGATTATCGGTGATGGTGACGCTGCGCAGCTCCGCCTTGTCCGCGTTGTAGATGCCGCCGCCGTAGCTGTGGAAGTTGCGGTTGCCGCTGATCGTCGAATTGACGACCACGAGCGAGCCGGTGCTGTTCCAGATTCCGCCGCCGTAGCTGCCGCCGTCGTTGTGGTCGATCGTGCTGCCGGTCACGGTCATGGTGCCGCCGAAGTTCATCAGGCCACCGCCGCCGAGACCCGCGGAGTTGTGAGAGAGCGTGCTCTCGACGACGTGCACCGTCGTCGGCAGCGTGTCGCTGAAGTCGAAGATCGCGCCGCCGTATGCGTCGGCCGTGTTGCCGTCGAACGTCGAGCGCCGGACGACGAGCGCGTTGGAGTTGTAGATGGCGCCGCCAGAACCGGCCGAGACGTTGTCCCGCAAGATGCACGCGTCGATCGTCAGCGCGCCGGCGTTGTTGATCGCGCCGCCCTGGCCGTACAGCACCCGATCGTCGAACCGGCCGTGCTCGAGCCGGAGACCGCTGATCGCGACCGGCGCGACGTTGCCGACCATGAAGAGTTGTCCCGTATCGCCGCCGCTGACGTGCGTGGTCGCCGCGCCGGCGCCGGCGATCGTCATGGCCTTCTCGATGCACAGCGCCTTCGTGTTGATGTTGCTCGAGCCGAACTGGCTGGTCGCGAAGTGGCACGACGCGACCGCGGTCAGCGCGTAGTCGCCGCTCGGGACGACGACGGTGCTCGGATCCGCGGCGGCGTTTGCGGAGACGATGGCGCCGCGCAGACTGCAATCGTTCGCGACGTCGTCTGCGCAGGCGGTCGCAGAAGGCGCGTCGTCCGTGCGATCGACGGTGAAGATCGCCGCCGCGCCGGGCGACGGCGCCGCGAACGCAGCGATAACGGCAGCGATTGAGAGCAGGCCGGCAAGGCGGCGCATCGCCGGACGGTCGCCCACCTCGCCCACACCCGTCAACGATTTTGCGCGCGCGCCGTTCGCAAATTGCTCGTCCGCTCACAGTACGACGACAGCTCTGCTCCGGAGCGGCCCACTCGCGCGCGACTGACGCGCCGCGCCTGTTCAGCCAGCGTTTGCGGTCTCAGCCACTGCTCGGCGAGGTCGATGACCTGATCGAACGGCTCACACGCTCTGCCACAGCGCCTCGAGCTCCGCCGCGACCTCGGCGGGGCGCTCGAGTGGCCACCAGTGGCCGCACTGCGGGTACGACACGAAGCGCGCGTGCATGCGCGCCGCCATTCGCGCGCCGAGCTCGGGGCCGGCGTAGGGATCGTTCGCGCCCCACAGGATCAGGCCGGGCGCGGTGATCTTCGCGACGTCGGCGTCCCATTCGTGGCTGACGCGTACCGCGGAACGATAGAGCGCGAGGATGTAGCGCTTCATCGTCGCGTCGACGCGGCTCGCGGTGTCGGCGGCGTCCTCGGGTGAGACGCCCGCGGCGGTGAGGCCGAGCGCGAGCTGGTCGGCGGTCATCAGGTCCATGAACTGCTCACCGACGCCGGGCGTCTGCCAGAGCTTCGCGGTGTCGTGCCACTCGTACGCCGTGTCGATCGGCGCCGCGCCCGCGGCCCACGTCCGTACCAGCTCCGGGCGCAGCATCGCCGCGCGTAGGACGAGGAGCGCGCCCCAGTCGTGGCCGACGAGATCGACGGGCGCGCCGATCTTCGCGAGCTCATCGAGAAGCCAGTCGACGTACGCTTCCTTGGTCGCGGTGAATCCGGCCGGCGCCGGCACGCCGAAGCCCGGTAGCGCCAGCGTGACGACGTCGGATCGGGACAGACGGTCGAGCAGCGGACGCCAGACGCGCGCGGTGTCGGGCACTCCGTGAACGAAGACGGCAGGCATGGTCGGCGACCATACCTGCGGCCACGCGCTGCTGGTAGCGGTCCGCCTACGCGCGGGCAGGCGACGGGCGCCGCGCGTCCGCGCTCGACGATCCACTCGAGTGCGTCCGCAGCATGACCGCGGCGACGGCGATCATCATGAGCGCCGCGTACTGCGAGTGCGCCAGGCCGAGGACGAGACGATCGGCGTCGTCGCCGCGGAGGAACTGGACGAGGAACCGAATGACGCCGTACCCGCCGACGTACCACCAGAACACGTCGCCGACGCGCGTCGTCCCACGTCGCAACGTCGTGTACAGCACGAAGGCGAGCGCGACGAGCAGCGCCGACTCGACGAGCTGCGCCGGATAGAGCGGCACGCCGCGCGGCCCGAGCGACAACGGATCCATGAAGACGACGCCGAAGGCGCGCGGCGCCGGCCGGCCGTAGCAGCAACCCGCGAGGAAGCAGCCGACGCGCGTGATCGCCTGCGCGAGCGCGCCGGCGGGCGCGATCACGTCGAGCACCGCGAGGACCGGCGTTCGCGCGGACCGGAGGAACACGATCGCCGCAAGCGCGCCGCCGAGGAACCCGCCTTGGACCGCCGAGCCGTGGGCGATGTCCGTCACCTCGGTCCACGAGCGCCGCGACAGGGGCACGTCCGTGCCGGCGACGAGCCAGTAGAGATGCGCGCCCGCGACACCCCCGAGGACGACCCACGGCCACAGGCGGAAGAGGGTCAGCGCCGAGACGTCTCTATACCGCCTGAAGGCAAGCGCACCGACCAAGACGACCACGCAGGCGATCGCGTTGAGGAGTCCCCAAGCGGCGACGTGCCAGCCCGCGATCTCGATTGTCGGGTGCATGAATTGAGATGGAGCACATCGCGGCGCGAAAAGCTCGGGCCGCGGAGAATTGTCTTGCGAAGGACCCCCCGCGACGCTAGATGCCGCCCATGACAACCACCCGCAAGGCGCTCTTGAGCGCGGTCATCGCCACCCTCACCACCGCGGCCAGCGTGGTCGCGGCGACCTACACCATCACCCGCGTCACCGACGCCGACGGTTGCAGCCGCGAGCCGTCGATGAGCGGCAGCGGACGCGTCGTCGCCTTCGACTCGGAGGCCGATCTGGTTTCGGGGCAGAACCCCGACGGCAACTTCGAGATCTTCACGTTCGATCGCTTCAAGGGGTTCACGCAGATCACGCACTCGACCGGCCTCGAGAATCACGAGCCGTCGATCAGCACGAACGGTCGCAGCATCGCGTTCACGTCCGCGAACGACCTCGTGCCGGGCAGCAATGCCGACGGGAGCGACGAGGTCTTCCTCGCGACACATGGCACGATCCAGCAGCTCACGAACTCATCGGGCGGCAACAGCAACCAACCCGCGATCAGCGGGAACGGCAAGGTGGTGGCATTCATCTCCACGGCCGATCTGCTGCCTGGCCACAACCTCGACAACAGTGCCGAGCTGTTCACCGCGCAAAACGGCTTCATCAAGCAGATCACCGATGCAATCGGCGGGTTCAACGAGGCGCCGTCCGTGAGCCGGAACGGCGATCGCATCGCGTTCGTGTCGAGCCTCGATCCCACCGGCGGGAATTTCGACGGCAACGAGGAGATCTTCCTCTTCGACAACAAGACCGGCTTCAAGCAGATCACCGATACGACGGACTGCAACAACGTCTCACCCGCGATCACGCAGAACGGCGCACGGATCGCCTTTGCGTCCACCTGCGACCTCACCGGCAACAATGCGGACAACTCGGAGGAAATCTTTCTCTTCGACCGCAAACAGGGCTTCACGCAGATCACGGATTCGCCTACGCCCAGCGTTCTGTTCGGCGGCAGCTTCTTCCCCGCGATCGACGGGCGAGGGAACCACGTCGCGTTCGTGTCGACCGACGACCTCACCGGCGGGAATCCCAACGGCGGCGGCGAGACCTTCGTCTGGGACGGTCACACGATCACGCAGCTCACCAACGGCACCAACAGTGAGTCGGTCGAACGCGGTCCGTCGCTCAGCGGGAGCGGCAAGCGGATCGCGTTCGAGTACAACGGCGAGCTGACGCCGGGCAGCAACCCCGACGGGAACGGCGAGATCTACACCGCCGAGCTCGACCCCAAGGCCCCGTGACCATGCGCCGCGACCGTCGCTCTGCGCGGCGGTCGCGGTGTCGCGTCAGGCCTTGACGGCGACGATCTCGACGCGGCCGTTCATGCCGAGCGCACCGCCGACCGTCAGGATCGACTTCAGCGGCACCTTCATCCAGAGCGGCATCGTGTAGCGGCCGAGGTACACCGGCGCGTGCCGCAAGAGGCGGCGCTGGAATCCTGCGGTCGTCACGAGACGCGTGAGCGTCGCGGGTGTGAAGTAGTGCAGGTGGAGCGGCACGTACAGACGCGGCAGCAGCTTCTGCGCGTTCGGTCCCCCGAGCCGCGCGTACGTGTTGACGAGCACGGTCAGAAGACACTGCTGGTTCGGCACCGCGATGAAGACCGCGCCACCCGGCCGCAGCAGCGCGTGCGCACGACGCAGCATCGCGAGCGGGTCGGGCACGTGCTCGACGACGTCGAGCATCGACATCCCGTCGAAGTGCACGCCGTCGAAGCTCTGCTGCTCGAAGGTGCCGACGCGGATGTCGAGGTCGAACTCCTTCATCGCCTCCTGCGCGCGCGTCTCGCAGAGCTCGACGCCGATCGGCCGCCAGCCGCGCTCGCGCGCGAGGTGCATGAAGATGCCGGTCGCGGCGCCGACGTCGAGGAGCGTGCCCGGACCGCCGGTGACGTTCTCGAGGTCGGCGAGGTGCTGGCGCATGCGGCGGATGATCGGATCCTCGACGAAGTCGCGGTGGTAGTTCGCGAAGAGGTCCTGCACCTCGGGACACGCGACGTCTTGCTCGTAGTCGTAGGTCTCGGCGCGGAGCTTCTCCTCGGGCGAGGGCAGGGGATCGGCGCGCACGAGCCCGCACTGCGCGCACTTCAAAATGCGCCGCCAACCGAGGTCGACGACGCGCCGGTACGACGAGCTGCCGCAGAGCGCGCACGGGACGAGCGGCGCGTCCGTCGCGGTGGTGGCGGGCATCGCGGCCATCGGTGATTTGTGCCACACGGCTAGCGGCGGCGGCAAGGCGAGGTCGGCGCCGGACACGGTCAGAATGCTGACGCGCGCGATTGCGCTGGACGCGGCACGTTCCCGCGTTGACGCCTCGCTCGGTGCATGGCAGCAAAGTGCACGGTGGGGTCGCGGGATCAGAGCGCCACACGAGACGCCCTGCTCTTCTTCGTGGCGGCGTTCGTGGTCTATTGGTTCACCTGTCCGGGCGCGACCGGGTACGACCAGTACAGCCTGTTCGCGGACACGCTCATCCACGGCCACCTCTCGCTGCCGCAGCGGCCGCCGCACCTCGAGATGGCGGAGTTCCAGGGCCGCGCGTACTTCACAAACCCGCCGACGCCGACGATCGTCCTCGTGCCGTTCATCTGGATCGGCGAGCACGAGCCGTTCAAGTCGTGGCTCATCAAGCTGAACGGCGGCTGGGCGTTTCCGTTCGGCTGGTACCAGACGGGGCTGTCCCTGGTCCTCGGCGCGCTCAACGTCGCGCTCGCGCGCGTAGGACTCGGCCGCGCGCCGCTCTCACGCCGTGCCGCCAACTGGGGCGCGGCGCTCTTCGGGTTCGGCTCGATCGTCTGGTACCACTCGACGATCGGGTCGGTCTGGTATCTCGCCCAGATCACCCACGCGACCGCGATGTGGCTGCTCGTGATCGAGTGGCTCGGCAAACAGCGGCCGCTGCTGATGGGTCTCTGGCTCGCCGCTGCGTTCTGGTCGCGCATGGAGACGCTGGTCGCGACGCCGTTTCTGCTCGTGCTGACGCTCGACAAGTGGCTCGTGCCGCGCGTCGACGAGCTCATCCCGCGCCTGCGGATCGGTTGGCTGCTGAAGCTCGCCGCGCCGGTCGCCGTCGTCCTCGTGCTCGAGTTCACCTACAACTACGTCCGCTACGGCACCTTCGAGAACTACGGCTATCGGATGCTGATCGAGAAGCCGGAGGTGCGCGGGATGTTCCCGTACGGCCTGCTGTCCTGGCACTACTTCTGGAACCACGTCCAGGTGATGTTCCAGTCGGTGCCGATCATGGAGAAGCAGTTTCCGTGGGTGATGCCGAAGGTCAGCGGCACCGCGATCTGGATCACGACGCCCGCGTTCGTGTGGGCATTTCTCGCGCCGTGGGACCGCCTCACGGCGGCGTGCTGGCTCGGGATCGTGCTCTTCATCGGCATCCTCTTCCAGCACTGCGGCACGGGCATGACGCAGCTCGGGTACCGCTTCGCGATGGACTTCTACCCGCTGCTGGTGCTGCTCACGATGCGCGGCATGGACCGGCCCCGCCTCCGGCCATGGGGGTGCGCGTTCATCGTCGTGAGCATCGCGATCAACGCCTGGGCGGTCTACACGCTCAACATTTTGGGGATCGGCCGGCTTTTCTGACGCGGTGACGCGTCGCGGACCGGCCGCGGAGTGCATTACCGTCGCGGGTCGCCGTCATTTTCGCGCTCGCGTTCGGCCACGTGCTGCGCGCGCACTTCGGCGAGCCGCACGACGGCAATGGGGACGCGGCAAGCGAACGCCCGAGCAACGAAGTAGGGCGACGCAAATCGGCCCAGGACGATAGGGACTTCGCGGTGCTGGGGCGTTTGCGCTAGAGTCGAGCGCTGATTCGCCGCCTTCCGCGGGGTTGGAGCGGCGGCCTCGAACGCGACCAACGACCGGCATGAAGCTCACGACGCAACGGCGGATCGATCGCTTCGTCGGCATCCCGGCGTGCGCGGTGCTGACCGCGCTGGTGCGCTTGCGCGAGGGGTTCCGGCCGCTCCGCGCCCGTGCGCAGCGGCCCCGGCGTGTGCTGTTCATCGAGCTCTCCGAGATGGGCAGCACGATCCTCGCGTCGGGCGCGATCCGGGATCTTCAGAAGCGCTATCACGACGCCGAGCACTGCTTCGTGATCTTCGAGCGCAACGCGCCGAGCCTGCGGCTCCTCGGGCTCTTCGACGAGCGGAACATCTTCACCATCCGCGACGATTCGATCGGCAGTGTGGGCACGGACATCCTGCGATTCATGCGCTTCTGCCGCGAGCGCGAGATCGATACCGCGATCGACCTCGAGCTGTTCTCGCGTGTGTCCTCGCTCTTGAGCCTGCTCTCGGGCGCGACCAACCGGGTCGGCTTCCACAACTACCGCGGCGAGGGCCTCTACCGCGGCGAGCACCTCACGCACCCGGTCAACTACAACGCGTACCTCCACATGTCGCAGAACTTCATGGCACTGGTGGAGGCGCTCGAGTTCGATCCCGCCGACATCCCGCAGCCGAAACGCCACATCCCCGTGCAGCCGCCGCCGGTGCGGCTCGACGTCGACCGCGACGCGTACGACTACGTCGCGCGCGAGCTGCGCGCCGCGTATCCCGCGCTCGGCCGCGAGCACCGCATCGTCGTCGTGAATCATGACGCCGGCAATCTCCTGCCGCTTCGCGCGTGGCCGTTCGACCGCTTCGCGGGCGTCGTGAAGCGGCTGCTCGCATCGGACCCGAAGATCGTCGTGGTGCTGATGGGGATCGGTGAGGCGCAGCAGTCGGCGCAGACGATCCTCGCGGACGTCAAGGACGCGCGCTGCGTGAACTTCGTCGGGAAGACGCGGACGCTCACCGACGTGATCCAGCTTTTTCACATGAGCGAGCTCTTGATCACGAACGACAGCGGCCCGGCGCACTTCGCGACGCTGACGCCGATCAAGAGCATCACGCTCTTCGGCCCCGAGACGCCCGTCCTCTACGGCACGCTCGGCGAGCATGCGGTGCACGTGTACAAGCACCTCGCGTGCAGCCCGTGCCTCTCGGCGCTGAATCACCGCAACAGCCCCTGCACCAACAACGTCTGTCTGCAGACGATCACCGTCGAAGAGGTGTTCGCGCACGCGCAACGGCTCCTGCAAGCCGATCGCGCCCGCGCGACCGCGTAGCTGATCGGCCGCCGCGACCCGGAAACGCGCATGGCGAGTCGCGGTGCGAAGCTGGCGCGGAAGGCGGACCCGGGCTCGCGGGCAGCGCTCGCCGGCGCAGACGTCGTGCGGCGCTGGTGGCGCACGCGCGAGACGGCAGAGCACGGCGGCACGCTGTGGCTCGCGCTCGCGATCGGCATTGCGTTCCTCACGCCGTTCTCGCACGTCAACCTGCAGCTCTCGACGTCCATCTTCATCCTCGCGACCTGTCTGGCGGCGTCGCTGCGATGGCGCGTCGGGTGGCTCGTGCTCGTCGTGATCGCGGCGATCGGGATCTGGCTGCGGTGGACGCCGTTCGTCGGCGGCTACTCGGACGTGCTGACGGTGACGAAGGCCGCGATCGCGCGGATGCTGACCGGTCAGAGCCCGTACGGCGTCGGGTATCAAGAGTCGCTGCCGCCGGGTGCGCCGTTCAACTACGGCCCGGTGAGCCTGTTGTGGTATTTGCCCTTCCGCGACGAGCCCAAGCGAATGGAGTTCTGGGCAAGTGTCGTGGTGCTCGTGCTCCTCACGGTGCGTGGTGGTCCCGTGGGCCTCGCGTTCTACGCCTTCTCCGCGCACTGGATCCAGCTCACCACCGACGGCTCGAACGACACCAGCGCGGGGCTGTTGGTGCTCGCGGCGGTGACGACGATTCCACGCGCGCCGCTCGCCGGTGGCGTGCTCCTCGCCGTCGCGTGCGCGTTCAAGCTGTACGCGGCCGCGTGGGTCCCGGCCCTCGTCTGGTTCGGCGGCACGCGCGGCGCGGTCGGGTTCGTCACCGGCAGCGTCCTCACCTGGGGCACCGCGTTCGTGGCGTTCGGCGTCGGCTCGTTCATCGAGGGTGTTCGTCTCGCCGGCCGCATCTTCCAAGCGCGATCGTACTGGTCGCTCGCCTGGCTCATCGAGTGGTGGAGCGGCCAGGGCCTGTCACCGACGCTGTTCAACGGCTTGCGCGTGGTGCTCGGCGGGATCACAGCGGTGGTGTCGACTCGCCGTATCCGTTCCGGCCGCGACGTCGCGGCTGCGGGGCTGTGGGTTTTCCTGGTGACGCTCTACACCGGCTACTGGTCGAGCCACAGCTATCTCGCCGCGGTGGCGCCGCTCGTGTGCTGGTACCTCGACGATTGGATCGGTCTCGGCGATCGCCGTGTGTGGTGGCGGGCGGCGGTGGCGCATGCCACGAGCGCGACGGCGGCTGCGGCCCCGCGACCCAGCTGATCGACGCGTGCCAGTGCACGCGGCGCGGCGCCGAGCCGGTGCGATCAGCGCCGCGCCGCGCGCCGAGACGCGAGCCACCAGAGTCCGAGCGCCAGCGGCACCAGCATGCTGACGATCGACACCCACGGCAGACCTCCAGATCGTCCGCGCGGCGTCGCGGCGCGCACGAGTCGAGAACGGCGCCGTACGCGCCGCACTCCACGGGCTCGGCTACGTGTAGGTGTCCGCGCGGTCGCCCCCATGCTTGCGTCGCCCGCGGCGACGCAGGTATGCGGGCGGTTCGTGCCTCGCGTGACCACGGCGGCTCTCGCTGATTGCCTTCTCACCGTCGCGCCGACCGCGACGTGAGTGACGCCGACCGCCATCGCGGCGGTGCTGGGCCGACCGCAGGCGTCGCCGCCGGCGGGGCGCGTGAGTCGACACGACCGTCGGGCCTGCCGTCCGGATGGTTCGCGGGCATCGGCAGCGGCGTCGTGCTCCTCGCAGCAGTCACGGCCGTCTATGCGAATGCGCTTCGCGCCGATCTCGTGCTCGATGCGCGCCCGCTGATCCTCGACAACCCCGCCGTCCATACGGTCAGCGCGTCGAACCTGTGGACGATCCTCACGTCGCCGTACTGGCACCCGTTCGCGAACGACGGCCTGTACCGGCCGCTCACGACGCTCACGTATCTGTTCAACTACGCGGTGCTCGGCGGCCGCGAGCATGGGTTCGGCTATCACGCGGTGAACCTCGCGCTGCACCTCGCGAACGTCGCGCTCGTGTGGGCGCTGGTGTGGACGGTCGTGGGCCGCGCCGCGCCGGCGTTCCTCGCGGCGGCGATCTTCGGCGTGCACCCCGTCACCACCGAGGCAGTGACGAACGTCGTCGGTCGGGCCGACCTGCTCGCGACGGGCTTCGTCGTGGGCGGTTTGTCGTGTCACATCCGCGCGGCCGCGGCCGTTGGGGAGCGGCGTATGTGGTGGCAGGGCGGGGTGGTCGCGTGCGGCCTGCTCGGTGCGCTCGCGAAAGAGAGCGGCCTCGTGCTGCTGCCCGTGATCCTGCTCTACGAGGCGACGCTCGGTCCGCGTGACCGCGCTGTGGAGTCGCGCCGCGAGGTCGTCGGCGAGTGCGTTGCGCTGGTCGTCGTCACCGCCGCGGTGCTCGCAATCCGGTGGTGGGTCGCGCAGAACGGAGAGCTGTCCGACGAGCCGTCGCCGATCGACAACCCGATCGTCGAGGCCGGCTTCTGGAGCGGAGGTCTGACCGGCCTGAAGGTCGTCGCATATCAGCTCGCGTTGCTGCTCTGGCCGGCGACGCTCAGCGCCGACTACTCGGACGCGCAGATCCCGGTCGTGCGCTTCCCGCCGGCGTCCTTCGGCGACGCGCTGCCGGCCGTCGCGCTCGTCGCCGTCACCGCGCTGGTGTGGACGGCGTTGCGCGCACGGACGCGCCGGCCGGCGCTGGCGTTCTTCCTGCTGCTCGGCGTGGTCACGTTGCTGCCGACGGCGAACATCTTCGTCGTGATCGGGTCGATCATGGCCGAGCGCTTCTTGTACATGCCGCTCGTCGGCTTCGCCGCCGCGACCGCGTGTGTCGTCGCGCCGTTGCTCGAGGCGTCTTCACGCGCGCGCGTCGCGGTGTTCGTCGCGATTGCCGCCGTGCTCGTTGCGTACGGTTGGCGTACGATCGACCGCAACCAGGACTGGCAGACGGAGGCGATTCTCGCCGAGCGGACCGTCGCGACGGCGCCGCTCAGCGCGAAGGCGCATCGCGGTTGGGCCGTCGTCCTGTTCGAGCAGGATACAACGCGCGTCCGTCTTCCCGAGGTGATCGGTCACGCCGAGCGCGCCGTCGCGATCCGCCCCGACTACCTGCAGGCGCTCCTCGACGCCGGCCAGTACCACCTCGTCGCCGCCGACGTCGCCCGCGATCGCGGCGAGGACCCACGTCCGTCGTTCGAGAAGGCCGCGAGCTTCCTGGAGCGCGCCCGCGAGGTGGACGTCGCGACCGACCGCCGCTACGGCGAGCGCATGGTCGCCGTCGGGCGCGCGGGGAGCGGCATTCCCCACATCGGTCACCTCGAGCTCTACGAGCGTCTCGCGACTGCGTACCAGGCTCTCGGCCGCACCGACGACCAGGTGGCCGCGCTCCGCGCCGCACGCGACCTCCGCCCCGTCGACGCGAACCGCTACGTCGAGATCGCGTCCGCGCTGAGCAGCGTCGACGACTGGCACGCCGCGGCCCGCGCGCTCTTTCAGGCGATGGCGATCGATCCGAACAACCAGAAGGCCGGCGAACGCCTGGTCCTGCTCTACCGCTACTACGACCGCAACGGCGGAGAGATCGTCGCCGACACCGGCAACCGCGCGACGCTCGACCTCGACCAGCCGACGGTGCACCGCCAACGCTGCGACGCCTACGCGGAGCTGATCGAGATCTTCATCCGTGCGAACCTGCCGTCGTCCGCCGACGCAGCACGCGGCCTCGTCGCGCGCGAGTGCGCGACGAAGTGATTCGCGCGCACCGGCTCAGAATCGAAACGTCGCCAGGCCGATCGTGACGTCCGCGGCGCCGACGACGGTGAGGACGTCGTCTCCGCGAGTGAGGCGCCCTTCGTCGAACGCGACGCGCATCCCGAGCGGAACCGAGGCGCGCATCAGCGCACTGTCAACGCCGCCGCATATGCCCGCAAGAAGTATTCGGCACCGAAAGGCGTCGGCGGCGGCGACGACGACGAGCTCGACGACGGCTGAGGCGGGGCAACTGTCTCCGGCGCCGAATCTCCTTGCCGTGCGTGCTTCGATTGCAGTACGAGCCGGGGCGGAGGTGCCTATGCGCACACGACTCGGGCTCGTCCTGCTCGTCGCGCTCTCCGCGTCCGCGTCGCCCGCGCGCGCCGCTGGCTGCCCTGTGCGGCCGAGCGTCGGGCAGATTCCGAAGCTGCGCGCGCACGTCGGGTTCCCCGTCGACTTCAGCGCGAGACCGACACACTTCTGCGGCAACCTCCAATGGGACGTCGTATCCGGGCCGCCGGGGTTCCGGATCGATCAGGCCGGCGGCCGCTTCTATTGGACGCCGCTGCAGGCGGGCAACGAAGCCATCACGATCCGCCTGACGCAGAACAACGCAGGCGTCGTCACCAGCGCCACGAAGCGCTTCCGCGCCAGCGTGGACGACAACACGATGACGTACCCGCTCTTTCGCGATTACCTGTCGCAGCAGACGACGGTGCCGATCACCGGTCGCGCGCACTCGCGGTACACGCTCGAGTACGCCGACATCGCGACGCCGAACGTGCGCGTACGGATCGTGGGACCGATCGAGACGCCGGTCGACACCACGGGAACTCTCGCCCACTGGGACATCAGCGGCCTGGCCGACGGGGGGCGGTATCTCCTGTTCCTCACCGCGGGCTCGCGCCGCGCGGCGCTGATGAACCCGGTGATCATCGATCGCAGCGCCGCGCCCGGATGGCCGAAGCGTGTCGAGGCGATTCCGGAAGGTGTGACCGTCGCGGATCTCGACGACGACGGTCTCGACGAGGTGCTCGTCGTCACCAATCACGGCAGCCTCTACGCGTGGCGCATCGACGGCACCGAGCTCTTCGAGGTGGACGGCGCGGGCTCCGGTCACACCACGCCCGCCGTCGGTGACGTCGACGGCGACGGCCGTCCCGACGTCGTGTGGGCGACCGACTGGCAGATCCTCGCGCACCGAGCTGACGGCACACCTGTGCCGGGGTTCCCGCTCGCGCCCGACTTCAACCGATCGCTACGCGCGCCGCTCACGCTCGCCGACCTCGACGGCGACGGCGTGCTCGACATCGTGGCGGTCGACGGTACGTATCCGATCGGTAAGGTGCACGTGTACCACTATGTCGCGGGCGCGCCGGTGGAGATGCCCGGTTGGCCGCAATCGCTCGACGACTTCGCGGGGAGCTCCGGGTCGATCGCCGACCTCGACGGCGATCACGTGCCGGAGGTGATCGTGTCGGGCTGGAATCGCGTGTACGCGTGGCACCACGACGGCACCCCCGTCACGACCGGCCTGCACCGCGCGGCGCTGCCAGTGTGGATCCTGAACGCGGAGACCAACGCCGGCACTGCGAGCCGTGCGACCGCGCAGCCCGCGATCGCCGACCTCGACGACGACGGCGCCCTCGAGATCGTCATCGGCACCAACGTCCTGCGCGCCGACGGCAACGTCGCATCCGGGTGGAGCGGCGGGCGTCCGGCGGCTCACAACACCGCGTCGGCCGCCGTCGGCGACGTCGACGGCGACGCAACGAACGGCCTCGAGGTCGTCGTCGGCCGCGACGCCTGGCACGCCGACGGAACGCCGGTGATCGGTTGGCCCGTCGCGACGCAGCTCACGGCGACGATCCTCGGCGACGGCGGCGACGGAACGCTCGACGCCTTTGCCGGGACGCGCGCACCGGCGGCGCCCGGTGTCGACGCCCATCACGCGGACGGTACGGCGGTCACCACGTTCCCGAAGAGCCTCTACGGCTACACCGGCGACCTTGGCGCACCGGTCATCGGCGACTTCGACGGCGACGGCTTCGTCGATGTCGCCGCGGCGATCACCGACTCGAGCTACGGCGGCATCGTTGCGGTGTGGAACCAATGGGTGGCGAACCGCGACGAGCGCCACGCGTGGCCGATGCTCGGCCACGACCTCCGGCATACGGGCCTCGCCACCGTCGCGCCGCCGAATCGCCCGACCGGACTCATCGTGTCGTCGGAGGGGTCAGGTCAGCACCTGTCGTGGCAGGATCGCAGCGCCGTGGAGGAAGCGTACCAGGTCGAGCGGTCGGACACGGGCGCGGCGTGGACGTGGTCTACGGTTGCAACGCTCGGCGCGGATGCGACGGCGTATGACGATCCGGACGTCGGGAGCCATCACTACCGAGTGCGCGCGGTGCGAACGGATCCGCGGACGCTGGAGTCGGTCGCTTCACGCCCGTCGGCACCGGCGCCTTGAGCGCCGGCGGGCCGGTACTCGACCGTTGTGCTGGCGGGCCGACTCTGGTCATAATGGTCATCATGCGGAAGGCCTCGCTCGCTCATGCCAAGGCACATCTCTCGAAGATCGTGGATTTCGCGGAACATCGCGGGAAGAGCACCATGATCCTGCGCCACGGCAAGCCGGTCGCTGCGATCGTGCCTGTTGCCGCCGCGCTGCCGCCGAAACGCCGACGCACGCATGCGCAGAGTCTCAGGACCGTCCAACGAAGCGTGCGCGCGTTCGTCGAGGAGTTCAGCGCCGCCGAACCAACGGTGTCCGCCGTCGAAGATCTGCGCCGAGGACGGCGCTGATCTACGTCCTCGACGCGTCCGTCGCCGTGGCGGCATTGCGCGACGGCGAACCGGGCCACGAAGCTGCGCTTCGTCGCTGTCTGTCACTATTTGCCGGCCGCGACGAGATCGTCGTGCCGAGTATCTTCGATCTCGAGGTCGCGTCGGCACTCGTCCGACGTGGCGTCACGCCCGATCGAGTCGCCGCGTTCTTCGAGCGTCACCTCGCGTCGCGCAGGCTCGTCAGCGTCGGGCCGCGCGTTGTCCGAGCTGTACGGACTGTCATCAACGTCACGCGCCTTCGAGCAGCTGATGCTCTGTACGTCTGGCTGGCGGTGCGCGAGGACATTCCGCTGGTGACCGCCGAACGTGAGATCATCGACCGCGGATCACTCGCGGGAGCCAGGACGCTCGCACCGTAGCGTAGCGCTTCTCGAGCTTCTGTCGGGAACCGAACGGCACTACGCGGGCGCCTTCCCCGCTCAGGTCGCGATCCGTTCCCCAGACCTCACGAATGCGGAGCCGAGCCAGGAAGACGAGGCTGGATGCGTCGACGTAGGTGCGCTTGTGACCGCGCAGCCGTTCGAGCTTCGCTATCACCGCTCGGTGATGGTCCGCATCGAGCGCTTCGAGCTTCAGCCCATGAGCAGTCCGCCAAGGTCAACCGAAAGGTGCGCGCAGCATCCTCACCGTGCCGGTGCAGAAACCATCCGTATGTCTCGGACACGATCGCGAGTGACGTGTGACAACGGCGCGGCGGGTTGGAGAAGAGCTCGACGGCAGCGCCGTGGAACCGATCCGAACGATCCCGGAACGCTTGTGCGCCGACCAGGATGACGGCGCGACGCTGTTCATCGAGAGCGTCCAGCGCGTCGAGCAGCACCGTCCGGCCAGCACGTACTCGGGTGCTGCAACAGTCACGGGTCGCTCGAAGTCACGCCCATGCGACGTCCCGTTTCGCCAACGCCGTCATGAGCTGCTCGGCTTCCGCCGGGCCACGGCCGGGGCTCGTGTAGAGGATCAACCGCCGTCTGGGCTGCGTCGACCACGCGGCCGACCGCGAAGTTCTATGCGTCCGTGAGCAGCTTCGCGTCGTACGGCTCGAGTACGTGTTCGTTTCGAGCAGCGATAGTCTCGCGCCCAGCGCCGGATGAGGGCGCACTTTCGGATCGACTCGACAGCACCCGTCGCTGCTCGAGACACCACGCCTTCCGCGCGCCAAGGTCGAGGACCTTCGAGGCGGTGCCCGGACGGACGGTAGCAGTGTTGGCCAGCTCGCGTACACCGAGCCGAGTCTTCGAGGCAGCGAGGGCGCGCATGATACGACCCGCGCCGTGACCATTGAGTCGTTCGATTCTTGGCGTACGGCGCTGGTCAGGGTCGCGAGGCGCGCCTTCCGTGACGATGAAGATGGTAGGCCGTCGGGTGCGAAGCACGATCCACCCGGTCAGTCATGCAGTTCACGCCGCCCGCATCGCACAGGCGGCGGAAGCCGGGACCGGCATAGTCGACGATTGCCAGCGGCTCTCCGTCGTCACGGTCACGTGGGCCAACCGAGCTGGTCGATGGCGCGCTTCCCCCCTCGGGTCGAGGTCGTCTTTGCCTCTACGACCAGCGTCGTTTGCACGCCGTCCGGTGCGTTGCACCGAAACACTGCGTCAGGGACGTACGACCGCCGCCCGCGAGATTCGGAGATCGTGTTGAGACGCCAGCCGGGCGGGAGGGCGGCTTCAAGCCGTCCGCGAGCCTTGGCGATCAGTCGTTTCGGCCGTGTTTCCTGTTGTTCGAGCCGATGCGCCGTCCCGAGGCAACGGCTTGTGCGCAACCTGTCACGGCGCGTACGCGCCGCGCTACGTGAACTACATCGCATTGTTCGAGACGCCGGCGCTCGAGAGCGTCGCGTCGTACATCGCCGTGCTCGACATCATCGGCACCGACACGCATCGCGCCGAGAGGAACAACGCGGAGGTGCAGCAGGCGGGTACTACGAGCTTCTACGGCTACACGTAGACGCATGGACCGATCATGACTGGGACCCGCAGGACCGCCAAGCTGTGCGGCGACCGCGAGATCGGCTACCTCGCGCCGCCGCTCTACGGCGTGTGGGCCCCTTATCGCTATCTTGAAAACTCGTTCCGCGTTGACGAGTGCTCCACGGAACTGCCGGCGATGACGAGGGCGGCTCGCTCAGTCGTGGGTGCTCGACATGCGCGTGGCCGGAGCGTCGCTATGGGAGCCCCGCATTCGTCATCGGGCGTCCACGTGTCCAACGGACCGCAACGATCGCGGCAGCGGCGGCCGCGGCGATCGTGCTGAGGGAAGCTAGCCCGAGTAGTGTCGCCGTAGACCAACAAACTGTAAGGCGGTAGCCCGCGGCGGCGCGCGCGATCTCGGTGGTTAGCATATAGCCAAGGATGGCGCCCGTAAGCAGGCCGAGAAGACTGCCGCCCAGCCCGACCAGCGCCGCCTCGCCCACGAGCAAGCCTACAAGGCGGCGGCGAAGGAGGCCGAGCGCTCGCCACGTTCGCAGTTCACTCTCTCGGTCTATGATGGACGCCGACGTTGCGTTCACCATTGCAGCGACTGCAACCAATGCCGCGACGAGCTGCAACACGTATGTGAGCCGGATGCTTTGCTCCATCAGATTCTCGACGACGTGACGGACCTCGCGTGCCGTGAGCACGGCGACGTCGTAACGTCCCGCGACCGCCTCGTCGACTTGGCGCTTGAGTTCGGCAGGTGAGACGCCGGGTCGGGCATTCGCGCCGAATAACGTCACGCGTTCGTCGCCAAAGTGCTCGATGAACGTCCGCCAGCCGAGTTTCACACTGCCGAGATGGAGCACGTAGTCAGGAACAACGCCGCTAACGCGTGCGCTGAGCGCGTGAACCGGTGCCGGCAAAATGAGTGCGTCCCCTACCTCGAGGTCGAAGTGCTCTGCGAGGCTGTCACTGATGATGACACCGTCGCGGTTTGCGAGGTCGGGGTAGATGCGCGAGAGCAATTCGTCGGACATCGCCTGGATCACGATTGGTCGACCGCGATATTCCACCTCGAGAAAACGCCACCGGAGCACCTGCGCGACGCCTTCGAGGCGTTCGATCGCGCCACCCAACTCTGGAGAGATCGTTTCCCCCCCAAGCATGCTGATCGTCGGTCCAGCATTCACGAGGACGTCACCAGTCACGAAAGTCTGGTCGAACCAAGCACGAAACGCCGTGCGGTAGCTTCCGAGAAGAACTGTAACGGCGACTGCGAGCGCAACGCCCGCCGCCAGGGCGCCCATCGTCGTTGCGGTGTGCAGACGCTGGTGCCACGCCTGATGCCAAGTCCAGCGGTTCAATAGGGCGCGAACGCTGGTGTCGGCATCGCCGAGGAGCAGCTCGGCGACCGTCAAGAGCGTAGGTACGAGGAAAGTTGCGCCGAGAAACAGACAGGCGCCCATGAGTGCCACTACAGTCACCTGGCGTTCGAATGCCGCGTGGTCGGCCAAACGCGCGAGGAAGATACTGGCGATGACGAGTACGACGCCCGGCCCAGCGAGTAGCCATCCCGCGCGTCGTGAGGGCACCGCATGGCTGCCGTCGCTTCCCATCGGTCGGAACCGCAGCACTGCAGTGAGCGGCGTAAGGGCGCCGCCGACGACTGCGAGCGTACCGAGGGCGAGCACGACGGCGAACTCGCGGCCAGTCAATGCGAACCGAGGCGGTGGCAGGGGCACGAAGAGTGACGAGATCGTTGTCGTGAAATCGTCCGTTGCAGCGAGCCACAAGGCGACGCCCGCAGCGATGCCGATCGCCGAGGCAGCCAGGCCGACACACCCGGCTTCCGTGACGAGATACGAAATTAGCCACCACCGAGAGAGTCCCAGCGCACGTAGACGCATTAGATCGGCGCGCCGTTGGCGGTACGACGTCGAGAGGGTGTGATGGATGAGAAAGACCCCGACCAGCATGGCCAGCACTGCCACCGCGGTGAGCAATACGCGCAGGAGGCTCAACATCGCCTCAATCCGCTGACCGCGTGCGATCGGCGAAGCGATGGTGCCGCGGCCCGCTATCATCCGTTCTACCGCCGCTTGGATGGCGCTCACGTCAGTACCCGGCGCGACGACGATGTCTATCCAATGCACGCGGTCGGACTCGCCGAAGCGGAGCTGCGCCGCGTCGAGGTCCATCAGCGCGACGTCCCCGCCGTAAGCAGCGAGTGCGCCCTCCGGATGGAGCGTGCCGCGAATCGTGAGGCGTTGGGTTCCCCGTGCGCCGACAACGTCCACCGTATCCCCATATCTCCAACCATTCGTAGTGAGTACTGCTTCGGGTAATGCGACCGAATCCGTGTTCGCGATGAACGTTATGACATCGGGAATCTCTGCTACGTCAGCCGCCGTTTGCGCTTCGCGGTATGCCTCGTCGCGCCCTAACTCGACACCGAACACAGTCAAACGGCGACCCAGGGCTGGTACGCTCAGGTAGTGCTGGACGGTGGCTCCCGTCGCCGCAATACCCGGCACTCGCCTTAGCGCATCCGCGAGCTCGCGATCGAGCCCGGCGGTGCCGTTGCTCACTTGCAGCTGCGCCGCCCCAGCACCGCGGATCACCGACCACTGGAACGTCGACACGACCGAGCGGCTGAGCGCAAGCACCGCAGTGACAGCCGCGACGCCGAGCGCGATGCCCGTGAACGTGAGCACGACTCGCGCGCGGTGTTGCGCAAAATGCGCCGCTGAGAGGCTCGTGAGGAGGCGGATTGTTGCGGTCATGCGCCGCGCCGGACCGCCGTACGGTCGAGTGCTGACATGCCGAACGAGCGCCTATTGATTGCGGAGTCGTGCAGACGGCGTACCGACTTGCCGAGGACCGGCCTTAATGACATCGCCGCATCAGGCGACCTCGAAAACGCCGTCGCGTAATCGCGCAATGCGGTCAGCGTACGCGGCGGCCCGGGCATCATGGGTGACGAGGATAATGGTGCGGTGCTGTTCGTCGACAGCGCTGCGCATGTCGAGGAGAACGCGTTCGCCCATCACGGAATCGAGATTTCCAGTCGGTTCGTCAGCGAGAATGATCGCGGGCTGCGCCGCGATCGCGCGAGCGATCGCGGCGCGTTGAAGCTCACCGCCCGAGATTTCGGCGGGGAGGTGGTGACGCCGCTCGTGCAGGCCAATGTCTTCAAGCGCCCGTGCGACGCGCGCTTTGATCTCGGCGATCGGCAATCCCTCAAGCATTAGAGGAACGCTGACGTTCTGCTCGATCGTCAAATCTGGAAACAAGTTGAAATGCTGGTAAATGAAGCCGATGTGCTTACGGCGGAATGCCGTAGCAGCATCGTCATTCATTGCGGAGACGCATGCGTCGCAGACCTGGATCGTGCCGCTCGTCGGGACGTCGAGACCGGCGATCAGATTCAGGAGCGTCGACTTCCCTGATCCGCTGGGACCCATCACGGCGACGAACTCGCCGCGGGCGATTGTCAACGATGCGCCGGCGAGCGCTCGGACCTCGACGCGGCCGCGCAGGTACGTCTTCGAGACACGGTCAACCAAGACCGCCGCCGCGCTCGCCGGTTTGGCTAGCGGCGGGACCGCTTGTATGACTTTCGAGACCACCGCGCCTGCAACTTCTCCTCGATGTGCGTGAGCCAGCGCAGCTCCGCCTCGGCGTGGAATAGCGCTGCTTCGATCAGCAGGCCCGTCACGAAACCGTCGTCGGTCTCGCGCACCTTTTCGAGTTGGGCCTTCCGGTTCGAGAGCTTCCTTTCCAGCACATTGGGATCCTAAGCTTAGAATTCCACGTGGACAAGTTGTCGCG
>JADMIO011627944.1_pt1 | contig 37779 bp, 40 predicted proteins | sample 8958161 | NCBI WGS metagenome assembly JADMIO01 (sample SAMN16585339, study PRJNA669376) | soil metagenome | isolation source: Crop rotation soil | place: USA: Cullars Rotation, Alabama | collected 2011 | reverse complement strand
GCCGCGACTTCAAGTCACGTGAATTCCAAGCTTCGGATCCCACTGTGCTGGAAAGAACTGGAAAGGAGGATAAGAAGTATTGCATATGATAATCAAAGAGTTAAACGACAAGACGGCACAGAAGTTGTGGACGTAACAAATGGTCAAGTGTCTCTCTTAGAACCGGCAATATTCGCGCCAACAATACTGTTGCCAAATATATTTGGACACACGACATTGTCACCTCAACTATTTGCGCCCTCCATTTTATCTCCATTTGCACTTGGGCCAGTTACATTGAGTCCGTTCATTGGGAATCCAACAATTCTTAGTCCAAATGCTCTTAATCCGACGACGTTATCGCCGGCCTTGCTGTCTCCGAATATATTGGCGCCACAGGTTGGTTGACAAATATAACATTCTAAAAAATAACACAAATAAACTGTACATTGCAGGTATTAAATCCAACAATTCTATCACCATATGGTCTTGGACCGAATATTTTGTCGCCGTCGGTGTTAAGTCCAAGCGTACTGAGTTCGACATTTCTTTCTGGGAATGTATTAAGTCCAAATCTTCTCAGTCCAAGTATTTGGAGCGACAGTCACCTTGACGCGGATGTCCTTAGTCCGGGGGTGTTGAGTTGAGGATTGAGAATTCTTTTTGATAACTATTGTCTGGTTTATTTTTCCTTTTTAGTTATAATGAAATTGCACATTTTCAACATCTGATTTTCTTGTGTTTCGCTTTTGCTTTCATATCAATTAATCACTGGATGCCATTTTTAGTCAGTTCACTGCAAGAACGTTATTGCAATTGCAATGAAATTCGGTTTTTAATTCAAATAAAATATCAAAGCAAAACAATTCATTGAACAAACTCGTTTAGCTGTGAACATTTTAAGAGACTTTCAAAGAAGGCGCACACACTCTATCCCATTCAATCACACACTTTCTCCCACAGAGAAGGGGGTGTCAATTTGTATTGATTATCTGCTCATTGATTTGACACTAATCATATCCTAAAGATAGTTCACGCACGTGTTTGTTCAACTGCGTGGAACAAAAAAACACCTGAGAAATGTGTTTCATATTTTATGACCTATTTACAATAAGAAGGTGTGAATTGTAGTTCAACCGGAACAGAAACGAAAGTTTTTTTTTCACTGTCGACAAAATGAGAAACTGAGAAAACGTGACCTTTGCTAAAGACAAATTTGTAACCTTGCAATTTCTGTATAATGTTTTGGTCGAATGACGAATGTCGTCGTTGGTTTTGTTTGCTTCTATATCACAATATTGAAGCCAGTTTGTAACTGTAAGTTTGCTAAAACATTCAAGAAATAAACTACAAAATTTTCAGCCTATGGAATTCCATCAAAGTTTCGTCCAGCAATTCCCAATAATACAAACGTGCGACAAATCTATTTAACGTATTCAAATTATTACAATCAGGGCATTGAAGCTATAATGTCAGCAATGTATCGACAAATATTAACTGAATTAAACATCGATGACCGGGGACCATTTGCATATTGTTTTGAACATTCAATCAACGCACGAGAACGTGCTCGATGTTTAGTTTGGTCTTTTGATCGACGTGTTTCACTGTGGGATCCATTCGCGTACGAGAAAATGGCCATTTGGCCGGCCGGCGATATGGCGTTAAAAATTAAAAGAAGAAAAAGAAATGTGGAATCGGAAAATGCAAATTCGAATCAGCTGGCTGGAGTGCTTTTGGAAATTGTGCAGAGACTAAAGGGGAAAACTCCTAAAGGAAATATGATGGAAAAGTTTTCAAGATTTCAACAGATTTTACAAATGGACAAAAATATGCCAAAGCAGCACAACAATACGTCACTTAATATCCTGTCACCGAAACTTCTTTCACTTTCACATCAAAACGATAAACTGACGATTCTGTCACCGAATTTTCTCAGTTTACATGAACATCCGGGTCGTGAGTTGGTATTTTGTTATATTTTTGCAAACTTTTATGTAGGCACCTCCGTGTCACAATTGTTAACAAAACTGGGTATCCGAGATCAGAGACTGTGGACGGAATTGATATTGGAAGCTACAGGAGCCGGTGATGCAATTGACACCGTTTTGAAATTAATCGATTCACCGAAAGAGAATGAACAACAAAAGTTGATTAAGGTTTCTTTGTGTTTTGATTTTCTTTTTGTTTTTTCGAATGCATTTCGATCACATTTATAAAAGTTGTACCACGTTCTATCGAATTAAATTTGTGCATACATGGTTTCAATTTCAATTTCCCCCATCATTCCAGGCAAACCTTCGTCTGGTGTCAACGTGGAACAAATACATCTCCTCATTCTCTCCAAAACAAAACGCCGACTTGGACACAATCGGTTATACACTCCTCGATGCCCCACAATACGAAATACTCTACGGAAAGGACAGTCCGTACAACGCCTCCGAAGTTGGGGTAAATGTAACGTATTGGAAAAGTCTAACGGAGCGAGATAAAATGGGGGAATTGGAAAGAGGAATTCGCAGTATTGCCTACGATCGTCCGCGAATTAGACGCCGCGACGACACAGAAACCGTTGACATCTCCAACGGGGTCGCAGCACTTCTCGAGCCAGCTATCTTCGCGCCAACAATTATGTCACCGAGCTTGTTTGGGCACACCACACTATCACCAGAATTGTTCTCGCCAAACATCTTGTCCCCATACGTGCTTGGACCAATAACGCTAAGTCCATTTATTAGTAGTCCGAACATTCTGACCCCGTATGTTCTCAGTCCAACAACTTTGTCTCCGGCACTGCTGTCGCCTAATGTTCTGGCACCAACTGTGAGTGACAACGGGAATGAACGAAATATTCTTGCAGGTACTTAGTCCGATCGTATTGTCACCCTTTGGTCTGAGCCCGACAATTCTATCGCCGTATGTTTTAAGTCCAACGGTTCTCAGTTCGACATTTCTTTCGGGGAATATATTAAGTCCGAGTGTTCTGAGTCCGACTGTTTTAAGTGACAGCTTACTGGACGCGAATATTCTTAGCCCGAGTGTGCTGAGTTGACGCTGCTTTTGGAGAAACTTTTGCGATATTTCTGATTTTCTGTTGTTTTATATAGAGCATTCGATATTTTCAAGATCTTCGTGTTTCGTGATACGACAAAAAAAAATTTGAAAAGCAAAATAGACGCACAACACGTTTTTTAAAAAAGAAAAACGAGTTAGATTCCAAATATTCAATGTACGAGTAAAATGTTCGCTGCAAAAAAGCAGAAAATAGTTTTGGAAAGCGAAGTCACGAAAGCGTTGCCCCACAATATCGGTACTTTTCAAAACAAAATATATCTACACTAACTCACACACACACAAACACACACACACAGTCCCACAAACACTATAGAAGGGGTGTCAATTTGTAATGATTTGACCGCCCATTGATCTGATAATAATAATATATCTGTGAGAGAGCTGTGATATAACTGCATGATGCAACAATACCTAACAACTTTAATTTCACGTTTATGACCTGGTTACAAGCACTTAGGTGTGAAGTGAAGTTGAACCGGGACAAAAGCAATTTTGTTTTAGTGACATTGTGCTGTCGATAAAATGATCAAAGGGCAGACCAGATTGTAAATCGAGCAGTTGTTGTATAATGCTTTGTTCAAATGATTAATGTCGTCGTTATATTTATGTACATTTATATCACCATTTTGAAATCAGTTTGTAAGTTTGCTAAAAATACAAATCACTTTCCTTTTACAAATTTGTTTAGCGTACGGATCTCCATCAAACTTTGCCACTAATGGCAACCTTCGCCAGATCTATTACACGTACGCAAATTGTTACAATAATGGTGTTGAAGCGCTAATGTCGGGAATGTATCGACAAATATTAACTGAATTAAACATCGATGACCGGGGTCCATTTGCATATTGTTTCGAACATTCAATCAACGCAAGACAGCGAGCCCGGTGTCTAGTTTGGTCATTTGACCGACGTATTTCTGTATGGAATCCATTTTTATACGAAAAGAAGGCCATTTGGCCGGGAGGACACATGGCCAAGAAAAGGAAGCGAAGGAAAAGAGACGTGGAGCTACAAAATATAAATTTGAGTCCATTAGCAAACGCACTGTTGGAAATCGTACATCGACTAAAGGGACAGTCACAAATGAAGAAAGGAAATACGATCGAGAAGTTGTCAAGACTTCAAGAAATATTACAAATCGGGGAAAACGTGAAACAAAACGACAACAATTCTTCAATGGATATCCTTTCCCCGAAGATTCTCTCGCTTTCACCGAAGAACAACAAACAAAGTATTTTATCGCCGAATTTGTTCAGTTTTCATGAACAGCCGGGAGGTAAATTTTGAAATTAGAATTATTTTTATTACATATTTTGCAATTGTTTTAGAAATCTCGCTGTCACAATTTTTCACAAAACTGGGAATTCGAGATAAAAACATTTGGACAGAGCTAATATTAGAAGCATCGGGTGCCAGTGATACAATAGGAACAGTTTTGAATTTGTTCGACACAGCGGCAGAAACTGGAGAACAAAAGTTATTACAGGTGTTTGATTTTCGTAAATTTTATGTCGCTTCTTACTGAAATGAAAATCTTTGATGTTCCTGAGGTTATAAGTCAAAATAAAGCAGTTGTTGATCGATTGTATGCAAATTGAAAAATTCACTTGAAATGTTTAGTTTAATTCAAATCCTTCCAGGCAAATCTACGTTTGATCTCAACCTGGAACAAATACACGTCCTCTTTCTCGCGAAAACAAAACGCCGACTTGGACACAATCGGTTATACTCTCCTCGATGCCCCACAGTACGAAATACTCTACGGAAAGGATAGCCCGTACAATGCGACGGAAGTTGGGGTGAACGTCACTTATTGGGGAAGTCTATCAGAAAAAGATAAAATGTTGGAACTGGAAAGGGGGATAAGAAATATTGCATATGATAATCAAAGAGTTAAACGACAAGACGGCACAGAAGTTGTGGACGTAACAAATGGTCAAGTGTCTCTCTTAGAACCGGCAATATTCGCGCCAACAATACTGTTGCCAAATATATTTGGACACACGACACTGTCACCTCAACTATTTGCGCCCTCCATTTTATCTCCATTTGCACTTGGGCCAACTACATTGAGTCCGTACATTGGCAATCCGATAATTCTTAGTCCAAATGTTCTTAGTCCGACCACGTTGTCGCCGTCGCTGCTGTCGCCGAATATACTGGCGCCACAGGTCGATTGAAATAATAAATAATAATAATAATAAATAAATAAATAATACATATACTGTACATTGCAGGCATTAAATCCAACAATATTATCGCCATACGGACTTGGACCGAATATTTTGTCGCCGGAGGTGTTAAGTCCAACCATTCTGAGTTCGACTTTTTTTTCTGGGAATATATTAAGTCCAATTGTGCTCAGTCCGAGTATTTGGAGCGACAGTCTACTTGACGCGAATGTTCTTAGCCCGACTGTGCTGAGTTGATTTGTTTGCTAACTATTGCGTGTTTTTATTGTTTCTTTTGATTTACAATGAAATTGCATATTTTCAACATCTGATTTTCTTGGATGTCGCGTTTGTTTTCATACCAGTCAATCACTGGATGCCATTCACTGAACGTTATTGCAATGAAATTCGGTCTTTAATTCAAATCAAAAGTCAAACCAAAAGAAACTCATTGAACAAACTCGTTGAGCTGTGAACGTTTTAAAAAACTTTCAACAAACGCGCACACTATCCCATTCGAAATTTTGATTTTTCCCTACACTGCACCCCGTGACTATTTAGAAAAAGGAACAGTAAATTCATAACGGCATTTTTCATATTGTCTAAATAACCAGCACGTGCAGTTGATGTTTCACAGGGTAATAAAGCAGTTTTTTTTGTTGTAAAGCGTGAAAGGTAAAAAAATATGTATGAATCATTCTTCTTAATTGTGGAAAAACAGATATTCAGTAGAGGAAATGTAGAGATTTGAACGAAATAAAACTGAGAGAATATTATAATTAAAAATGATATTTATTAAAATTGAAATTATAAAAAAACAAATATAAATGACAAAGTCACTTCCAACATTTACCCCTATCAAATATCCACGCTCACGCTCCCTTGATTCCTTTCCCGTGTCACTTCCAAGTCTTCGAGACGAATTCCTACGCACGACTAATATTCATGGATTTGGATACATCTATCGTTCAAGAGTACGATTCGAAAAAGTATTCTGGACAGTGTCAATGTTGGTATTTGCATGCTTTCTTGGCCACGACTTGTTTAATCTGAGCAAAATATATATTGAAAAACCATCTGCGGCTGAGGTTAGATTTTTCTCAATTATATTTTTTGATTTTTTTAATTGCAGATAAACGTACACCGAACTCTAACGGTGACCGACATCAAACTGAAACTATGCATGGCATCAATGCATTTGAGTGTTTATAATTCTACAAATACAATAAGTGGAACTTTTATTGGTGATCATCTAAACATTTTCCATCTTCCATTAAATAATTCCTGGTCATTTGAACTACTCCAAGAAATGTACTTCTATGCTGCTACGTGGAACGTGACTGATATCAGTCAAAATTTGGCAAACACAGTGAACTACACGAATATCGATGAAATTCTCATTGAAAAGGGGATACAAATTACTATTTTCATGAAAGTTTTCGAACAAAAACTTAGAAACTACCTTGGCTTCGAGCTGGACCTTGACAAAAACACAAAAGTACTACCCGAACTAGAACTTTTTGACATGGAATCTATGTCAACGTCATGGATATTAAATTTAAATCTAACCGAACAAAAGGAACGTCGAATCCATTTCAACAAAACGGTTCACAATTTTGCCGCGCCCCGTTTTTGTGGAGGCGCAACAGTGCAGATTTTTGTAAATTTAATAATTTGCATAAATTTGCATAATTTCAATTCTACTGTAGTTTGGGAACGACTTAATCGGCGCGTACGGCAACAACGATCAATATATTTATGTTCAGCCAACGATTATTTACGACAGTTCGTCGGGAATAAATGGAGAGTGCGTATATTTTTATTTTTGAATTTATTTTTTACAAAAAAAATATTTAATATAATAATAAATATTGTTTTTTGCATGTCAGATGTCTAACCGCCGTCTCAGACGATTGTTTCAGCCATTGTTATGTGTCCAAAATGTTGCAAATTGAACACTGTTTTGGTCTGCTAATCAAAGGGAATAATTTACAGCGCGTGCGGCATCAGAAAAATGTTTCTGGTGAGACAAAATATTTTTGAACCAAATAAAACTTGTTCTCCAATGTGCCAGATTGCACAACCAGTTCAGAATATCAAACGTCCAAACAATTGTGCTCCAACTCGTGCAAGAATAATGTTAATCCGTGTATTCTCCGTAACTGGCAAACAACCGACTTCGGTCACATCGTATCGAAGGAGGAATCAAACATAATGGAGCTAGTGATACAACTACGTACTGCACAGCATTTGCATATTAAGGAGGATGCGCGGTTCACATTGACGAAGACTTGTAGCATTATTGGGGGATTGCTGGGCATATGGTTTGGGGCGTCGTTCTTGGACATATTCTACGTGTTCCTGTTTTTGATTAAGTGTGTCTGGCGGAGATTGAGGGCTACGAGAAGACGATATCAGGTGCATGCTGTTGAGAGGAAACTGGGAGTTTTATCATAATGTGTGAATCAAGAATGTGAACATGTGATGAGTTGAAGTTTGAAAGAAACTTTTGTGATATTTCCTTGAGGCTTCTTGTTTTTGTTTTGTTTTACAGCGGATTCGATATTTTGAACCCCGTGGTGGAAAATAAGTAAGCGACGCATTTATACAAATAAAAATAGTAAAGCGTACAGTTCCAGTAAATATGCGATGTACAAGATTGGAGCATCAATCACATACGAGAGAAACTTATAACTAATACTCTCGCTATTATATAAAGTTTGCACTACTATGTTAGAGATCTCAGTTAAAATCGTGTTGATAGCACAGAACTGTACATATAATCAAGGAAAACTGCAGAAAATTGTTCGTAAAAACGACTTCTATAACAGATGATCTAGCAGCTAAATGTTAAAGTTTCATTTGGGCAATATCTAAATTTGGTTAGAATTAAATCAGTCGTTTAACTCTTACTTTTTTTAATGTTCTCTTCTTATTTGATTCAAAATATTGCACACCTAACACATGTCACACTCACTCTATTGTAAAAACCGGTGTTTGTGGACACACACACGCACACACACACACACACACACATTTTGTGACGCAGACACTGCTATACAAATTTGTAACTTATGTAAGAGGTGTCCATTATTTGTGCTCACAATTTCTGTAAAACATGGGCGCGAAGAAAGTGCTAAACGTTATTCGTGCAAACGAATTCTATGAAGTGTTCGATTTGCCGATGCTGACCTTAGTCAGCCATTCCAAATCATGGCTATGGGTCGTATGGTGGTTCTCAGTGTTAATCACCGTTACAATAATCGGCATGTACAGTTGTTATCAAGTATACTCAGAGTTCCGTGACAATCCCACAAAAACAGATGTTGCCAACGTTCGGTCAATTGAAGTCAAGGTGCCAAACATCAGTCTCTGTCTCACAGGCTGGCCATCCCTGTCATCCTATCCACTATGGTCACCCACTAATTCCAGCACAGCCGACAGTCCCACATGGCCGCACTATCTACCGGTGTACGTGAGAAATGAGTTGGAATTGATGGAGAATCAAGGCAGAAGTATCATTAATGATCACTGGCCATACTTTGTGTTCATTTATGTCGAGGAGTACGTGAGAATACTGCTCAAAATTGAATTAAACGGGGACCCGGTTGAACCGTGGTGGCTTGACATGGAAAAGAATGCAGGGAAAATACTTGCCGAATTTGCCCCTAATGCAACTATCGATGATGTAATCTCCAAATACGCCAAGGAATTGCTGTACATATCTGGCTGTGCAGAGAAGTGGCCAGCTCGCATGAACTACACAGTGTGGCCATTTGTCGATCCAGGTGGCAAGGATGACCGATGTTTATATATCACCCACAACTTGACACTCTCACCATCACTAGCAAGTCAACTGGACGCCAATCCCGCCGTGCTGCACTCCTGTAAGAATGTCGATTTTATATCATTGCAAAAGGACGCGCTACGACGTGCCCGGGCACTGGTATCGTTTGATGACAGTTCCACATCTCTTTCCGAGTCCCAGGCATTATTCCGTGAGCAGTTTATACAATGCAAACAGACCTACTTCATGAACTCGTCGGACTGGTGTGACGGTAATGACGCTTGTTACCTAGAAGAGACAATGTGTCGCGCGTGTGATTATGACGAATTCGATTGTGGCAATGCATTGCATGTATGCATTGCAGCAGAATTTCAATGCGACGGCGAAACAGACTGCATAGTAACAGGCCGAGATGAGGCCCACTGCAACAACACCCTCGTTGCACATGTGGACACAACAGGATGGATGCGCTGTTGCGGTGTGAATGGCACCGAACCGTGCGACCCATCCACACGGTGTAATGGCGTGTATGATTGTGGCTTGACACACGAGGACGAGCTCGACTGCACGAGTGGCTGTGGCGAGGGAGGATTCCACTGTGGTGCTGGGCAGTGCATTCCGAGAAGATTCCGATGTGACGGCGTGACATTCTCAATTGAAGGTGGAAAGACGTTCCCGCATTGCTATAATGGCGCCGATGAAGTGAACTGTTCTTACGGCAAGATGACCAGTGACACGGCACCTCAATTCAACTGTGACAACAACAACAATACAATACCACTGTATCGACGATGTGACGGTGTGTACGACTGTGGGAATAAAGCAGACGAAGCAAACTGCACGATCTACACATATCCAACAAGATGTAATCAACAGGGGTACACAAAGTGTAATGATACATTAGCTAAGTGTTTCTTTGACGGTTCGCAATGGCCCACAGATTCGCAGAAGTGTAATGGCAAATTTGAATGTCACAACCGTGCTGATGAACGAAACTGCTCCGTCTGCCACGATGGACTGACAACATGTACCAACGCCGTGAATATCTCATTCATATACACAACAATATCTCAGCCATTGTGTTACAGTGATAACGACAGATGCGACGGGCATGTGGACTGCGATGACTCATCAGATGAACGTGATTGCAGTGCGGATATTAAAGATTATGACGTGAATGATGAGATCAACAGCACAAACCATACAATCAACGACACGTGCGATCATCCACACGCGTTCAATTGTGGCGATGGACAGTGTATTCCGAATGTGTATAAATGTAATGGAATATCCGACTGTTTCAACTATGCCGATGAATCAGCAGTCACGTGTGCGACAAATACAAATGTGACGGATGTGTGTGAATTGGTCGCAGCTCTGTTACCAACGAAATGCGACAGTAGAACCGCCCCATCAGCACACACCCGATCCTGTTTGCAACATCGAATGCCGTGGCGACAGAGGGGCCAATTTATGGCATTGAAGCGAGCGCACAATTTCCGGCTGTTATGCGACGGCAACAACGACTGCAACAAGGGCATCGACGAATTAGCGTACATTTGTGGCAATTATCGGCTAATCTCAACCACACGAGCAAAACTTCAACACATGAGTCTCACCATGGATCCAAATTGTCCAGTGCCCGTTGGGGAGGTAGAAGTTGAGCCACAGGAAACAAGTCTTGGTGAAGTAATGAACAGCAACGAAACAGGGGAAGTTCAGGATTCCGAAAGGCGTAAACGACAAGCAAGTGATATCGGTAGGTTGTTGCTGTTGTTAGAGATAATTTGATCACAAATTGCAGACTCCTCTTTCTACTTCAGTCGCAGTCTGCCACTGACACTGTCCGACTGCACTGAGGCGTGTATTTATTTGTCGGACGCAGATGCGACAAATGTGGACATTGGGCTACATTTCGATGTGGGCACTCAAACAACGTGGACGGGTGAGTGTACGGCAATTCGATATGACATGGCAAATCTAAAGTGCACGCTCATCGGTACGTGCAATGCATTCGAAAGGAACTACACTAAAAGTGGCGTAAGTTTATAAACGTTTGTTTTAGTTTTATCAATCTGCTCAGTGTATTCCAAAGCCAGACAACGTGACTGCATGTGGCTGGCGAGAACAGAATTTGTACTACAAGAAAGTACCGGGTCAAGTGAAGCAATTGAGCCGAAAAGCCGTGAGCGAGCGCGGTTTTGATTTGTTCGACGCACACTATGGTGATTCTGTCGAAATCTACATTCAGCGGAGTGACAATGGCCACGATAATCTTTTGTTCTCGAGTCAGAAGATGCCAAGGGGTAGGAATAATTTGACGTTACTCGCAGTTAACAAGAAAATGACCATTTGCAGGCACAGCCATATCCCATCGAACGGAACTTCTCGGCATCGTCTATTCACTGCAGCACAGTTTCAGTGCCAACGTGACCGACAGATTCGTGCGCATCACCGTCGACGCGCCAACCTCCAGTCCGCTATACTACAATCTGCCAACACTGATCTCGAAAATCAATAAAACATACGAGGCACGTTTGTCGATCGTGCAGCATTTCCAACTAATCGTTGACTGCAATGATGAGAATGTGTCAACGCGACAATGTCAACTGTTGTGTCGTCGCAAATACCTTCGCAGTCGATGTGCAACGTGCCGACCATCCACATTGGCTGATCAACTGCTCGGCGTCAACAGTACACGAAATGTAACGGAGAGCGGACAAAGAGCGTGTACGATTAAGCAGTACAATGGGTGCTATCCAGAGGGTAAATTAGATACATGTTTATATCTATATCTATATATATATATATATATAACAGGAGGTGCAAACGATACCTCGGGTACGGACGCATCAATGCAGTCATGTTTGGCGTCGTGCAAACCAGCGTGTGACTACTGGGAATATGAGTTGACACACGATGAGATAAGAGATGGGAGACAGTCACACCAATCGAACATCGAATACTTGATCGTGCCATTGAATGACTACGTGGAATTCACACAGAGCTGGGCGTACACGTGGTACAAGGCGATGGGGGATATCGGCGGATTGCTGTATGTGTGATGGGGTTATGTTTGCTGCAATTTCATGCTATTTATAGTGAATTCTGGTGCGGCGCTGGCATTGTACACGCACTTGTTTTCATCACATACTTTGGAAATAAGGTGGAAAGGGAAAACATTTAGAACAATGGGATTTATTATCTATATATATATATTCAGGCAGTGCGGCCAATACGGAAGCGAATCTATCGTCGCATTTACCCCCAAGATGGGCCACGACATGAGGTGAAATCGGACAAGCTGGATGTGCCAGATATGAAATCTGCTTCAAATGGAATCGAATACGGTTATAATTCGTTTTGTAAATCGTGTAATTTCGTTTGTTTTACAGCTGAAAATAACACAATTGAGGAGCTGAGAGGTGAAACCATTGAGTTACACAAGCAAGTGGCGTCACTGAACGCGACGTATGTTTGGAGAAATTGATTTATGTTACATTTCTATTTTTTTTTCTAGCATCGTAACTTTACAAGATGCCAGAGGTGAAACAAATGCGCAAATTGCTTCATTGAATGCAGAGTAAGTTTGGAGAAACTCAGTTTTTTAATATGACATTTCTATTTCTACATTTACAGCATCACAAACCTGCAAAACACGGTGCGTAATTTGATGGAAAGAAACCAATCACAAGAGTCGGTGATTGATGTTTTATCAATTCCTGTGTAATTACACATTAATTATTTGGTCATTTTCACGGGTTTATTTATCATTTCTATTTCTTATTTGCATAAATGTTAGATTGACTAACTGATTTTTTTCAACAAACTTAAACAAATTACACGTAAACAATTTTTGAAACGTCACAAATTTGTTTTCAGTCGGCCTAGCCGATATGGACAACATTGCGAGCATTAGAAACCTTAACAACAATTATATGCGATACAGTTGTCCATCGGTGCATTTGCATAACAACAAGCGTATCGTATCTTAACGGAAGTTGTGTATCATTGCATACCGTACTACGTCTGCAAAACATTATGGCACGGGTAAGTGCAAGGCAATGCAATCGAAACGCCAAATCGTTTCGCAAACCAGGGAAAATGCAAATTGATTTATTTCGGTGTTTGAGTAATTTATACAAAATAGCGCTTTTAAATATAGACAAAATATACGGCTTATACAAATATGTGATAGTACAAATGTGTCAAATTCTACATACCATGCCATGTATTCAATATAAAAGAGTAAAAATTTTCACAGTAATTGTATACAAGCAAAAAGTTTTACTCAAGTTTAAAAATATATATATATTCAAATAAATATCACATGCTATATTTGCTTTGTCGCAATACAAAATCGGCCAACATTTTACGCGCGTGTTCGCTACAAAAGAGAAGGAAAATAGGATTGGACAGCGAAAAGATATCCGTAAGAAACAAATTCATAGTAAATGCAGTCGTCCTATCCGGGGACCCATACAACAACATTAGAAAGAATGCGCTTTTCACAAACATCGCCACTGTCATGAACAGAATGTTTAAAATCATTTTCATCTCAACTGCCATTCGAGTTTTGACTTTCATACGAGCTGTGGCAGCGACTGTATTGCCGGTGCTAAATTGTGTCATCGATTTGCCGTTTGTAGTCTTGTCTACAATACCGATTTTCTTTTGTCGATGACTGTACAGCTTCCATGCAGTTATTATCTAGATTTCAAATGCAACATTAGTTTGATATTTGACACAAACTTGTAATACAATGACAATGCCACATTCAAATATCCCAACATAAAGGCTGAACAGTTGTGCGAAGGTCTACAAATTATTTTATTTTATATTTTAAATGAATGAAACAACTCACATTGTTCAATGATTCAATGAGCAATGGAGATGGTAAAGGATAATTATAGGCAAAATGCGCAGCTGGTAAAATCAGTGCGATAGTCCACGGTGCAGCCAGTGCTATTTTTAGCCATTTGCCTGTCCATAACTAAATTTCAAAAATAAATAATTAATATAAAAATAAAACTAAAAACATACACTCAAATGTTTTATTGGGTACACAACACTGGTGAATCGATTCAATGTCAATATCACAATTCCAGCATATTGACCTTGTTCTAGATACCATGATATTGGCACTGCAACAACCTTATACATTGACACTTGTTGATAACCCCACTGAAATGATTTGCAGATGTTTTATGATCAAATTAATGTCTATCGCACCATTGTTGCTGGCCAAACTGATATGGTATTTGCATTAAGGAACGGCCATGCATTGAATGGTACTAGGATGTCAATGATACCCAAATTAGTCCATAATATGAAGAATGAACTATCGAATGGTACGGTTTTGCGGTTGTAGAAGAGGGCCAACAGAACGACAACATATAATAACCAACCGGGAATTGTAACTCCGAAGAACCAGACGAGACCAATTTCTGTGAGCATTTCTGTTGTCGAAAGTGAACAAGTTTTATCACAACATAAATTGCAATTTCTGTTTGACAAGTTTTTATCAAGTACGTCTATATATTTCCCAGAGCGGGTGTGTTTATTGCTTTTGTGATATCGTATTGGCTTCTTGGTCTTTGTTATATATTATACCTTTTTCATTACTGTATATATTCGATGCTAACAATGGCTTTTCATAAACAATAACGTTTGTTGAGCCAGTCACGCGCATTTAATTAATAATACTGGGCAAACATTCAAGTCTCGAGCCCTCCTATGTTGTGCCGACGATACTGTGACGATGCATATTATTAAGTGAAATATGAACTAAGCACTAACATTGAAGTCCGACAATTGCTTAGTAACAAAGTATTTCATTTCGTACACGCGCATACATATACAAGAGTGAAGACATAAAGATGTGTTTATTGAGATCAATAATGTATTGACATTATGAATAGGACAATTGAGTTTGATTATATGAAACTGTTATTTTGTTAAAATAGTTTCGAAAACTTGAAATGTACGATCACATGGTTAAATGTACGATTTACGTGTGGCTTGACGATCGATTTTGTCGTACATACGATTCATTTCATTGTCAGCATCCGCGTATTTGTCCAGCGCGTTCACCTTCTTTGTCAATGACTAAATAATAATAAAAGAGAATAAATAAGGACTGATTTTAATCAAACGAACCTCTGGAGTGATCGGATAACGCGGTTCGCTGTCCTTCATTGCAGCGCGTTTTCGTTCTGCTTGCTTGTCGATTTTGAAAGTCTAAGAATAATCATTAATTATATGATTGTTTTTCAACTTACGTCCATGTTTATCGAAATTGTGTGAATTCGGGAATTTAGTTGAAAGGTTTTTATGAAATGAATCAGAATCCGAATCACGTACTTGTTTAGAGATAAACGATTGTTGATGCTGGTCAACAAAAAGAGAACGGAAACGCTAACCGGAAATCAGTACTTTGGTGCCAGCTTGTGTGATTATATTTTGCATAGGTAAGCAATTTTCGTTTTGACTTGAACGTAAAGTTCTGCTTGTTTTGAATGGTTATTTTTTTTTTTTTTGTTAAACAAATGCAAAATTTCGTAAACATTCATTATTTCGTTTAATCAACATTGCTTGAGTAATTAGTGAGGCAAATACATATTGGTGTATATTATTCTTATTTAAGACACTCAAAATTCTAAACAACGACATAGAGGCATTCTATTTTTTTGTTATTTAGTCGCACCTAAAAGACGCGTATATTAATGTTGTTAAACAGAAATACAATATTAAGCACATTGAAAAGAAATATTACACAGAAAAATAGAATAAAATAAATCTTATATTAATAATGATCTCCTATAACCAATGAAGATTTTCCGCAAATTTCCATGTGCACATTTGGCGCTAATTTAAACACCTGAGATCAAAATTTCATTTGAAATCAGATGAAATCATGTTACAAGTGGGTAATTAACACAATTTATGTAAACATTTGGCACAGGTAAATGGCCGAAAATAAAACAATTCGAGCAGGCGAATTAATCTTTTCCGAATTGCCATTTGCACATTGCTTCAACTACGATCATGCAAGTTCATTTTGTCACGCATGTGGAAGTGGAGAAAGCAGGTTTTTAAATCAAATTTTTATGAATACACGAAACTGATTTGTATTTTTCTAGAACAATCTCGAAATTGTACAAATGTGTGAATTGTAAATTCGCCCATTATTGCAGCAAGAAGTGTCAGGTATTAGAATATTATTTATATGTAAGAAACTGTAAAAAACATAATCTCTTCCAGATATCAGACTGGCCTTCACACAAGTGGGAATGCATGTTGATGTGTGCAGACATCGTCGATCGAAGCGACACACGCAGCCCCAATATCATCACCGATATACGCAAATCAACAGAAGCACGCATGGTGCTACGATTTTGTGTCGCAATGGTTGAACAACAAAACGATGTTAGTGCAATGGAGAGAGTTAGAAGTATGGTTTCACGTACGTTCATTTTGCAAAATAATTCAACCAATAAATTCATTTTCATTTTAGACGTGGAGTCACGACGTAAATCATATAAAATGACTCTGCATAACATCAGGGTGTTATTATCATCTTATCCGAGTGAGTCGAAATTAAAGCCTTTGCAAATGTACATTACGTGCATGCTAATATTTGGAATACAATTCGATAACAATCCAATAGATGGCCTGGAGCCGCTGTTCACTCGCATTTTCGCAATTGTATGTTATTCTAGAAGTTATTGTTGTGATAGTTATTATTACAAATTGACGCAGGTGATTACAAATCAACTCGCTCTACTAGATCTTCGTCTAAATTCCATCGGCGCGAGTGTGCATCTACGGTTAGTGAATTCGAATTTCAATAGAATTTTTTGTTAAATTTAAAATTATTTTAAAATACTTATTCAAAATCTATTAGACTCTCCAAATATGATCATTCCTGCTGGCCAACCGCCTACCCAATAAACTACGGTGTCGAAGCACGATTGTACGCATTGGTTGATGGTAAAGCGGATGACGATGTGAGTTGTTTCTAATGAAACAACATTTTATTACAGTGGCGCTTTTGCTACATCCCGTCAATGGACACACGCCATCAACGACAGAAAGCATTGAAAGATGGCTACTTATTCGAGTGCGACTGTGTTGCATGTGCAGACGGCCTGCTGGTATGGTAATTCATGTTTGAAACACTGAGCATACTTTTTACTTCAATTATTAGTCTCACACCTAAGAACTCCATAGGCACTAAGCCCGGGAATCGAGAGAAATCCCCTCTCAGCAAAATCCTTTTTTCACCAATGTATCATTGTATATCCACCATGCCCATAGTGGCGCTGATGCTTCAATCAATGATCTGCAAAAGACGGCCATTATTATTATGAAAATGACGAATTTCCCATTTCTATTTCGCAGGAAGCCGAGAAGCATGCGCTGGTGGGTGGAGGTGAATGCACAGACGAAGAAATCGACAATGAAATGAAAGTCAGTGGACAGTTTAGTGGTGCGTTGGTTTTGGAAATCACAAAATTATTGAATTTGGTTTCTTATTGCAAATTTTTCGTCACTCCATATTCAGACGCCGAACATCTTCTCAAACACATTGACACTGTGTTGAAGCGAAAATACGAACACACAAACAAGATCATTGTCGATGCTCGACAAAAATGCGAGAAACTGGCAATGGCACAACGACGGAATGATATTCTGAAGAAATGTAGCAGTGAACTTGAATCCGCGTATAGGTATTTATTTTTCCTTATTTTTACATTTGTACATTTTTGCAAATTCAGGATTATCATGCCGCGTGAGCGGGTAATTAGCAAATTGTTGAGCGCCAGAAATACGCCTGCATGTAATGCAGAACGGTAAATTGAGCTGAAGAACTGTGTAAAACTGTTTTAATTTCGTTGTATAAACATTGTGATCTTTACAAATCAGCCATTTCACTGCTATAAATCGATTCTTGAAATTATCAATTCTTTATTTACAGTTGTCAAATTTTAAAGCAGTTAAATAAAACACAATAACACATGAAGCACATAAAAATATCGAAACGAATTCAAAATAATATTACACAGGAATAAAATAAAATAAATCTACGTCAATATTACGTCAATAATGTTCTCCTATTATAGCCGACATTATTATTATTGTATGAACTGGCGGTACTCGCTTGCACATATCCAGCAGAACACGGCGCTCCATTGCAAGGTTGCGATTCAGAGCTCGAACCACCAGTGCACGTTCCACCTGAATGTATGTGTGTGTGTGTGTGTGTGTGTGCATTACCTCCACTACTGCCGCCACCCCCTCCTCCAGCATATCCACCGCCGCCACAACTACAATCCCTCGTTCGAACTTGCTGTCCAGCTCCGCAGGTTGCACTGCATGAGCCGAATGGATTCCAATTAGACCAGGTACAGGCCTAAAGATTATTTATTTATTTTATTCTAATTATTTTCTAAGTAAATAATATTACCGCTTGACAAGCTCCCGCATTACAAGCTTCTGTTACACTCTCGGGTGCTGGGCAGGATGAGGCCGCTCCACCACCGTAACCGGCTCCGGAGGCGGACGCGCCGCTTCCACCTATTTTTTAATATTTGAAGTGGATTTTTATTTTATTTCAATTTTACCAGTTTGTGCCCTGGTTCGTGACCTCGCACCTTGTCCACAAGACACGGAACATGCGGACCAGTTGTCCCATTGTGCCCAGGCGCAACATGCGGCATATTCGCAGAAGGTTACCTGAAGTGTATTTTGTTGGAAATTGATATCACTTTGTGCAAAATAATGCGGAAATGTTCCACATAGAAAATAAATCGGCAATTATTTGTCAAAGGGCAATCAATGATTGTCTCCCATTTCTTTCAATATTTCCCAAAAACATTATTAACAATCCATTCTCATCTACCCAAATCACCTCACCTCACTATCTCCTCCATCCGTGTGATCACACTTATTCGGTACTGAACAGACTCTGGTCCTCTTATGTTGTCCCTGTCCACACGTGACACTACAACTGCTCCATGCACTCCACTCACGCCAGTATGGACACTGGCCTGCGTCACACGCCTTGCTCTCAACGGATAGTTCTGTTGAACACTCGTTGCCGGATGACACGGATGACACTTGGGATGTGCCACTTGATACGTAGCCGGTGTTTATGAGGGACCCACTACCACTGTATGCTGCTTGACGGGCAACACGACGGGTGATGTATGGTTGGATTGGTTGACTGACACCTACACTGGGATAGGAGTTGGAGGATGTACCGACTGAACCGGTGTTGTAGGATGTGCTGGCGCTTGACGAGACGTAGGACTACATAGTATTTGTATGATAGACTGTGGTTTTGTAACAATACGCACATCTGGGCAGTTTCCTATCTTTGCGCCACCACCTTTGTTGCACGTTCGCTTCCGTTGCTGACTACCATAACTGCAGGTTGCTGAGCAGGCGGACCAGAGGGACCATAGTGTCCAGGTTGGACATATGCCACAGTTACATCCACGAGGTTGATTTGGGAGGCCGAGACAGCTAAAGTTTTATTTTATTTATTTTTATTAGAAAATGAAAACGTCATACTTCCCGCGACTTTCCACTCCTCCAATGCATGTTCGGTATCGGTTTTCTGTGCCGTGACCGCAAGATGTACTGCACGTGCTCCATGCACCCCATTCGGACCATTTGTCGCACGGACCTTGGTTGCAGGCGAGTGATTCTTGGGCGGTACCTGAACAGTTTTGGAGATTTGTTTTGTGTTATGAGGGGAATGGTTTTTAATGATATTTTCATCAGAAAAATTGTGCACATGTCAATAAAATCTCATGAAAATAAATTAAATAACATAAATAAATTTTAAAAGGCTTTTTCAGTAACTGGTTAATAACGCTGATGTTATTCATAACTCTAATATATTATTATAGTCTCGAATATTTGTTCCTGCCTTATGAAAATGTTTTTCTTACCAGGACAATCGTTGCTAATAGTCGATTGCGAGAAACCCCCAACATTGCCATTCTGTGAGTATCCACTATCGACATTCTGTGCCGTAGCTGGATAGCTCTGTCTCTTATTTCGCGCAATGTACGGGCCTGTGGGTGGTTTTACAATATTTGTGTTATATGACGATGAAACGGACGTTGTTCCGCGGTTGATTGGCACACAGGAACGAGTGCGGGTTTTTTGACCTGAGATTAGAAAATAAATAATTTGATTTTTATCCACACCTTCACTACAAGTGACCGAACATTCACTATACACCGACCACTGCGTCCACTGGTTACACGCGCCCGCTTCACAGCCGATTGTCTCCACATTCTGTCCGAAACATAGATTCCCTTGATCGCATGTTCTCGACCGACTTCTTCGACCTTGTCCACATGTTGTCGAACATGTTGACCATTGTGACCAGACGAGCCTGGTGTTTGTGGAATTAAAAGAGAAAATGAAAAAGGTTTTACAAACCACTGTGGACAAACTGCAACTTGACATGAGCCGGTTTCTGTTGCTTGTCCCACACAGCCCCCTCCTGTTGATCCGCCATATTGTCCCGCTGCAGCTCCCGCACTTCCACCAGCACCAGAACAGACTCTTGTCCTTGTATAACTGCCCTGTCCACAGGACGCACTACACGGTGTCCAACCACCCCATGGAAGCCACTGTGCACACGGACCGGCTTCGCAACTTCGCTGTTCCGTTGACTGCCCTCCACCACAGTTGCCACTTGCGCACACTCTCGATCTCGATGAACTGCCAGTTCCACACGTTGCCGAACACGCTGTCCAGGGTGTCCATTCACCCCACGCGTCAACTTGTTGAGCAGTGCATGGACGGGATTCGGTGGGGAGACCTGTATGAATTTGTTATTGAGATTGTTATTGAACAATATACACACGAACCAGCACCACAGCCAGAATATGATTGACATGTTCTTGTTCTCGATTCAACAGCCGCAGAGACGACACCTCCTGCACTTCCACCATAACCACTACTGGCGCATCCTGTCCACGGACCCCATTGACCCCATTCATTGGACGCGCCCCCTAGAGAGCCGTCTTGCACTGCGAGACGGGCGACGTTGCATGGTTGGGTGTTGCAGCGTTTTACCTATTTTATTCATTTTTGCATAATTGCTCCATTTTCCTTACCTGCTGCTGAACACCAGTTTGTTCTTCCGGACAATTTGCACATTTCCTTTCACGCCGTTGTTCCCCACCTTCACAGTCGACACTGCATGGTGTCCACTCAGTCCAGTCTAACCAGTTCACCTTGTTTGTTCCATCGAATGATTGAGTATCTGGGAGTTGATAGTTTGTTGTGCATTGTGCTTACCTAATACTGTCGTGTTCTCTACAGCGTCGCGTGTTTTACTTTGCTTTGAGGTTTTTGCAATCTTCTCGATAACTGGCTGGGTACTGGTTCCGGGACAAACAGAAAGCACTTCGAATATACTTGTCACATCCCCATCGGTGTCATCCACTTCTACTAATTCCACATTTTTAGTCGTTTCTGAACTGTCGCCGTAGATTTCACAAGTTTGTTTGCTGACATCGGCTTTCTTGAAGAATATTACAGCTTTGCACTGGTCAGGCACCCGGAGACATGATGTGATACAAGCTCGTTGTGTTGGAACTGGCTGGCGGGAAAGTGGACTTGGGAAATTATATTTGTAGTGGCGGAGTTCGCGGATACAGGATTCGTTTCCTGGAGCGCGTTTTATTCGATGATGCGTGTAGGTCAAGATTGAGGAATCTGAATTTTTAGAGTTATGACATAAACACACACACACAAGTACCTGCATTGCAAAATTGCAAGATTACTAAATTGAGTAAAAGTCGTAGAATCATAGTTTTATGATAATTTATTGAAAGTGAGAATATAAAATAATCAAGTTCACGTGCGCGTGTGAGAATAATTGCAACGGTTTTTGTATTGTCCTTTGTTGCTGACCAAGTCTCAATTGCACATTATGTACTGCATGAATGATTCCACTTTATAAGTATTTTCGTAGCATCTAACACCTACCATCTGTGTTATATGGAACGGTGACAAGAAAGGTTGTTTGTTATATGTATACACATTGTTCTGTGTGCTTGTTCTCCGGAAGCAATAACACTGAGTGTGTGTGTGTGTGTGTGTGTGTGTGTGTGTGTGTGTGTGTGTGTGTGTTTGCGTGTGTGTATTACACAATGTAACGCACTAGTTTATTGTATGCTTTATGAAGTGTTATTCATGTCTTCTTCTTCTGTCAAGTTGGCAGATCAATTTGTTTGGATTACATATAGTCAATTCTGACAGATTGTCACTTGTAGATTTTGATTAATCGGTCTGCGAAAAATCTGTGAAAGGGAAAGTTTTATGTAAAATTGCAAATTAGAGAAAATTAAACAACAACCGGAACATAATGTCACACATGGTCAAGTGTAAAATTAATTGTTTTAAAACGTTCATAAATTATGTTTTCCATAAAAAACAGTTCCGCACACGAGTTTCGAGTAAAAAAAAATAAATTAGTGACACATAAATGGAATAAATTTGCAAAATAAATCTGATCTTCAATAAAGTTGCAAAACAAAATAATAAATGCGTTCGGTGTAAAGTTAATCCATAGTTATGTTATCAAATGTCAAAAATACACTTCTTTGTGTGATCATCCGGTTTTCTGTTACATTATATGGTTATGTTTGAGTGACCCCTACATGTGCGCGTGTGTTTGTGTGTGTGTGTGTGTGTTTATGAAAAAAGTTACGATTAAGTTTATCACCTCTGTTGGGTCATAAATCGTTAAAATAACAATTTTGGGAAAACAATTTTACACTCAATTTGAGAAATTATCCCATAATTTTGATGTTTTTATTTTTAAATTACAGTTCGGTTTCTTACAACGTCATAAAAGTGAAAGTTCTTGGCACAGATATAATATATGACAAGTGATATGCATGATTACATTTTTCTATTGTGTATGTTTGTGTGTGCCAGTGTGTGTGTGTGTGTGCGTGCGTGTGTATGTATTTGGGAAAGAACATGTGTGCATGTGTGTTTTGTGATTATTCAGTTATCTATGCGCTATTTAACAATCGGTATTCAACAAACTGCAAGAATGAAGATCAAAAAGTATAACGGAGATAAACAATTTCACAATACCACTCATATTTCATATTTTACATTTCACAAATAATGGAAATTGGCACAAGTTATCTTAAAACGTGAGAACTTAAATTTTATGTTTGCCACAAACTTTTGCTTATTAACAATTTGAAAACTCAATTAAAGAATTTTGAAGACTTTAAAAAGATTTAAAGATTTGCTCGATCCTAGCAAAAGCAGAATGTCCAACATGGAATTCTGCGGAATCAAATTGCGAATGCAACATCTCATAACAACAAAACGTTTTCCCGTACGAGAATTTCATTTTCCAGACTATATAAAGCAGACTGAATTTTATTGTCTTTCAAAAGCGTCACTTTATTTCAGCTCATTTATTAAAATAATGCGACAATAGTTTTTATCCGTGCACAACAGATAAGAATCTCTGCTAATGCGCGTGTCTTCGAAATGGGACAAGAAACCGGTTTTGAGCGTGTAAAACACATGTTGTCAGGTGTAAGTTGTCTTATTGAACGCCTTAATTTTTAATTCTGTCTGTAAAATGAAAACACAAATTTATAAAACAAATCTATAAAATGCGACTAATCCAATGGTCAACGACTAGGATTCATTTGCTACTAACATCAATTATTTTATTCGAATGTACAATATTAATTGTGAATAATATACGTCAAAGCTGTTTTGAAAATTCGAAAATTATATCCAAAAATGGTGAAGAACCGACAAATCTTAAACCAAAATACCACATTCCCCCATTAAAGACCAGGCTGCACTTACCGGTTTTATTGTACGATTTAAATGTGAGTTTAAACGAAAAATATTTCAAAATGCAAAATAATGCAAAATTCAGTTACAAACCGGTCTCGAACTTGGCGTCCAAGCGGGTTATTTCTCACTATATTTATTACAAAACTGGCCGCACTGTAAACGCTACTATTTAGTGGATCCGTGGAGAAATCTAGTTAATTATAACGTAAATTGCATAAATTAATAAAAATAAAATAAAATCATTTGAAAATCAGGACTTAGCAAACGCCGACAATCTCATACAGGATAAATTATTTGAAAATACCACTCGACTTTTAACAAATTACAAGAACATTACAAAGTTTCTACGTATGAAGGGTGTTGACGCAGTGAAACAAATTCCAGATCGTTCACTGGACTTTATTTACCTCGATGCACGACACGACTATTGTGCCGTGAAGGAGGATATGGAATGTAATAAACAAACCAATAAAACAAATAAAAAATAAAATATAATTCCAATGCCCAGCCTGGTGGCCAAAACTCGCGCCGGGCGGTATCCTGTCCGGTCACGACTACATGACGCACATAGAAGTGGCGCCGGCACAAGATTGGACGCTGTGTGAGGATGGACGACGAGAACTCGGTGCGGTGAAGAGAGCGGTGGATGAATTTGTGTCTAAGAATGGTGTTTATGTATCTGTTACGTATCTTGAACAGGGAGGTGCTAGTCCGACGTGGATTGTTAGAAAACCGGTGTGATTTTTTGTGATTTGTTACTTTTTTTTTGTTAGTTTGAGTGTTTTTAAAATCTTTCAAATACACAGTGATAAGTTCTGTACAATTATATTTATATGCAACGAATGGTTCCTAGAAACTAGTTTCTGTTTATGTACATAAATAGAAATCATAAACTGTATATAATGTCAAAGAAACAATCATCCGTGAAACAAACAAACATCTTCGTAAATAATGTTAGAGACTTTTTATTTGTAGAAGAAGAATTCGATTTAAGTAAATAAAAATTGTCCAAATTTTGTCAAAAAAAGAATAAATAATTATAATTGATTATCTTTTACAATTTTCAGTTGTTCAAGATGATTAAGAAAAGTGGCACATTTATAAATAATAAGATGACGATTCTCTTTTGCAAATTCTTTCAAATTAACCATCATCGAAATGTTATCCTCCTCATCATCCACATCTTCAATTAAATTTTGTTTCCATATCTTACCAATAACAACTTCCAAGACAAACACAATCATTGAAAGACATAAAAACAGTGAAATAAATGCAAAACTAGGACTTAAAGAATACAAATTTAATGCAGCAATACCTGGATCAGGTGGATTTTCGCCAAAAATGTGCCTGAGACATAGTTCTTCCGGTTTTTCACTTTCACGCTTGAGATTCAAATATTCAAAACGTTCAGCAATGCGGATATTTAGCAATTCCATAATATCTACTCGTCGTTTTGACACTAACATTGAGTAGGTGATAGATGTCAATGGCAATTTTACCAAAGAATATTCAGCACATTTATGTGGCGGTATTTTATCAAGAAAATCGTAAATATTTACCACAATATCTATTACGATTCCATTTCCTGATGTAATTTGTGACCACGTGCTTTCAAAGTCCATGAAATAACTTGGAGGATTTTTTACAATCGCTTTTGAAAGTAAACCGACATCGCCATCGTGAGTATTCCTAATTTCAGTCTCGGTATCTCTTTCATAAACAATAACTTTTGATTGAAATGTTTCTATAGCATATGCAATGTCTCTTGCGCTGATAATAGGTGCCCGTTTTGGCATTAATAATTGATGTATTAAATTGCTTTGATAATAGGTTGACAATAACAATAAAGCAAATGACCCGGTTACAATTTGTACTTTTCTTGTCAAACCACTATGATGAATCCAACTTTTAGCATTGAAAGGAACAAAAGAATGCAATTGTGACCAAAATGTATTCACATTATTGTCTTGCTGTATAAAATGGCGATGTTCGTTAATAATTCCAAGAGTCCCAAGAATAAGAATCGTAATTCCAATAAGTAGATAAATAATTGGTTGAAATGGATTATTTGAAAGAATGACATTGACAAGTGACATGGGTCGCAACATTAGCGCATACACTTCCCCATAAATAATCGGTGTCGTAAACTCAAAATCATTGAATCGGTTTAGATATGCCCATGGATATAAATAGATATCAATATTGCCATTTTGTATATTTCCAAGCTGCCCCGTCCAGGTTCCGTTTGGTAGAAGATCGCCAAATACTTCAGTATCATCAATTACAAATTGCTGTGGAATACCCTATAAAATTGGTCTAATTTTTGTGAACAATTTGAAAGATTTTCTTTTACAAATTATAGAAATTGTTACTAACCCGGAGCAATGAAATGACATCACCACAATCATGATTTCTTTTTAATGAGAGACATTTCAAAGTGTCATTTAAATTGTCATATGGAGTAATGCCGATCTTTAACGGTTCTGATAATATTTTGTTCATGTTTTAAGCTTTGCAAGCCAAAAATGTGTTACGTCTATTTGTGTTGCAATCTAAATTTGGCTCGTTTGCAATGCATTTATTTAATTATCAGATAGTAACCTGATACGTTTTTGCATGCACTTGACATAATTTGTGTGTTTAGTAGCGTTTTTCTTTATTTGCTACAAGTCGAAGAGTCAAAAATAGAACAAATAAAAAATAGCAACTTTTGCAAAAAACCAAAAAGTGTGACGTCGGAGCAGCAGCAGGAGGAAATTGTTTTAATAGTAAGAAAAACATGTATGCTCCACAGCTTTGTATCTCATCATGCATTATATCTCGGATGATATACCATGCCACTATCAACAAAATCACCAGTATTACAGTCCAAATAATCAGCGTGACACATTCCAGCATACACTACAAACTTGTAAAAAGATGGTCTCATTAACCGCTGACGAATATACAAAAACACAACCGAGAAAATGAATTCGTTAACGAAAAGAAATACGCCAACAAAGAGATTCACAAAACAGACCACAATTTGTCAACTTCTACTGTTGTATTTTAGCAAACAAATTACTCATAGAAACACGTAATCCATCCAGCAGATTGCTCAGCACGGGCAACATTGTAATCATTATTGTACAAATGACAGAAGCCATATACATAAGCACTGTTGATTGTCATGGCTACACATGATGGACGTACGGAGCAGCTTCGCTTGCATTCTGACAGTGACATACCCTCAATACGTTTGAAATGGTTCATTAGACGCAGATTATTTGAACAGTTGGTCATTGCACGTGGAGAACGAGTTCTGGAAATGATGTTTTGTTTATGGAACTTGAAATCGAGTGGAGAACTGGCAATCGAAGACCCGCAAGAAAATAATTTGAAAACAAGTCGGCTCTTCATTTTATTTAAAATTAGGAAAATGTAAATTTTTCATCTTTTTGAGTGTTCCACACCCTCGATTTTGCACAAAACAGCGTACTTGACGACGGTGTCATTAGTTTGCAGTCCGTTTACTGTCATCAATATGACGACCATTGCGAATATTTTAATCATCATTGAGTTCATTGCTGATGAATACGTTATTTTATTGAATCTTTCAAATCTTTCAAATACACAGTGATTATGTTCTGTACAAACAGCATTTATTTATATGCACAGAATGGTTCCTAGAAACTAGTTTCTTGTTATGTACATAAATAGAAATCATAAACAGCACACAATTTCAATGACACAAGTTGCTTATTTCTTGGAGTTTTTTTCACCTGTACGTTTCTTCTACGAAATTTAAGATAGCAAAATTTCAAAATCTTTAACATTATTTACGATGATTGTTTCTTTGAAATTGTGTACAGTTTATGATATCAATTTATGTACGTAACCAGAAACTAGTTTCTAGGAACCATTCTTTGTATATAAATAAATGCTGTTTGTACAGAACATAATCACTGTATTTGAAACATTTGAAACATTCAATAAAATAACATCAGCAATGAACTCAATGATGATTCAAGTATTCGCAATGGTCGTAATATTGATGGCAGTAAATGGACTACAAACTAATGACACCATCGCCAAGTACGTTGTTTTGTGCAAAATCGAGGCGAACGTGTGGAACACTCAAAAAGATGAAAATTCTAAATTTTCCTAATTTGAAATTAAATTAAGGGCCGACTTATTTTCATATCATTTTCTTAAGGGTCTGCAATTGCCAGTTCGGAACTCCATTTCAAATTTCCTAAACAAAACTTCATATACAGAAATCGTTCTCCACGTGCAATGACCGACTGCTCAAATAATCTGCGCCTATCGAACCATTTCAAACGTATTGAGGGCATGTCACTGGAGAAATGCAAGCGAGACTGCGATGTACATCCATTATGTGTAGCAATGACAATTGACAATGTTTATAATGGCATCTGTCATTTCTACAATAATGATTACAAAGTTGTCACAAATACTGAGGAATCCAGTGGGTGGATTACGTGTTTCTGTGAGTAATGCGTTTGATAAATATTTATTCATGAGCTTTAGAGATTAGTTTTGGTTCCATCTACACAAATACCAATTCAAAAATATTGTAAAAATAACATTTTTGACTGTGCTCATTTTGTTTTCAACACATTTCTTTGATAAATGGTGTATCGTTCCTTTAATTACTCATTTTTGCTTTCTCCCGGTTTTCTCAAAGAATTGTTGATGAATATTTATTTGGCAAAGCCACGTTTCATATATTCCGATCAAATTGCACTTTATTTGATTGTATAAAATCTTGCCAAGTCTTCTTACACAATCAAATTTATTTGTAGAAGAAGAATTCGTTTGAACTACATAAAAATTGTTGAAATTTTGTCACAAAAAATAGAATTAATTTACAATTGAGTATCATTATGTACAATTTTCAAATGTTCAAGATGATTAAGAAAAGTGGCACATTTACGAATAATAAGATGACGATTCTCTTTTGCAAATTCTTTCAAATTAATCATCATCGAAATGTTATCTTCCTCATCATCCACATCTTCAATTACATTTTGTTTCCAAATCTTACCAATAACAACTTCCAAGAAAAACACAAAAATTGAAAGGAATAAAAACAGTAAAATAAATGCAAAACTGGCGCTTAAAGCATACAAATTTAATGCAGCAAAACTTGGATCAGGTGGGTTCTCTCCAAAAATGTGCCTGAGACATAGTTCTTCCGGTTTTGCACTTTCAAGCTGCAGATTAATATATTCAAAAGCTTCAGCAATGCGGCTATTTAGCAATTCCATAATATCTATTCGTCGTTTTGACACTAACAGTGAGTAGGTGATAGATGTCAATGGCAATTTTACCAAAGAATATTCAGCACATTTATGTGGCGGTATTTTAGCCAGAAAAGAGTTAATATTTATCATAGTATCTATTAAGATTCCTTTTTCTGATATGATTTGTGACATCGTGCTTTCAAAGTCCCCCATGAAATAATTTGGAGGATTTTTTACCATCGCTTTTGAAAGTAAACCGACATCGCCAACGTGAGTATTCCTAATTTCAGTCTCGGTATCTGTTTCACAAATAATAACTTTTGATTGAAATGTTTCTATAGCATATGCAATGTCTCTTGGGCTGATAATAGGTACCCATTTTGGCATTAATAATTGATGTATTAAATTGCTTTGATAATAGGTTAACAATAACAATAAAGCAAATGATCCGGTTACAATTTGTACTTTTCTTGTCAAACCACTTTGATGAATCCAACTTGTAGCATTGAAAGGAACAAAAGAATGTAATTGCGACCAAAATGTATTCACATTATTGTCTTGCTGTATAAAATGGCGATGCTCGTTAACAATTCCAAGAGTCCCAAGAATAAGAATCGTAATTCCAATAAGTAGATAAATAATTGGTTGAAATGGATTATTTGAAAAAATGACATTGACAAGTGACATTGGTCGCGACATTAGCGCATACACTTCCCCATACATAACCGGTGTCGTAAACTCAAAATCATTAAATCGGTTTAGATATGCCCTTGGATATAAATACATATCATTATTGCCATTTTGTATATTTCCAAGCTTCCCTGTCCAAGTTCCGTTTGGCAGAAGATCGCCAAATACTTCAGTATCATCAATTACAAATTGCATTGGAATTCCCTATAAAATTGGTCTAATTTTGTGAACAATTTGAAGGATTTTTTTTATAAATTATAGAAATTGTTACTAACCCGAAGCAATGAAATGAAACCACAATTAAGATTTGTTTTTAATGAGATACATGTCAATGTGTAATTTAAATCAAATGAAGTAATGCCAATCTTTAACGGTTCTGATAATATTTTGTTCATGTTTTAAGCTTTGTAAGCCAAAAATGTGTGACCTCTATTTGTGTTTCAATCTAAATTTGGCTCGTTTGCAATGCATTTATTTGCTTATCAGATAGTAACCTGATACGTTTCTGCATGCACTTGACACAATTTGTGTGTTTAGTATCGTTTATCTTTATTTGCTATAAGTTGAAGAGTCAAAAATAGAACAAATAAAAAGTAGTAACTTTTGCAAAAAAAATCCTTAAAGTGTGACGGAGGAGTAGCAGCAGGAGGAGGAAATTGTTTTGAATAGTAAGATAACAAAATTGATACTCCACAGTTTTGTATCTCATCAGGCCACGTGCCTCGGATGATATACCATGCCACTACCGGTATCATAGTCCAAATAATCAGCGTGACATATTCCAGCATATCTAGTGTGTCCAAATGTATAAACACGATTGCATAATTGTGTTCGATAATAGAACTTCAGATATCCTGTGTTTATGTTTGTGATTTTCCAGTTTTTAAGACCTTAGCGGTTACAAGTTAACCATTTTGAATTTGAATGTCTCGCAAGACTTGTGAAAATGTTTCAACCACGTATCGTTATTTAAACATTTGATGTTTATATTATAAACAATGCAACGAGTAAAACAAGTCGATGCATTTGCATTGTCAATGTAAATGTGAGTTACAAACCATAGTGTACAGGAATACGTTCATTTAGATCTAATTCCTTATAAACAAGCCAAAAGTGCTTCGGATTGGGATTCAAACTGATCAGAACGATCGATTTTACGACGAAAAAGACACCCGTTTATTTTTTGAAATTAATTGGGGAATTATTATTGATGAATATATTTTGTGGAGGTGATTGAGGGAAGATGTGCTAGATTCATTCAAGATTTGAATCTTGTTTCAAGTTTAAAAACTTGCTTGCCTATCTTTCTGCTCAGAAATATTTATACTAGCAGCTCAGAGGTGGTCGATTGCAGGCATAAAGGCGTCACGCCAGGGTAATGTTTCATCGAAAATGAAACAGAGAAGTGATTTTATATAAAATCAAACGTTGTATTGGATCGAAATAAAGCGTGTTGAAAACGAAATATACAAATGCTACAATTCATCTTTCACGGTGTTACTCTTAAGTGGCATTTGAAAGTGTTTACAGCTACTTTGAAACAGAATTTTCGAGATTAGCGTAATGGCTTTAAAAAATACAAATATCGAAAACATATTTACAATTCATCTTTCTTCCATTCCATGCAAATACGGATTTATGTTTCGCTGCATATTTCATCGTGAAAATAAACATCATTTTGTTCCTGTGGTGCTTGGTCAATCTGATTTTTATTAAAAAAATATTTAATTTCTTCAACAATTGATTACCTCCATTTGATCCCGTTCGTCGATGTATTTTTGTGTGATTCGCTGAAAAGAACAAAATGATTTCAAATATTTAAATCATGCAACATTTAAAACAAACAAACGCACATGAGATCTTGGACGTGAGAACGGTTCAATTTGTTCAGATTCATTTTCTTGGATATGTCGATCCATTATTTGAATAAATTATTAATATTTTGTATAATTTAAAGTTCTAATTATTGGTTAGCAGTTTCCTACAGAAACATATGATTGGCATGTTTGGGTTCCGACTCTCTCTATTTATATATCTGTTGTGTGTATACTTTGTGTATGTTTACGGGCACCTATGTCTGTGTGTTTGTCTGACACAACAAAACCAGACAGCTTTATTTTATCCCCTCTTTCGATAAACTGTGTTATGCAAAGGGATCAGATTTAAAAATCATTTTGCAGATGTAAAATGTACAAAAGACGATTATGATTGAGTGTAAAAGTTTATAAATAACAAATTGTTCGAAAACATAAATATGAAAATGATTTTTACAGGAATCTTTCTTGCACACCCTGTGCATATGGATTCATGTTGCCGTATTCGCTCCAGATTTCATTATGAAAAGTAACTTCATCTCCCTTTTGCGGCTTTTGTTCAATCTGGTTGTGAAAAATGAATTTAATTTATTTATTTAAGAATACCTCCATACGATCCCGTTCTTCGATGTCTTTTTGTGTTATTCTCTGAACAAGAAAGAATTTAATATTTGAAAAATTGAAAAGTAAACAAAAGTGTTTAAAACCAACATGTGAACGAGGACGAGAGAACGGTTCAGTTTGCTCAATAACTTCTTCGAGCATATAGTTGTCCATTATTATAAAAGTGTATTTTATTGTATTTATAAACTGAATTATTGCACTGTTTATCGGTCGTCTAAAGCAACAATATGTCCGGCCTATTATTGTTCGCTGTCTATTTATATCATCATTTTGTGATTACATTTGTGTGTATTTTTGTCAACAAGTACAGACAACTTTATTATTACACTTTTTGATAACCTTAAATATGAAGTGATAAAACGTAAGAGATTAAGCGATAAAACAATGGCACAAAATTTTTCAAAATAAAACGCGCAAATGAATATTTATAAATCAGATTAGAATCAGTATTCAATTCAATTCTTGTCGTCACTACTGCCCGCAACTTTTTCGTACAATTGATGTGCACCTTCGTTGATGCTCTGTCCGACCGCGTTAACCGTATCCTGAACTTTGTCAAATATCCCCTTTTCGTTTTTCAAATCCTGGAATAATTGAATTTTGAAAAAGCAAAACTAATTTTTTAATTTTCTTACATTCAATTGCGGTTCGTGCTTCTCTGCTTCGAGTTCTTGATGCAAACGGTTTTTATCGTAGCTTGGTATCTTTAAAAATAGAGTGAAGTATTTTAAATATTAAATGTGAAAGTCACAAATTGATTTTACCTCGTTGTCCATTTTTGCAAAAATTATTTGTAGAATCGAGATATTAACTGAAATGTTTTGTTAAAATGCAGTTACGTGTTTATGTCTTTAAAGGAGAGTGAATCATACACAATCTGCATATTTACATGTTGAATGTTTACTGCTTTATTCTCTGGTGCCAAATTTTGTGCCCGGTACTAATTGTTTTTCTAATCGATTGATTTTTTGCTGGTATACACGACAGTGTGTGTTGAAATCTGGCTTTCATTTCTTTGTTTCAATTTAAAAAAAAATTTCAAACAATGTTTATTTGTTTTTGCATTTATATTTAAAATATAATATTTTATATGTTTTTATACATAACCACGTGCTAACGTTGATGCAAGTAAACATAATAGTAAACAATATGATATACGTTCTAGGCGGCTTACAATATTGCGAACACTTTTTACAAAAAATAAATATTTATTGTAACGAATTTGTTGCATAAATATAAAAGGTACAAATCATTTATTAAGTTTAATCAATCGCCATGATGAAATACTTTCTCGTATAATTTATGCGCGCCTTGATTAATGCTGTCACCGACGTAATTAAACTTGTCTTTTACTGTGTGTAACATTGAATTATCTTCCTCGGGCTGGAATAATTGTTTTAAGTTTTATAAATTTGTTTTATTATACATTTTTTTATTCTACCTTCGAAATGTTAATCACATCGTCGGGCAAATTATCGTTCCGTTTCTGACGTATTCCGCCAAAATCATTCTTGCGTAAGTGGTTAGAGAAATGTTCGTGGTGTGCAGGCTGGAAAGATATTTTACAATAATTTTGAATATTTTTTAAATAAAACCTTTGCCTCGACACTGTTTTGACGCGAATTTCCATTGTGTTCAACAATGATCTGATGATTGTTCGGATTTTCCACGAAAACAACCTGGCATTTGAAAAAGAAATAAATAAAACAAATTTACACCCTTACATCTTTGTCGTCGATGACCGAAAATATTTTATTGTCATCCATTTTTTTGAAAAGTTTATAAGTTTTTTTTGCAAATTGTTCGACGTTCAGAGTTCAAATGTATCTTCAAAATGTGTTTATTTGTGTGACAAAAATAGAAAACAGCTCTGTATATTTATACTTATTTTTAGCTCACGTGCACTCTGTACCAAAATGACCGAGTTATTGACGCCAGTAAACACATATGTCATCTATGTTATAATGTATATACACACAGGCATTTATTTATTTGTTTTTAACAGCGAACCCAGATGGAAAGAGAACGGAAATACATAAACATAGTTAAACACGATTCTATTTCTGGGGAAGCAATTGTCTAAAGTGGAAACAAAGTAAGGACTTCTAGATTTGCATAAATATTTTTTGAAACTCCATTGATTTCACAAATAAAATGTGAACAAGTTAAATTTATGATATACGTACAAACATTTTATGGCAAAATTCACATGTCAACTGCATCTAAAATATTGCTGAAAGTATTAAAAATGCATGATTTCGTTTAAAGCAAAGTTATGAAAAATTTCAATTGAAACTTTGGCATTTGAATTTTTTCAACTTAAAATATCAATATCCCATTAATATTCATTTCAAACTCCTGACACACGAGTAACATAGAATGTTCAACAGCTTTCGAACGCCGGGTAGCACAAAACAAATGGACACAAAAAGTTAAAACAATTCCATTATTTAGTTTATTTAGTAGACAGCTTTGTAGTAGAAATTACCCTCCTTGTTTTCATTCTTGACGATTTTTCACGTGTCAAATATTGTTGAGAGAAAACGTCTTTTTGTCAACACATTGTCAACACATTTTATTGTCGACTATCAATAAGATTGCTCAGTTTCCGCACATTTTGTATGAGAACAAAAGGAAACCTTAATTGGTTATGCGCACTTAACATTTCAACAATACATGTGTTTCATTAAAATATTTGCAACAATTCATTTCCCAGACACAAATATCATCGAAATATCTTTTATAAATAAAGATACAACAAAATCTATCGACAAAAGTTACAATTCTTGTCAAGATGGGCGTACACGTTGTTATTGCATTATGTTTTCTGTTTACACTATACACTGTGTCATGCGATCAATTAGACGAGCAATGTGCAAAACTTGCAAAAGTGCAAAAATATGCGCATAGTTTGAAAATTGTAAATGGCAAATTGGTTGGCGAATGTGTCGGTGGCGCAGTTTGCACAACAAATCGGGTATACAAAACAAGTCTTAATTGCTCTCAATATATAAATATACAGCGTCATCGACGAGTAGTCAATGGAAGCGAGGCACTGCCCCATTCATTTCCTTGGATGGTACATTTAGAAGATAACATTAACGGGACAATTAGATGCGGCGCGTCATTGTTAAATGACCGCTTCCTACTCACTGCCGCACATTGTGTGTATGTGGAATTACAAACGATCGTTGAGTTACTGTTTGTAGGAAAGCACTGCCCATTGACAGTCGAGTTCTATTGGGGCGACATGATCTTATGAAGGATAAAGAAGAGGGCACTGTAGAACGTGTTGCACACAAAGTGGAATATCACAAACGATATCGAATGGGTATTTGGTGACAGAGTGACAATTTGTAATATTTGTCTCCCTGTTATAGGTACGGGTGATGATCCTGTGGTACATTATGACATTGCGTTGATCAAAATGGATCAACCGGTTGTATTCTCGGACACAATACAGCCGATATGTTTGACGACGAAAGAGGACGATTTTAAAATGGGCGAACACAAATTTGTTGCGATTGGATGGGGGGATGTAAAAGATAGTTAGTGGAATATTTTATTTTTTATTTTTTAATTTTTATTTATTATTTTTATTTATTTATTTTGAAATTGAAATATGCAGGCAAGATTAACCAAGCAAAATTGCGTCAACTTGTGCTAGAAGGCGTCGACTGGCAAGAGTGCAAGGCAATTTACGACAAGGAAAAGATGCCGTTGAATGAGACAACAATGTGCGCTGAGATGGCAAACAAGGGGATATGCTATGTAATAAATGTAATTTTCCATTAATATTTTATAAATGCAGGGTGACAGCGGAGGTCCACTAATGACATACGCTCATGGACGTTGGGAACAAGCAGGAATTATGTCATGGGTGTCGGTTTAAACAACATACATGTCAACATACATGTCATGTATATTTGTCAAAGTGTTCACATATACTATTTACAGGAAACGGGGCTGTGCACAGCCAGGTTATCCAGATGCGTTTGTTCACGTGCCCTCATTTCGTGAATGGATTAGCAAAACCATGTGCAATATGGGTGGTCCATGCGATAATGCTGTTGTGAAAAACCGTTCAACATATTCGAATCGGGTTCCCTTACACTAAATGTTCATAGAACTATTCCAGGAATGAATACATTCCTGTTGTTTATCTGTTTAATACATAAATAAATTGAATTAGTTTGAATAAACATAGGGTGGGAATGCATGGCAATGACGTCCACCCTCACACAATTTTACACATGTGCATTTTATACGAACATCGGGATTGGTAGTAAATGAATTCCATATTGCCCACAAATCGATTTTCGCTAGTTCGCCACTTTCGGTTTTATTTCTGCATTTTTTATAATTGTACATGGAGGGCTCATACCTCTCATTGAACAGCACATCTCGTATTTTTGTGCAATTTGAATCCAGCGGTGTCATTGCAATTTCAATGTTAGTTTCAAAATCGAGCAACGTGCACTTTGCAACATTTTCATATTTCACCGTCAATTTATATATGGGATCACCGTTTTCGTTTGTCACCGGCAAGTGACACGGCTCGTACAACTGTAATTTGTTTTCTCAGAGTAAAAATTAAAAGTATAGAAATGTCGTACCTCAGTTTCGTTCCATCCATCCCAAGTATATTCGACACTGCGACGATGGTTAATCAAGTTTGCCAAATCGGGATAATTAAAACTGTTGTAGTATAAAATAGCCGAATCGTTAGTACATTCGTAATAATTCACTATTATTATATATTTATTTTAATTTTACGTAATTTTTTATTCTGACACGTACCGATTGAAGGCTTGTGAAAGTTGCAGTCGGCCATTACAGTGAAACTATATAGACCTAGTATGAATAAAATTGTAGACAACATTTTTGAGAACTTTTTAGTCAATGAGGACACAAAGATATCTGTATACATATCTGGCTTATACATGCATTCGAATAAACAACTATGTAACAGTGACCAACAGCAAATCGTGAGACCGATAGGTCAAGGATAAAACTAGTATGTGTCAACACATTTTTGTACATTTTAACAACATCAACACATTATACACGTTAAAATATTGAATGGCGCTAAAGCTCATCAAATTATGAATTAAAATCACAAGAAATTCATGCTCATACTAACAGTTGAAATGGAAAATTGAACTTCATGAAAATACATCAACCATAAATTATTGATTCACAATTTTTTGTGTCTATTTATTTTGTTTAAAAATGTCCGTCGTGGTCTTCTCTATTGTAAAGTGCTTTGATGTATACGCTGCTTGTATAAACAAAACACAACTCTCCATAAGTAGACATTATATGTATAAGTGAATGACACATTTTTGTACATTTTAACAACACCAACACATGGTGTCAATATAATAAACTACTTCTAGCATGTCGCAGTTTTGAATCAGTTCATTTCATAAATAAAACAAATAAACTCCGTCTCGCAACGTTCATTAAATAACTCCCAATGCACCACCATCTTCCCCCCCTCCTTCTCCCCCATCTCC
>JADMIO011095995.1_pt1 | contig 37791 bp, 27 predicted proteins | sample 8958161 | NCBI WGS metagenome assembly JADMIO01 (sample SAMN16585339, study PRJNA669376) | soil metagenome | isolation source: Crop rotation soil | place: USA: Cullars Rotation, Alabama | collected 2011 | reverse complement strand
GCCGCGACTTCAAGTCACGTGAATTCCAAGCTTCGGATCCCACTGTGCTGGAAAGGGCTTTCGGCGTGATCCTTCTCGACAATTAGCTACGGCTCTGGCCCTTCAACCGGCGGACTACCGGCGCACCAGCCGGTCGGGCAGTTCGAACACCCAAAGGGATGCTCCACGATCCGGCGGGTTTTGGATTTCGGGCACGAGCGCTGGAAATGTGGCCGCCTGCGGCCCTCCGTTGCCCGTCACAACCGCAATGTACTGTTTGCCGTTCACCTGATAGCTGATCGGCGCTGAATTCGGCACGTCGTTCAGACGCACCCGCCACAACTCGCGGCCGTTGGCGTCGTCGTAGGCGGCGAACACGCGGTCGAGTGCGCCCGCGAAGACCACGCCGCCCGCAGTGGCCAGCACACCGCTCGACTGCGGAGCGCGCTGACGCGTCATCCACACTGTCTGCTTCGTCTCGAGATTGATGGCTTGCACGCGGCCGTACTTACCGTCGCTGTCCGGCCGTGGACGCAGCGTCCAGCGGACGCCCGTTGACAGGCTGCCACGGCCCCCGGGCGACACAGGTATAAGGTCCATGCAAGATTCCACAATGCTGACGAACAAAACTTTTGTATTGGGATTGAACGACTCGGGCATCCAGTTCTTGGCGCCTCCCGCGTGAGGGCAAGTCGTGATCGTTTCGTCTCCGTTTGGAATCAATTTCGGGTTGACCTTTTTGGCCCCCGTCACGGGATCGATCCCGGTCACAACATTCTGGACACCGAGATCGATCGAGAAGGCGTATTTGCCCGTGCCGGCATCCACGGCATCGAAGATCGCCTGTTTTCCGCCCGTGACCACCAACGTCTTGCCGTTGGACGACGTCTTGAGCAGCATTCGGCCAAACGCCCAGTCGTAGTCCCATTGATCGTTGGGTTGGTGCTGAAAATACCACGCCATCTTGCCCGTGTCCGGGTTCAGCGCGATCGTCGAGTCGGTGAAGAGTAAGTCGTTATTCTGCCCCGGGACGAGATTGCGATACGGCCCGGTATCGTATGTCTGGGCGATGCCGAAATAGACAAGGTTGCCGGCCGCGTCGTAACTGCCGGGCGTCCATACCGAACCGCCGTTGCGGCGCTCATAAGGCACACCGTTCCAGGTGTTGCCGCCAGGTTCGTTCTCACGCGGGATGGTGTTGAAGCGCCACGCCTCGGCTCCCGTGTTGGCATCGAGAGCCACGATGAAATTGCCGCCACTGCTGCGGCCGGTGGTGCTGGCGATCACTTTGCCTTTGGCGACGGTGACGCCACCGCTGAGGCTGAACCCCTTCGTCGGATCGGCAATTTCCTTGTCCCATACCACGCGCCCGGTCCTGGCGTCGAGCGCCACAATGTGCACGTCGGAAGTTCCCGTGTACACCTTGTCCCCGTAGAGGGCGATGGAGCGCTTCACGACTGGCATGACACCCATCGGCAGACGGCGGGAGTACTGCCACAACAGGTCGCCCGTGACAGCATCGAGCGCCTGAACCTTGTCGCCATAGGCGTGAACGAACAACACGCCGTCATGAAACAGAGGTGTGCCTTCGTTCGGGCCGTTAGGCAGCGACCAACTCCATGCCGTGCGGAGCTCAGCCACGTTTTGTTTCGTCACCTGCTGCAGAGGACTGAAGCCCACGCCGTCCGAGCCGCGCCGCCATGTCAGCCACTCCTCCGCCGGGGGATTGGCGAGGAGCGCATCCGTCACTGGCGAGAGTCGGTCGAGGGGGTTCGCTTTCCTGGGTGCAGGTGGAAGTGCAACACCGCCGGTGAGACCGCCGCTCGGCCCGCCCGTCGCCCCCGGCAATAACATTCCTTTAAGCTCGTCAAGCATCGACGACACCGGCTTATCCGACGCGACGAGCTGGTTCTGAGACATAAGGTATGCCAGGACCTCGGCGGTTCGGCTGGCGCCGATCGACGCCGGCGCCGCCGGAGGCATGGTTTCGAGCTTAGCGAACAGCTGATCCGCAGAGCGCCCGAACCATGACGCACGGAACTCGGGTCCGCGAAGAGCCGGCCCGAATGCTCCGTCGTCGAGGTTTGCGCCATGGCACGAGGCGCAGGCCTCGGTGTAGGTGGCTCGACCAGCCGTGGCCTGGGCTGCGGTGAACGAGGGTGCCCGTAGTGATTGCGCGCGGAGCGACAATCCCACCTGTGCTGCGACGAGCGCGATCGCCCCGGCAACCAACAGGCCGCGCCACATCGTCGTCATTCGTGTCCGTGTACTCACGTCTGTCTCCTTATTAAAGCCGCACCGATGTCACAGCAGGAACGTTTGCTCATTCGCTAACGGGCTGGCAACAACGCAGGCCGATTGGGCGGCAACTGGTGATCTGCAGTGATGAGCATGATCCCCGCCATCACATAGTCCCCCATGGTGATGGCGAGTTCCAGCGTGCCTTGCCGCCCAAACAGCTTGACAGCGTGCGCGTAAAGCTCGGAGTCGAGTCGATGCTCGCGCAGGATCTGGCGGCCCATCTGAATGACGACTGTCTCGTCCTCAGGTAATCCCTCGATCCTGCGGTTGAACTTGATCGTGTCGATGGCCTTTTGGCTGACCCCGAACTGTAATGCCGCACCTTCATGACCGGACCATTCATATTGCTGATCAATTTCCCACGCACCGATAATGGCGCATAGCTCAAACAGCCGCCGTCCAATGACGCTATCGTTGCGCAAATAACGATTGAGCCGTTCGATCGGCTCCGCCGACCCCGGACTGTGCAAGGACAGACCGCCGGGCCCAAGCAGCGGCGTTGTGCGGGGCGCAGTGCCCACGACATAGTCGTAGGCGGCGCGGTCCGCGTCTGTCTTCATTTCGGAGCGTTGGACAATCGGGAAGCGCGACAGGGAGTTCGAATCGATATCCGTCCGAACTGCAGGAGTCTGTGCTGCGGCGATGCCGCAGAAGCCGAGCAGAAGCATCAGGCGTGCGCGAGATAGCATGGTCTCACCTCTTATGAAGCATTAGTTACTGGGGAAGCGCAAATACGAACACGTTACTCGCGTTGCCAGGATGTAACTCCTCGGCCAGGCGATTAATGCTGGAACTGGCCAAAGAGTTCCCTACGCTGACTGCGACGTATTGCCTGCCTTGCGCGAAGTAAGTAATCGGGTAACCGGTCACGGGTGCTCCCAGGTTCGTTTCCCACAGGATCTTGCCGGAGTCCTGATCGAAGGCACGGAAGCGGCCGCTGGTGTCACCCGCGAACAGCAGTCCGCCGCCTGTGGCTACCACGGACATCATGCCCGCACGCTGGTCGTAGCGCCACAGAGTCTTGCCGGTCTCCGCGGAAATCGCAAACAGGGTTCCGATGTTCGAGGTCCCGGGCGCGATCTGCGTCCGTGCGTTGAAGGCATACATCGTACCCTTGTCGAGTGAGGTCTGATTGGCGCACAGGTTCTGCAGACCGTAGTACATTGCGTTGGTCATCGGACTGTATGCACCGGCCTGGAAATCCTTGCCGCCGCTGGCGCTGGGACAGACGAAGTGCGTTTCTCCGACGGCACTGAAAGTGGTTTCCGGATTCACCGTGACCTTGCCCGTTGCGCCATCGATCTTCGCGACGACGTTTTGCCGAACAGTGGGGCGAGCCCACAGAAACTCGCCCGTCTGACGATCCAGTGTATAGACGATGCCGGTTTTGCCGGGAATTCCGGTGATCACCTTGCGGCGCTCTCCGGGTCGAAGACGCGGATTGATCCAGGTGACTTCGGCGGCGTCGGGCGCGACCGCAGTGTCGACCAGCAGCCGTTCGAATGGATGATCAAAATCCCAGTGAACGACCACATGCTGGTAATACCAGACGATGCGGCCAGTGTCGCCGTCTATGGCCAACGTCGAGTTGTGATAGAGATACTCCTTATCGTTGCCGGCCAGGAGAAACTTTGGTGCGGGCGACGTCACGGAGGTACCAACGTAGAGCAGATTGAACTCCGCGTCATAACTCGGGACCATCCAGGCGCCGACATGGCGGCGGTCATGGTCGGGAATCCCGCCCCAACTCTCATCGCCGGGTTCACCAGGTTTGGGAATGGTTCGCCTGCGCCATAGCTCTTTGCCGGTCCTGGCGTCGTGCGCCGTGATCATGCAGCCATCGGGACTGAACTTGTACTCACAGCCGCGGGTGGAAAAAATTTTGCCGCTGGCGATGATCGGTCCTGAAGTCTCCTGGGCAGGGGTTTCGCGATAGTCGACGATGCGAGTCTCCCACGCCAGCTTCCCGGTCATCGTGTCGAGCGCGAACAGGAAATCGTCGGCGCTGGTGTCGATGATCTGATTCCCGTAGATGGCCAGGTTCCGGTTGATGCTCGGGACCGGAAGAAACTTGCTGAGGTCTTCGGGCAAATTCCGTTTGTATTCCCATCGCAGATCGCCGGTCGCCGCGTCGAGTGCCTGGATATAGTCGCTGGGGTTGGGCAGAAACATCACCCCGTCCCGCACCAGCGGAGTTGCCTCCTGTATGCCCGGCCCCATTCCCCGTGTCCACACCAACTGCAGCCGCCCGGCGTTGCTTTTGTTAATTTGAGTCAGTGGGCTGTAGCCCCAACTGTTCAACGTGCGCCGCCACATCAGCCAGTCTGCGGGGTCGGGCTCCAGCAGTTCGCGATCTGTCACCGCCCGCGGCGCCGTCGGCGTCTGCGGAGTTGACTGCGGATACATCACTCCTGCGAGCAGGATGAAGCAAATTGTGCAACCGGCCGCGACAGGTTTACGAAGGATCTACTTGAAGGTCATGCGCCCTAAGCATAGACGGGATAAAGACCTCGTTAATGCGAAATTTTTCTATCCGTCGCAAATCGCTTTGTACGACTTCGGCCAGGCATACCGCACAGAAAATTCCAGGATGCTGAGGACGCTTTCTGGAAAACAGCCGTGAGACGAATTCCGCGTGAGTCGGAGACAGAACCCATTCTATTCCCGACGTGGGCCCAATTCGATTTGAGGCGACCGCTCAATGGTGCAGGTTATCGAGTGGACTGGCAGGTTCCGGCGATTGGCTTGTTTTTTTATTTTCATTGGGAGTCGGATAGAGAGAACGGAAACAAGCGGAAAAGTTGTCGTTTCCCTCAGGTATTGACGAAGCGAATATTCTGGAAGGTGAGGTGCAAAATGAGGAAGAAATATTGGATTTGCAACCGATGTCGACACCACGAGAAGCCTGTACGAATGAGCAGCGAAGAATGCAGGAAAAATATCGGATATTGCCCAGTTTGCAAATTGGAAGGCTTCATTTGTGAGGTTGAGGAAGAACGTCGAAGGACAATACCGCATGCGTCAAGACGTGAAATCCGGCGGTAGCACAGTTACTGGTGCTCCTCCAGAATTGAATAAATTATCGAGCCGCAAGGCGCTCCTCTGTGAGAGGTTCAGCTATTACATTGTGGGTACGACCCTTCTTAAAACCATACTCGTCGAACTGTCTAGCAAACACGTGGTCGGGATCATACCCGAATTTCAGATAACCTCGGGCTCTGAGTAGCCAAGTGACAAACGGGTATTCATCGACAACGGCATCGGCGATAGGATGTGCCGCAACAAGGCCAGCACTTTGCGTAAAGTGATGGCGGAGTTTAGTCGCGTGAATAGTGTCCTGGCGGCCCAAGTACGGAAATTTTCCGGAATAAAGATGGTGGATCGACCACGAGTTTGAACTGCCGAGACGCTTAGGCCGATCTCCCCCGGCAAATAAAAACGATGCGATCGCTGGTCCATTTGCCCGCGAGTCTAGCTTGATTCCTCGTGACCTTGCCAATTCGCAAATGTGCTGCGGATACAAAAAATATTTCTGCTTCTTGCCGATGAACGGAACCCGGTCGCATTCAGGCCAGAACAGCACGGCCTCAGCAGGCCATCGTATGAAAGTATCAAGGTCGGATAGCACGCGCTTTAAAACCGTGCGTTCAGTGCGGTTTTGAATTTGAGCCAATTCCCGATCAAACCATCCTTCGATATCCGTTAAATCGACTCGTTCCAGTAGTCCCTTTGGTGAAGATAGATTGTAACGAGCCATAGGCTTCTTATTCTGTCCAGCACCCTGAGTCTGTCGCAAGCCGTTTGAGCACTGCCGCTCGTCCAGCGAATTCGCTGCGTGCTGTTAGGTGCATCGTCCGAACCTTACCAGCTATGTATTCCTAGTTCTGAGGGCAAACCACGTAGGCACGCCACTGACCGATTCTCCCATTAACAAGCCACCTGATTGCGGGCCATCGTGGTCCGCCTGCCTGCATCGGTTTGTACAAAGGCTTCACGCAAGAATTCTTAAGCTACCGATTCCGGTGCCCCCAAGGCCCGAAATCCGTTCTACGTTGAGCCTGCGGATCGAAGCCAGTAAATTCAGTGCGGTTTGGCCAATTGGCCGTCAGCTTAACACTTGGATGGTTTTTGGGACAAAATAGAGGCCGCATACTCAGCTATATTCCGGGGAGCCAGCAAATGGGAAATTCTTCGAAATTTAAACCGATTGAACTGTTGATTAATCGACTTGAAATCAGTCGGGGCGAATCGGTAGCTGCAGTATTTAATGATCTTTTGAATTTGGGGGAAGCTTTCCTGAAAACATTCACAGCCGCCATAGTTGCATCTGTGGGGGACGAATCGAATCGGCACAGGTATAGACTTTGCCATAAATTGGTTCGAGCATCAGGTATCGGCGAGTGGGACGAAGTGCTCGCCGACGTCTCAACGGGGCCCGCATCACAGCATCTGTTGCCAGGGTCGGCTGAAGTTCGATCTGAACTCACTCAGCGTTTCGGGCACGGCTCATGGGCCTACGACGCCGCAACGCTGATGCATACAACCTTGCTGCAGATAGTCCCAACGGTTGAGCCGCTTTCTACGCGCATCGATGGGCGGCGGTGGTTTTCACTGCTCGTTCAACTTAGGAACAAAACTAAGCACGGAGCGCCAACAAATGATCAGATTGAGCAAATGGTCATCACTTTAGAAAAGTCTATTCGGCTGTACCTCGATAATTCTGTTGCATTGAGAGTTCCATGGGCCTATCTGAAGCGGAATTATTCCGGGAAATATCACGTCGTACCGATGTCAACCACTTCGGCGACTTTCGAAGATCTTAAGGGGGACAAGACAATCTCCCTGCAAGACGGTGTCTACATCGATGTTGGCTTTCCATGTCGCGTCGAACTGCTCGAAACAAGTATTGACTTGAAAGATTTCTACTATCCTAACGGTCATTTTCGCAGCAGTAGCCGTACCTGCGAATGGCTTTCATACATTTCTGGGGCGAGAAAAGACCTTGATGCAACGATGTACCTGGCCCCAGCCACACCATTGCCGCCAAGCACAACAGAAGGGAGACAATCACTCGACATCATAGGACGTTGTTTTGCGAATCTTCCGCCTGCTCCTGCTGATTATGTGACACGAACAGAATTAGAGACAGAATTGTCTTCTGTCTTATCCAACGACCGCCACCGAATCGTTACATTAGTTGGACGAGGTGGGACAGGAAAAACGTCGCTTGCGTTAGAGGTGCTACATGGAATTGCTCATTCAATTGACGATAGGTTTACGGGAATCGTGTGGCTTAGTGCTCGCGATATTGACCTATTGCCACAAGGCCCAAAGTTAGTCAGGCCTGCCACGCTCACTACAAAAGACATGGCAAAACAATTTGTTTCATTGTTCCAGCCCACCGGATGGGATCAGCGAGAGTTTGATTCAGAGAAATACTTGGCATCACAGCTGCAAGAATCCAAGGAGGGTCCATTATTGCTTGTCTTTGACAACTTTGAAACGGTTAGACAACCGGTCGATGTGTTTACTTGGATCGATACGTATGTTCGGTCCCCGAATAAAATCCTGATCACTACTCGTCACCGCGACTTTCGCGGTGACTATCCTGTCGAAGTTGGTGGGATGACGGAGCCGCAATGTGAACAGCTCGTAAGAGCGACATCACTCAGTCTGGGAATGGGAACGGTAACAGACCAGTTCCAGAAAGAGATATACAGGGAGTCTGAGGGACATCCCTATGTTGTAAAAGTGTTGGTCGGAGAAGCTATTGATGGGAAGCGCATAAAGCGCATCGAGCGAATTGTTGCGAGTCGCGATGATTTATTGGATGCGTTATTTGAAAGAACTTATGCTCGACTATCTCCGGCGGCAAGACGGGTGTTTCTGATTCTTTCAAATTGGAGATCTCTCGTGCCTCAAGCGGTACTCGATGCAGCCTTACTACGGCCTAGCCAGAAGGAAAGGATTGATACAAGAGCCGCACTGGAAGAACTGCATCGTGTATCTTTCATCGATGAACACGTTTCTTCAATTGACGGTGCCGTGTTCCTGAGTGTCCCAATAGTTGCTGCGGTATTTGGAAAGCGCAAGCTGTCGATATCGCAAGAGCGAACAGAAATTGAGGATGATACTCGATTCCTACATCGCTTCGGGCCCATGCAGCTATCCGATCTTCAACGAGGAATCGAACCGAGAATCCAGCGTCTCTTTGCATCTCTGTCAGAGGACCTGTCCTTAGGAAAACTGAATTTAATTCAGGAATCGCCAGTTATTGATCTAATCGCTCGAAGCTACCCGAAGACTTGGTTAATGTTGGCAGACCTGTGGCTGGAGACGAGCGATGCGGAGGCCCTGGACCGCGCAATCGAAGCAATAACGCGGTATTTGGAGATGACTCCGCGAGGATTGGAGCAGAAAAGTGCATGGGAAAAGCTGGCGGAAATTCAAAGGCGCCAAGACAATTGGAAGGAATTCGTCACCGCACAGGTCCACATCGCTGAGCTTCCTGGTGCCGATATGGCAACAATTAGTGCTGTCGTTAATACGTTCAATTCCGTAAGCAGAAACCTGGATTCAGGGCAACGAGGCAGGTTCGCACTAAGACTGGCCAACGTGATGGAGCGGAAGACTGCAGATGCCGACTCCACAGATTTTTCCCGTTTAGCCTGGTTGCTAAATAGAGCCGGGCAAACTGATCGGGCTCTTGAAATTATCGACCGTGGGCTTCAACTCGATCCCAATAACGAATACTGCCGAAACTTCAAGCGAAGTACTTTGGAAAAAGCAGCAGCATTCGCAAGGCAGAATGATGATTGGCCGAAATATCTATCGGCAATAGTAGCCCTGGCTGAAACGCCAGGAGTGGAGTTCTCAGAAATCAGCGGCATCGCAAATACGTTCAATCAATCTAGAAACTATCTAGATAGCAACCCAGAGCTGATACATAAGCTCGCTTTACGTTTGGCAAATGTAATGGAGTCAGGCATTCATAAAGGAAATGCAACAGATTGTTCTCGTTTGGCGTGGATATTATTGCATGCAGGTGAGACTGAGCGGGCGCGCCGCATAGTTGATCGTGGACTCCGACTAGATCCAAGAAACGAATACTGCCTTAAGCTTAAAACCAAACTCGCAGAAGGTAATTAGCTTTACCTTTGAACGGTCTTGCGGACTCTACGAAGATAACCTCAATCATTCTTCTGGATCGGCGAGAGGCCGTTCTGTTCGGTGAACTTCGTCGTGGTGCACATTGCAGAGGGTGGTGAGGTTCTCCGCTGTGTTCAATCCTTTGTCTTTGTGATGTTGGATATGATGAAGTTCAAGCATCTTGCGCGGATCGTCGCGTGAAAGCATATCTCGACTCCACCCGCACTCCACGCATTTGAAGCCGTCTCTTTCTAAAACCTCGACTCGCACCGGATCCTTAATACCCCGGTCGTGCGGTTCGCTTTGGCGATCTTCTTCGAGAACGTAGACGCCGACCGGCAGCTCAGGACGCCCGCTGCTCTTGGTGGAAATCGGCCATCCTGCTTCGGTTCGAAGTTCCCGAGACCTACGGGCCCATTCGTTCCTATCTTTGGCGAGATACCTTAGTTCCTCTCCCGTGATTTGTTGACCGACATTGAGTCTGAAGTAATTGATGATTTTGTCAGTAACTGAGGCATTGCTCTTCCTGATCCGATTCAACTCGTGCCACCGGTGCGCTGCATCGCGATCTGGATCCTCGCGCATTAAAACGTACTGGTCCGGCCGGATGCTAGCCGGATCGACCCCCAACAACTTTTTCACATCGTCGGCGTCGGCCTTGGCATCCTCATCCTCCGACATGTCCTTGAAAGTCACGCCGGAGTATATCCACCAACCGGACTCTTTGCGTAGCTGTCGGAGGCGTCTGGCCCATTCCCCAATTCCGGAAACCACCATTAGCTCGTCGCCATCGAGGATCATCTTGGGGTGGCGCTTGAAATAAGCGATGACGCGATCCATCGCCGCCCGTCCGTCGTCGACCGGCATAAGCGAGCTGCCAAGGTCGCGTAATTTGTGGAAAGCGGGGACGAGGGCTATCACTTTAGACCGAAGCTCCGACTTCGGAAGTTCCATTGCGAAGTTTGTCAGGAGGTCAACGAGCTGTTGGCGAAGCAACTCGGGATCTCCATTAGGTTGCGATCTACGTACCAATCCTGGCCTCCCTCTCGTTCCTCGGAGCTTTCATAGAGTGGGCGGACTGATTGTCCTCGGCGTCTTTCACGATGATGGGCCGAATCTAAGCCGGATACAGGTGTGGACCTCTATCCGAGTTGAAGAAGTCGATTCGACTGACTGGAAGACTTTCCTCCTGCTGAATGCGAGAGCGCATTCAAATCCTCCGCCGAAGTTCCCATCATTGAGGCCCCACGTCACCTCACCGGCACGAGAAAGCCGAACCATGCGCTGGTAAGTCACGACGTGAAAGCCACTTTTTTTGTGTTGTCGGCTCCACTAAGGAATCGAGAGAGTTTCTTTCCTAGAACGACGTCGTCCTTCGTCTCGCACTGCCACACCGTGAATACTTTCCAGCCCGCTCTTCGGAGTTCGTTCTTGACGCGCCGGTCGCGCTCGTGATTCTTTTCGATCTTGGTCTCCCAGAACCCGCGATTCGTAGCGGGTAATGCTGCCCTAGGACAGTTATGACCATGCCAAAAGCAGCCGTGAACGAAGACAACGCATTTCCTGCCGGGAAGCACAATGTCCGGCGTGCCGGGAAGATCTTTGCGGTGCAGCCTGAACCGAAAACCGAGACGATGAAGAGCGGAACGTGTCCGGCGTTCAGGGACAGTATTCTCGCCTGGGATCCGGCTCATCACCCAACTTCGCTTTTCAGGCGTGAACTTGTCGGCCATAGAGAATTGTTCGCTCGGACGTCGCTCACATCCACGTGGTCGAGATCGTTGGCGGTGGATGCACTTGCTACGACGGAGATTCTACCGACACTGGCAAAATCGAGTAGGCGGAATTTTCCCTGCGATCCAGGCTCACGCATGCTTAGATCGCTGGCGAGGCGGTCGCGATGTCTCGATAATGTGTTGTAGGAGTTGCTTGCCGATGAAATGTGTATACGCTGGCGGAATAGCCTCGTTCAATTCGTCTTTCTTCATCCACTCGATTCCCATGGCGTCACGAGCCGCAACCACACTGCAGTTTCCGCCACCATTTACCGAAACAAAGTCCCTCATATCATCGGTTTTCCCATAGTGTGCTTTACGCTTGTCCATCGTATGGCATAGGGGGTGTTTTCCGTGAGGCGGAGCCAGGACTTGAAAATTTGTTTCAAATAAGCGATGTCGGAGCACTCGGAGTCCGCGAAACATTGTGCCGCAAAGAACTATCGGATTGCGTAATGGCGCACCTTCCACATTCTCTATAACGTACGGAAGGCCAGATTTGATAAGCATATCCCTGACCGGATCAACGAGACGTGGCCATGCATCCGCGTTGCGATTGCGTTTCGCCAGATCGGAGTACGACTGACAAGGCGGGGATGCGTGGATTGCGTCAAAGGACGCGATAAAGTTTTGATCAAGTGCCATTGCATCAGCTTGAATGAATTGGAATGGATAGTTTGCCTGAGGTTCGATATCGACACCCACAACTTCAAATCCGGCACGGCTGTATCCGAGGGCGGCACCGCCAGCGCAGCAGAACAAGTCCAACAGTCTTGGTTTCTGGTCGGGGACTAGTGCCGCCACGAATTCACGACCGGATATGTTTGCTTCCTTTTCGACGAGTTGCTCCACGAATGAGAACATAGCGTGGCGAAGGGACAGGGCTGGTCTCTGAGCTTTTTATGTTCCCTTTTTACAGCGCGCAATTCGTCGGACAATTATCGACGAGCAGATGGTCCCGAAAAACGGTTTCCCTGGGGCTACCCTTGATCGCCGGATGCGGGATGCTCTTCGCGAAAGTTCTCCCACACTTCTGCCGCGTCAAGAAAAGACTTTTCTGAATATTTGAATTGGCTGGGCTTTCTGTGAACTCGGAAAGACCACCATGGACGCCATGTGCTTTGTATTCAATCGCGACACGACCTCCCAAGCTGGACGTCGCCGGGTTCGAGGCCGGTCGCCCACTCTTAGTTAGAATCAATGACTACTGGTGAAGGATTCCGTAGCCGCCGGCGCCTCTCCAGCTTTACCAACGTAGGACGTGGTTATACTACGCGGCCCCAATTCTCCGCCTCCACAGCGTTTATGCTTCCTACGCTTACGGACTGGGCTCAAGTCGGCGGAACTTTCTCTGCAGCCGCCAGGGCACTCGATGTGGACCCGGTGGACTCCAATCGAATTTACGTGACTGCGGATAATGGCATATGGGTGTATGACGGATCAGGGTGGAACCAAAAGACCAAAACGAACGGATTAGAGTCCAACTTCTTCGGCGGATACGGCTTTGTGTCCATTGCAGCGAATCCGGCGAATTCGGGGATGGTCATAGCTGGTGGAAGAGTCTCTTACCGGGGCGTCGCGCAGGGAGTTTTTCGTTCGACCGATTACGGTCAGCATTGGCAAAACCTGAATCTGAATCTCGGGAACGACCTGACGGTCTGGGCCGTTTCGTTTTCGCCAGACGGCACCGAATGGCTCGGAACGGATCACGGCAATTTCAGGCTGTCCGCGAAATAGCCATATCCATCACCACAGCCAGCGGGTGTGTGGTTCATCGTCGATACCCGTTGCGGGTAAAAGCAAAAATAGCAGGCCATCTCGACTCCTGCAAGGTACAGACGTCCACTGCTTATTGGTTCTGCCAGGCCAGGTCGACAGCCGGATAAATTGCATTGGAAATGCCGGCTGTGGCGCTGACATTGCCTGAACGGCCGGCGTCGTCCACAAACGAAATCTGCACGGTGATGCTCGGGATATTGCCGCTGACGGAGTATTGATAGTCACCGTACTCGTTGAGATTGTTTATCTGTTGGATCTTCCCGGCTTCGATTCTGGCGGAAAGAACAAACGGAGGAAAAGTGCCGGAAAAACGAGCAGTAGCCGATATCCCACTTGTCCCACTTGTTTCCCTGAGCCTGACAATTGGTACGTATTCTCACGGGAAAGCCATCACAAGAAACTGCGTCAACTCCAGGTGATCGACCACGAGCGGAGAAAACGCTTTGTTTGCCCAGTCCGATCCAGGATAAATGGTGGACCAAGCTTTCAGTATGGCTCCTTCCATCGCAAATTGCATCACGTCGCCAGATGCTGTGTTGCGCAAAATCAGATCAGCTTTGCCGTCTCCGTCCAGGTCACCAATACCGGAAATCTGCCAGTCCAGAGGCAGAGCAGAATAAAAGGCGCACCACGACTTTACTGCGGCGCCGTTCATCAGCCATTCCGCCACGTCGCCGGATCGCGAGTTACGCCAAATGAGATCGGCTTTTCCATCTCCATCCAGGTCGCCGGTGCCGGAGATTTGCCAGGCAGGTTCGAGTCCCGGCATCAAGGTAAGCCACGATTTCCTGGTTCATCCGGAAAGCCTGATATGACTTTTCGCGAACAAATCCCGGCTACATTGGGTTCACCTACAAACGCGAAATTGGAAATGTAATCCCACCAGTGTTTTGCGATTTTTTTCCGGGGATGGAAGCGCTGTAGCTGCGAGGCGTTATGAGGATCAGCTTGAGAGGCAACCAGTCTGGGGATTCTGGGGCCCAACCTTCACGCCTATTGTTTAGCCCCTGCGTTGATCAGCAATTGCCGGATCTCCGGTTTATCGATTGCTGCCTGCAGCGGCGTCATGCGGTCGCTGTTCGCCACATAAGGATCCGCCCCCTCTCTGTCCCTCATTCCCATGTCGACTTCCTGCTCACGAACCTGTCGAAAGCCGATTGTTCGGATTGACTGTGAGCATCAGCACTCCGCTAAATACGGCAACTCCCGCAGCAATCCACATGGGCAACACCCAGGAGCTGTACCAATCCACCAGATAGCCCAGGACGACCGGGCTTATTGTTCCACCGAAGTTGCCAAACATGTTCATGCAGCCGGTTACTGTGCCTGCCGCAGATAACCCGACATCATGACAGACCGACCACATTCCGCCCAAGCCCATATCCAGCATTGCAGCAGCCAGCGACAGGAATATCGCAACGGCCGTGTTACTCGGACTGACCGCCGCCAGTGCAAGAAAGAGCCCGCTTAACGGCATCGTGACCACAGCGATGCGGCGTCCCGTGCGCAGGCTCCGGTTTTTGACTAAATAATCCGTAAGCCTTCCGCCGGCCAGGCAGGCGACACCGGAGCTGAGCAGCACGATGGCGTGAACGATGGCCGTCGAGGAAGTGGAGAAGCCGCGAACCTTGCTGAGATACGTCGGCAGCCAGGTGAGATAGAAGTACAAAGTGTACCCATAGCAGAAATACATGGCGCAAATGCTCAACATGGACTTACTGAGCAGGCTGCTCCAGGGCAAACTATGATGCATTTCCGCCCTGCCACCGTCTCGAATGATTCTCAACTCTTCCGGGTTCACGGAGGGGTGGTTTGCAGGATCGTCGCGAAACCATTTCCACCAGAAAACGCACCAGAAGACGCCCAGCGATCCGAAGATCCAGAATGAAGGACGCCACCCCATATACGCAATGATGGGCGTCACCAGAAGCGGTGTTGCCGCGCCGCCGACGCGTGATCCAAAAAACAACACGCCGTGAGCCCGGCCCCGTTCACGTTCAGGAAGCCAGCGGGAGAATGCCCCGGAAATATTCGGAAACGCTCCTGCTTCTCCCATGCCAAAGAGGAACCGTGTCGTCAGCAGCGAGGAATAATTCCATACCAGTCCTGTCGCTGCGGTAAACGCAGACCACCAGAGCACGATTCGTGTCAGGACTTTGCGTGGCCCGATACGATCTCCCATGCGTCCGCTGGGAATCTCGAACACGGCGTAGGCTAAAGTGAATGCGCCAAAGACCCATCCCATTTGCGATGTCGATAAGTGGAGATCTTTCGACACTGCGGTCTGGGCAGTCGAGATGCACACGCGATCGAGGTACGTCACGATCGAGAGAGCAAACGCAAATTGCATGAGCGTCGACCTTGTTCTGGTCGGTTCGGCCATAGAGCCGTTGATTAGAACACGAACCGAATGAACGGATTTCGACTTTGTCGGCATGCCACGGACGCCACTATTTGCATTCCCGGTCCCCATGTAGGCGCGGTCTATGACCGCGCGCGATCGCTAATGTGAACGCGTTTTTTTGATTAAAGATCGTGCGCGGTCATAGACCGCGCCTACATGGGTCCGGAAACGAACGATCCAAACTCAGCGAATACCGGCTTCTGAAATCCAGCGATGTCGAGCCATGAATCGCAGCGCCTGTTCAGGCCACTCCTTAATCGCGTTATCGTTCAGATTGGCTCCCAACCCAAATCCGTGGGGACCGTTTTCCAGAATGTGCATTTCAACAGGTACGCCTGCCTTGAGACATGCCTCAAAAAACAGCAGCGAGTTTTTGACCGGTACCAGACGGTCATTTGTGCCCTGAACAATGAACACCGGCGGAGTATCTCGCGTCACGTGTTTCTGAGGGGACAAGAGATCGTACAGGGCGGGGTCGTCCTGCGTGAGATTCGTTCGGGATCCCCGATGGGTCACCGCATCGTCCGACAGGTCGATTACCGGATAGAGGAGCAGCGCAAAAGCAGGCTTGGCACTCAACCCGTCCGTCGCGTCGGCGAGGTACGGAGCTTCCGGTAGCAGCTTATTGTCATACATCGTCGCCAGCATGGCGGCCAGATGCCCGCCGGCGGAGCCTCCCAGAACACCGACCTTCGCCGGATCCACGCGATATTCCTGAGCTCGCTCTCGAATCAATCGCAACGCGCGCTGGGCGTCCAGTAGCGTCGTGGGATAGTGATAGCGTGGTCCATGCCGATAGCGCAGTACGAAAGCTGCCACGTTGTGGGACAAAAAGAACCGGGCAAGGTCCGCGCCTTCACCCGGAACGGTCAACATCTGATATCCGCCGCCAGGCAGAATTAAAATTCCGGCGCCGGTCGCCTTGTCGGACTGCGGAAGATAGATGTCCAGCGTGGGTTCTGTCGGGTCCAACTCGGTCTCTCGGCCGGCCACGATATTGGGCGTCGTGCTGTACAACCTGATCCGCGGCGCGTCATCGGCACGAGTCGTCGACACGGCCGCCTGCATTGCGGCTTTCGTAAGTGAGACGGGAAAAATAGCCGCGCATGTTGTTGCCACGACAATCGGCCCGACCCCGGCAAGCCATTTTCGACGCATTGAGCCCCTCATTTCTTCGCTTCCATGTAAACCTGATGCCTGTGCAAGCAATCCTCAAGAGTTAATGAACGGGACCAAGATACCGATCCAGCCACTCGAGCGCATCCTTGACCACATCGAGACGCGTGCCCGTATTCCAGCCGTGGCCGCCTTCGTAGACGATGTGCTTCTTATCCTTCTCCACAGTTCCGAGCGCTTTGAAGAGAGGTATCTGCGAGCTTTCGAGTGGGAACAGAAAATCGTCCTTGCCGTTCTGCATGAGTACGGGAATCTTCACGTGCGGCGCGAAGTTCCAGGGATCGACTTCGGGCGGGACCTTTTCGAAACTTCCTCCGATGAAGAGAAGAGCCATTTTAATGCGATCCTCCACTGCAAGCATCGGCGGACTCAGTGCCGCACCCATGCTCTGCCCGAGAAACGCCACCTTCGTCGTATCGAAATCGCTCTTTCGCGTTTCGAGATAGTCGAGTGTGCGCCCAAGATCCTTCGACCACTGCAAGTTCATCTCTCTCCACCGGTCGGGCTGACCGAGTTGGTGATAGTAGGCTCCGGGGCCACGATCGAGTGTCCCCTTGAACACAGGAACAATCACAGCGCGTCCGGATCGCACGATGAACGCAAAACTATTGAGAGCGAATTCATCATCCATCTGGCGCATCACCAGAATGTTGGTTCCACCAAACAAAATGACAGGCTGATACGGCGGCTTGGAATTCTTTGGCAGATATAAATACGCCCCCATCCGTTCGTTCCCGTACGCGGCCTTAAAACTGACCTTCTCCAAATGCCAATAGGCGGCGTCCCCCGAACTATCCACCTTGGGCTGGAGTTCTTCCGGGTTCACTTTGTCGTAAGCGTAAAGCGCCTTGTAGATTTCGTAAGTGCGATCGTCCGCTGGTTTGTCATTTCGACGATCGCGATCGGTGAACGGGATGGACCCCGCCATGTGTTCCGAGGGCTTCTCCGTGTACTTTACGCAGCGAAAGCCGAATGTGGGTTGCCGATCGAAAGGACGGCGCGCGTCGGGACGCGCATACATGAAGTCCGCATCGCTCCATCCACCGCCAAGAATGTAGCGGAGGTCATCGACTGCATTGAACGTCCATTCCTTTACGTTGCCGGCCATGTCGTAGGTTCCGAACACTCCCAGACCGGAATTCGCTCCAATTGGAGCAGCTTCCTTTCCGGAAAAGTTGCTGAACTTCAAAATCTCGGTATTCGTGCCAATGACTGCGGCACGAAACCAGTGATAGACCGTAGGCAAACTCTTGCCGGCAAATTCTGCGTACGCCGCTGCCTCGTACCAGCTCACGCCGCCAACGGGAAGATTTCCCTTCCCTTCCGGAAAGTTACCCAGTTCCCACGTTGCCGGGCCCGGCTTGCCTGTCGCATCATGAAACTCGGCGACGGCTTCCGCAAAAGAAAGCGTGTGCGCGTTCTTAATAAAGGGATATTTCCAATACTCCGGTCTCTGGTAACCGCCAGCCCTGACAAACTTCTGAAATTCGCTGTTCGTCACTTCATACTTATCGATCCAGAATCCCGGGCCTGTCTCATCGAGAATTGCGGGAAAGATCGCAGCCGCACCTCGATTATTTGTCCCCGTTGGAGCAACCCACACCATTCCTGCCGGAGTCTCGGCGGAAGCGTGCAAAACAAGCTGCAGTATCTGGCGGGGATCGCCTGTTGTTGCACGTGCGATTTCCATCGGTTCAAAGCCCGCCTTTGTTACCTGAAGGCGATAGTAGCCGCGCGGTATTTGAGCACCTGCCAGCGGTGACACTCCCAGCGCTCGCCAGTGCGATGGATCACTGTCGGAATAATCACGAATTGAAATACTGGCGCCAGGCGGCGTCGTTTCAATGGCGAGAGCATTCACATCCAGATTCTCTTTCAGCCGGGCCAGTTGCGCAGACCCCGGAATAAACTTTTCGGCGCGCTGCAATGTATCGAGTGCCTGCAACTGGCGCGATGTCGCCATCAACCGCACAATCATCGGCAGCGCCTCCTGCTCTGCCCAACGCTTGCCGGCATATTGCTGATAGCCACGTACTCCGAAAACAACCGCGACGATGAGAAGCAGCAAGCCGACCAGAATCGGAACTGGCCGAGCGAGGTTGAATCCAACCGGCGCCGGATGCGAAACCAATGCGAGCAGTTCCTGGCGCAGTTCTTCGGCCGAGCTATATCGGGCCTGCGGTTTCTTCTCCAGACAGCGCAGGACAATGCGTTGCAGCTCTGCTGAGATCAATGGCTGCACCTGCTGCGGGTGCGGCGGATCCTCGCGAAGAATCGACGCGAATAACGCCATTCGCGACTCTCCGCTGAACGGACGCTTGCCGCACAGCATTTGGTAGAACACAACTCCGAACGAAAAGAGATCCGATCTTGCGTCAATTTCCTTACCTTCGACTTGCTCGGGAGACATGTACTCCACGGTGCCGACGATGCGTCCTTCGAATGTATCGGAGGCAGATACGGCTGTGGTTGAAGCGCTGGTCGTCAGCGGCTCGATGCGCTTCGCCAGACCGAAATCCAGAACCTTCACCCCCGTCGCTGTCACCATGATGTTTGCGGGTTTGAGATCCCGATGGATGATGCCCTTCGAATGTGCAGCAACCAGGGCATCGGCAATTTGCAGGGCGTAGCGGGTCGCGGTCTCGGCGGCCAGCGGTCCTCGCTTCAAAACCGCCGCAAGCGTCTCTCCTTCGACGTACTCCATGACGAGATACAGAGAGCGCTCATGCTCGCCAATGTCGTAGAGAGCACAAATGTTCGGATGGTTCAGCGAAGAAATCGCTCGCGCTTCCTGCTCGAAGCGATGACGAAAATCGCTGCGTTCGGAAAACTCTTCGCGGATTTGTTTGATGACGACAATGCGGTCAAGCCGCGTATCACGGGAGAGAAAAACCTGCCCCATCCCGCCTTCGCCAAGAACTCGCTCTACTTTGTAAGGGCCAAATTGTTTGCCGCTCATGGTCGCTGGATTGCGGGGAATCATAACACTTCGGGAAGCTGGTTTCGGTGTCGAAACACATGCGCGAAGCGCAGGAAGCATAAACGCTGTGGAGGCGGAGAATTGGGTACCGCGCCGCATAACCGCGTACTGTTGAAGCTGAGAAAAATGGCAGGAGCATGGAAGGGGACAGTCCCCACCTCAGCAGAGAAGGGGTGGCCGCGACACGAATAAAATAATGCGCAGCATCCTTATTGGAGCGGACGGGCGAGAGCGGAGCGAACGCGAGCCCGATAGCGCCAAGCAAGTAATAGTGGTGCTGGTCAACAAAATCAATCTATTGACCAACACCACCCCGTCTGTGCGGCTCTAAGGTTGCTTCGCGACATTTTATTCGTGCGCACAGCCACCCCTCCTCTGCCGAGGAGGGGACGTCCCCCTTTTCACTCCCTGGCCATTTCTTTCACAGCCCAGGACAATCGCTCGTCGTTTGAGTCGTACCACCGGTCTGGATTGTACATTCAATGTGGAGATTGGTAACTTGCCAAACAAGAAAATTACCGGCCCAACTTTCATGCGAAATGACATTGTGAATTGTAGCCAACGAAATTACCGAAGTTCTTCGGCCAGCGAGACGATAATACCCGCCGGGCCTCGCAGATAACAGAGCCTGTAGATATCTTTGTACTGCGCGATCTCGCCGACGAGTTCGGCGCCGTGTGCGCGCAGGCGCGCGACAGTGTCGTCGACACTTTCAACGGTGAACATGACACTCCGCAGGCCGAGCGCGTTTGGCGGTGCGATTGCCGGTTCGATACTCACCAGTTGTGGATTACGAAACTTTGTCAGTTCCAGTCGTCCGTGTCCATCCGGTGTTCGCATCATCACGATGTCGACCTGGACACGATCTATTCCGTTGATGCGATCCACCCACGGGCCTTCGATGGCCATCTCACCTTCGAGCGTCATGCCGAGCGCGGTGAAGAACGCAATTGCGCCAGCAAGGTCCTCGACAACAACACTGATATGATCCAGCCGCTTAATCGTCATGTATCAGGTATATCAGAGGCTGAGCACGCCGGTCTATGCGGACACACGTGAAGGCAGCCAATTTCCGGCTGAGCCAGATCGCTGAGGGAGTGACCATTGCCCTCCTGAGTCAGGAGGGCAGCGACATAGCGCTGCAAGCGCTATGTCGCGAGGGGTGGTTCCCAAAACGATATGTAAGGGCTCGATACCGCTGCCCTCCGGATTCCGGAGTGCAATTGTGCAATCTGTTTTTTTTCACAGGTTCATTAAGCTTGCCTACACTTGAACGCCGGGCCCAGCGTTTCCCTTTTGAAACTATTTCCGTCGATAATACGTATTTCATAACGATGCGAAGGAGGATCGATGGAATCCCATATTAAAGTCCTGGCGATACTGCACATCGTGTTTGCGGGCCTTGGCATTCTTGCGGCACTCATCATCCTGGTGACGATGGGTGGAGTTGCAGGATTTGTGGCCGCCGATCATTCGGACCCGGACGCAGCCCGCGTCGCCCCGTTTCTCGGGGGTCTCGGCGTGATCATCTCGGGCTTCATCCTGGTGGTTTCCCTGCCGGGACTCATTGGCGGCATTGGTCTGCTGAAAATGGCGCCCTGGTCGCGCATTCTGCTGATTGTCGTTTCGGCGCTCGAACTCCTCAACCTGGCCGGTTTTCCATTAACCACAGGACTCGGAATTTATGGCATCTGGGTACTCACCCGGCCTGAAGTCGAGCGTGCGCTGCGCGGGAATACTCCGGCCGCGATGGCTTCAGCCCGCTGATTCACGGCTTCGGCGCTGACGTTTGCGGCCGCCAGTTGAGAAGCACCGTGATATCGGTTTGCGAGGCCGTCGATGTTTGCACAATCACTCGCTGTCGTTTGGTATCGATATCGAAACTGTGATCGGAAAGCCAATCCAACGGCCCTCGATAAACCCTCTGCGGTCTGCCGAACTCGGGCGGGTTCCCTGCTTTAACGTCAAGGCTGAACAGCTCCTGGGTGACCGAATTCACATAAAACAATTTCTTCCCGTCGCTGCTCCACAGCGAGTCGACGCCGCTTTCATTCGTCACCGCCAGCTTCGTACTGGAAACCGGAAAGGTGGTGAGGTATGCCTCGTAGCGTCCGGTGCTGTTGTCTTCGTACGCCAGCCAGCGGCCATCCGGTGAGATCGCGCCGTCCGCATCGATCGACTTGGTGCTGATCAGCGGCCTCGATTTCCGTTCGGTAAAATCGTAAATGAAAATGTCGTACGCCGGAACGGAAGGCCCTCCAAAATACACCAGGCACTTGCCGGAACACGCCCATTGATAGGGCCATGCATCCGACTTATCCGGCACGAGAAGTTCTTCTTCGCCAACACCGGATGCGTTCTTGCGATAGATTCCCGGACTCCCCGCACGCGTGGACCAAAACGCGATGGCGCTGCCATCCGGCGACCAGACCGCACCGCGATCGTCGGCAGGGTCCGATGTGAGGCGGCGCGGAGGCGTTCCGGCCGCAACATCGAGAACGTAGATATCCATCGTGGCGCCGCTGGATTCACGTTGGGAGTAAGCCAATTTGGAACCGTCCGGCGAAAGCGCAGGATCCGAATAGTAACCGGGCGCCATGACCGAGCCCATTTCGCGGCCATCCCAGCCAATCCATAAAAATTGATCCGGAACCTGTACAACATTGCGATACATGACGGTACCGCTTTTGGATGCGGCATACGGCGCGGTGGCATGTTCTGCCAGAACCAACGGAGCGCCGCTCAGCTGAATCGTCTTGGCATCGAATACCTGTGCCATCAACGCGCCGCTCTTCAAATAGAGCAGATATCCACTCGGCAGATACGCGCTCGGGGTGCGAACACCGTGTACGAGAATCCTGGTTTCCTTCGAATCCAGCTCACCCACAGCAATGGCGTCACTGCTCGCCGAACTGCCGGCAATGGAATAGATGAAATGCTTCCCGTCCGGCAGGAACTGCGGCCAGTTATGGTAACGCTCGCGATCCGGATTCAATTTCGTCACCGCTTCCGGCGTGCCGCCATTGGCGGAAACACGCGACAGTCCCACATCGTTGAGATTGGCGACGATCACATCATCGTTATTCCAGGCGCCCGCACCGTTGCTGGTGGCAGCATCGCAAATGAAGCGTGAAGTGCCGCCTGCAATGTCCATGCGCAGCAGCTGACCGTGCGCGAAGTACGCGATGGATTGACCGTTGGGAGCCCAGAATGGCGATGCACCATCTTCGGTTCCCGCCAGCGGCGTAAAGTTCAACGATCCCACCGGGCGAACGTATAACAGGGTTTTTCCGGTCTCTGCATCGACGCCACGCAGTATTAATCGTGATCCGTCCGGCGAAATCGCCGCGGCCCCCGGACTGTTCTCACCGACGGCGAGAGAAATTCTTGCCGGCATGACGACAGAAAATGTGGCTTGTTCTGGAGCGGGTTGTTTGTCGAATACGGAACGAATAGCGAACGCACCGGCTCCAATGATCAGCAGCAGTATCGCTGCGATCCAGATCGCGTATCGATTGCGCTCTTTGGAAACTGCGGGGAGTTGAACGGCTGTACTCGATCCATGAATCCACTGCAATTGCTTCAGGACGTCGTGCGCCGTTTGCCAGCGTTCGGCCGGATCCCGATTTAGACAACCGCGTACGAGCGGATCCAAAGCCGGTGGAAGGTTCGGCTGAATCTGAGACATGGGTATTGTCTCCGCGTTCATGATCGCAGCAATCAGACCGGCCTGACTCTTCCCCTCGAACGCCTTCTTTCCTGTGAACAACTCATGTAGCAGCCCACCGAGGCTGAAAATGTCCGAACGGGCATCGAGCGTGCCCGCATCCAGTTGCTCGGGAGACATGTATTGCAGCGTGCCCACGATGGTGCCCTGCGCGGTCAGGTCTGCCAGCGTTGGAGCCTGCGAAAGAACACTGCCTTTGTCATTCCCGAATTGAACCTTGGCCAGGCCAAAATCCAGAAGCTTTGCGCCGTTCGCGGTCAACATGACATTGGCCGGTTTCAAATCGCGATGAATGATGCCCTGACGATGGGCCTTATCCAGTGCATCGGTTATATCCATCGCGATTTGGAGCGCTTCATCCAGCCGGGGAGGTCCCTTCTCCAGCCGCTGGGCGAGAGACTGTCCTTCCAGCAGTTCCATCACCAGGTAATCGCGGCCCTCATGGCGTCCGACATCGAAGACAGAGCAAATGTGCGGATGATTCAAACTGGCAAGTGTCCGCGCTTCATTGCGAAACCGTTCGCCGATATCCACCCGATCGGACGCCGACAACGGCAGAACTTTGATCGCGACAGAGCGATGCAGGCGAGAGTCTTCCGCTTTGTAAACTTCACCCATGCCACCAGCGCCGATGACCGAAATAATTTCGTAAGGGCCCAGTTTGGTTCCGCGACGGAGGTGCATGAAACTATTTCAAGCCGGCCTGAGCCAGCATGGCGAGAAACTGACTTTTGGTGCGCATGTCAATCGATTGCGCGACGAGCTTGCCGTTGCGGTCGTAGATGAAAGTTTTGGGAATGCCGACGACTTGAAACTGCTTTGTCACCTTGCTGTCCGCATCGAGCAACACCGGATAGGAAATTTTACGTTCTGCCAGAAACGGCTTTACAACTTTGGCTTCCTCGTCGGATATCGCAAGAATGACGAAACCCTGGGACTTGAATCGATCGTACAGGGCCTGCAGATCCGGCATTTCCTTGCGGCACGGCGGACACCACGTTGCCCAAAAATTGACCAGCACCACCTTGCCCTTCAGGCTCTTCAAATTCCATTTCATTCCGCCCAGATCGGTGAGCGTAATGTCCGCCTTTTGACGACTCGCGTCAGCGGCCACCAGCGCCGCGTCAGCCTTCATTAATTCCGGATCGCTAAGGTCGACCTTCATATGTTCGTAGAGCGCCAGCTGCGCCAGTGCGATATATGGCCCGGCGGGATTGTTGTCTTTACTCGCCGGTTTCGGGCCGCCGCGAACGGCAGCGGCCAGGGTGGTTGTTACTTCCTGAAGTGTATCCCGCCCAAAATCACCTTCTGTCGACAGGCTGGCCAGATCGAGCGCAAGCTCGATCTTCTCCGCCGACGCGGGAAGCTGACGAATTTTCAGCGCCAGCTCTTTTGTGGTGCGCGCCCGGACTTCGTCCGACAGCGAACGCAAACCGCGAATTTGGTTTTCAATGGCTTTGTCTTGAAAGGCGAGCAGCGGAACAACCAGCAAAACGGCGCGGAGGAGTGGATTCATGCGGTAAATCTAACATGTTTCACTCCCCTTGCCGGCACGGTCTATGACAGTGCGCGATCCGAAATCGCTCGGCAAACGCAACCGCAGCGGTTAACACAATTGCCGCAATATTTCGTATCCAAAGACGATTCATGATTCTCTTTTTCCTCCCGTTCTGTCGGATAATTCCACCAGATCCTTTGACATCTACGCGGCTGCGCGTATTTTGGATGGATAAAACAGGGGGATAACGACCGGTAAAGCGCCATCCGATCTGTGGAACGCGGCGTAATGCATGAGAGGAACCAATGGTCTCGAGCGACACTACTCCAATCACGTTTGATCTCGATCGCTATTTGGATAACTCCAAAAAGGTTGAGATCTCCGATCTCGATTTCTCGCAGGTCCGAAACTTTCCGTTGACCTCCGATGAGGTGCGCTGCCTCAGCTTCATGATGGATATCGAGTTCCACACATTGCATTACCTGCGTGGCGTCATGAAGACCTGCGCGATACGCGATCCCGAAACGGTTGCATTTCTCAACTGCTGGGCATACGAAGAGTTCTTTCACGGCCATTCGATTCGCAAGCTGTTGAGCGCCGCGGGGTACGAGTTCCCGCGCTCCCGCGTGGTCGAAAACGATCGCAAGCGCTCATGGCGGGAAGCCATGGAAGATACAGCTGCAGCCGCGCTCTGTTACATCATCAAGGATTTTCATGCGGTGTATTTTGCCTGGGGCGCCATTCAGGAATTGACCACCACGGAGGCCTACGGCCTCGTCGCGAACCGCTCACGCCACCCCATTCTTGCTGAACTGTTGCATCGCATCGCCAAGGACGAGCGGCGCCATTTTTCGTTCTATTACAACAAGGCGCGTCCGCTGCTGCAGTCGCGCTCCGCGCAGGTGGTCACCCGCACGATTCTGCAGAATTTCTGGACGCCGGTCGGCGACGGCCTGAAACCGGATCCGGATGTGCAGTGGACGATGCGATTTGTATTCGGCGACGCGGAAGGCATGAATGCCGCGCGGCGTATTGATGCGGTCATCTCGCGCTTGCCGGGGCAAAGCTGGTTCAATCTTGTCAGCAGTCTGAAGGGACTCGTGGATATCGCGCCATCGGAGCATTCCCTGGCCACACCTTTTTGAATGGCGAAATCTGCACTCGAACACGAAGCCCTCGATCTGGTTCGCAGAATGGCGGCGCGCGATCCGAAAGCGCTCGAAGCGCTGTACGACCGGTATCATCGCCTGGTCTTCACGCTGGTGCTGCGTATCGTGCGCGTGCGCGAAGACGCGGAAGATATTGTCGTCGATGTCTTTTGGCAGGTATGGCAACAATCCTCTCGCTATGACGAGACGCGCGGCAAACCGCTGTCCTGGTTGCTGACGATTGCGCGCACCCGTGCCATCGATGCATTGCGCTCGAGCAACCGGCACCCGTCCCTCGCGTCGGCGGTGGAAAAAGGCGAAAGTCCGGAAGATCCCGCCATCACCGCCGACATGCGCGATGCGGTACGTAAGGCTTTGCAATCGCTGCCGGAACAACAACGCGTGCCGCTCGAGCTGGCCTATTTTGAAGGCATGACGCACAGCGAAATCGCGGCATCGCTCAATCAGCCCCTCGGCACGATGAAAGATCGCATTCGCAACGGAATGTCCCATCTGCGAAAACAATTAAAGGCGTACTTATGATGAGAGAACGCACATGAAGCATCTGCAACTGACGGACGAACTGACCGAGGCCGCCAGCCTGTATGCTTCCGGAGCGATGCCGGAGGAGGAACGAAAGACCTACGCCCGGCACCTGGAAGAAGGGTGCGCCCTGTGCCGCTCCGAGGTACTGGAACTTCAGTCCGCAATTCAGGCCTTCGCCTTCGCTCAACCTTCCGTGGCTCCGCCGTCTCCTGCCGTGAAAATGCGATTGATGGCACAGGCTGAGCTTTCGGCGTCGATGCGCGGATTGCAAAATCAGGCGCCGTCGCGGCGCTCCGATTGGATCGCGTGGTTGATTTCGGCTGCGGCGACAGCCGCCCTGGCTGTCGTGCTGCTGATGAATTCCAGCCTGCGTCATAATGTGGAACTTCTCAGTGGCCGCGTCAGCGAACTGGAATCGCAAATGACCGGACAACGCACCACTTTCGCCGCATTGACTTCGCCGCGCTTTCAGGTGATCAATCTCTCAGGCCAGGGCGCTATGAGACAGGCCGGAGCCCGCGTGTTCTGGAATCCAACCAGCCGCAGCTGGCTGTTCTATGTCAGCGATCTGCCTCCCGCCGCGCAAAACAGGACGTATCAGTTGTGGTATGTACCGGCGTCGGGAAAGCCGGTGAGTGCGGGAGTGTTTAATACAAATGCGGACGGCACCGCGATGCTGGAACTGATGGTGCCGGCTAACATCCGTGAGCTGAAAGCCGCCGCCGTGACAACGGAACCTGCCGGAGGCCTGCCGCAGCCCAGCGGCTCATTTGTGTTGCTGGGAGCGTTGTGATCGCAGGATGGGCGGTAAAGGACAGTCACGAGTAAATTATTGCGCAGCATCCTTATTGGAGCGGACGCGATCTATTGACCAACACCACCCCGTCTGTGCGGCTCAGAGGTTGCTTCGCGATATTTTATTCGTGCGCACAGCCACCCCTCCTCTGCTGAGGAGGGGACTGTCCTCGTCCGTCAGCCTGCCTATTTTTTTCACAGCTCCACGGACCGAGTCTACAGAATCTTCACATTCCGCCCGCGTTATGGTAGCGATGCCGAATATCTTCGCCCAGCACCATGAACACCACGCTTTCGGCGATGTTGGTCGCATGATCGGCAATGCGTTCGAGGTTTCGCGCAACCAGAATTAAATCCAGCGCCTGTTGAACGAATCGACTGTCCGCGGCAGCGTCATCGACGAGCTCCTGAAACACCTCATCCCGATATCCGTCCACTTCCATATCCCGATTGAGTACGGAGCGAGCAAGCGCTTCCTCACGACGTTCGAATGCGGCAAGCGAGTCGCGAACCATCATCTCCACGGCATCTGCCATTCTGGGAATCTGAATCACGGATTTGCGATTCTCGAACGTCAATACGGACGCGGCGCGGCGTGCAATATTGACGGAGCGGTCGCTCATTCGTTCCAGGTCGCTGGCGATTCTGGTGGCTGCGGTGACGAATCGCAGGTCCGCCGCCAGGACCTGCCGCAAGGCAATCAGATCAAATGCACTCTGGTCGATATCGCGATGAAGTTCGTTGACCTGCGGCTCGATTCGTTCGATAACTTCGTTGGCCGCCTCCGCGCATTCTGAAATATTCCATCCCTTCAGGAACCCCAGGCTGAGATAAAGCGCGCGTTGTACCAGTTCTCCCATTGTGAGGACGCGCTTCCGGAGCTCCCCGAGTTCGATTTCGAAGTGCCGTTGCATGCGCGATCTCTAACCAAAACGCCCGGTGATGTAATCTTCAGTTTCCTGCTTCGATGGGTTCTCAAAAACCTTCCGCGTCTGATCGAATTCGATGAGCTGCCCCATCAAAAAATATCCCGTGAAATCCGATGCCCGGGCCGCTTGCTGCATGTTGTGCGTCACAATGACGATCGTGCATGTGTTCTTCAGGTCGTAAAGTAGTTCTTCAATCTTTGCCGTGGAAATTGGATCCAGCGCCGAACACGGTTCATCCAGAAGCAGAACTTCCGGCGAAATGGCAAGTGCGCGAGCAATACTGAGCCTCTGCTGTTGGCCTCCGGAGAGTTCGAACGCAGACCGATGCAACTTCTCCTTCACTTCATCCCAGAGTGCGGCGCGTTGCAGACTCTGCTCCACGGCATCGGCGACAGTTCTCGAGCGGACACCCTGCAGTCTTAATCCGTACGCGACATTTTCAAAAATGGATTTCGGGAAAGGATTCGGTTTTTGAAACACCATTCCAATGCGGCGGCGCAAATCCGTAATTTCCATGTGCCGCATATCTTCCCCGTCCAGCCTCATATCGCCTTCGACGCGAGCCCCCGGCACAACCTCATTCATGCGATTCAATGCCCGCAAAAACGTCGATTTCCCGCAACCGGACGGTCCGATCAGCGCTGTGGTGCGAAACTCCATGATGCTGAGAGTAACGTCTCGCACCGCCCTGTTTGTCCCGTAGTAACAGGACAAATTATTTACTGCCAGTTTCACCGCAACCGGAGGCGCCGCCGGCCTATCGGCCGGTATTTTGGACGCAGGTTGGGAACTTCGGACAAATGTGGTGCTTGTCATATGAATGTACGGTGAAAGGATGATCGGGCAAGCCGCTCAAAGATTCACTGTTCCTCTGTTCGTGAGTCTCCAGTATGACAACCAGCCTGCCAGAGGAATGTGACGAGTGTGTGACATTTTGAAGATCTCGAAGAGAGCCTTTATTTTCCGCTGTGCATGCGTTCCAGACGCCGCGTTGCAAACCTTGCAAGGATTGAACAAAACAGCACAAGGCTGATAAGAACCAGGGCGCCAGACCATGCCTGGCGGTGCCAATCGTCGTATGGAGCAATCGCATAGGTATAAACCTGTACAGGCAATGTCGCTATGGGTTGCGTCAGACTGAAGGACCAGAACCTGTTGTTAAAGGCCGTAAACAGCAGTGGCGCGGTTTCACCGGCAATTCGCGCCAGCGCCAGAACAATTCCGGTCACAATGCCGGGCATTGCACTCGGAAGGACGACTGTGAAAATTGCGTACGATTGGGTCGCTCCAAGGGCGAGCGAGCCTTCCATCAGAGATCCCGGAACCAGCAGAACCATTTCTTCTGTGGTTCGCGTCACCAGCGGAATCATCATAACGCCGAGCGCGATGCCCCCGGCGAGAGCGGTGAATGCCTTAAACGGGCTGACTGCAATGGCAAAAACAAATACGCCGATGACGATCGATGGAATACCGTTAAGCACATCTGCGGCAAAGCGAACGATATTCGCTCTCCTTGTTCCCGCATTCTGAGCGGTGTAGATACCGGCAAGCACACCGATGGGCACGGCAAACAAACCGCCAAGGCCGCAAACCAAAAGCGTGCCGACAATGGCATTGGACATTCCGCCGCCAGCTTCACCAACCGGTTTGGGAGTTTGGGTAAAAAAATCCAGGTTGAGCGAACCAATGCCCTGAGAAATAACAAAGAACAGAATAAAACCCAGGGGTACCAATGAAACCAGTACTGCCATGACACACAACGCAGCCATGAAATGCGATTTGACGCGGCGATACAGAGGACGCAGATTCATGCCACCGATTCCAGAGTTGCAGCGGGCGCCTTACCGCTCTCTTTTTTCTGATGCGTAATGCCCCAGATGAGCAGGCGAGAGGCAGCGTTGATTAGAAACGTGACAATGAACAAAACGAGCCCTATCTCAACCAGCGCGCTGATGTGCAAATCATCCGCGGCTTCCGCGAACTCATTCGCGATCACAGCTGCCATGGTGTATTGCGGCGCAAAAAGCGAGAGCGACAGCTTCGGATTGTTTCCGATCACCATGGTAACGGCCATGGTCTCGCCAAATGCCCGGCCAAATCCGAGCATGATGGCTCCGACGATTCCCACGCGGCCATAGTGAAGTGCGACCATCGTGGCTTCCCATCGCGTCGCACCCAGAGCATATGCGGTTTCGCGCTGCGCCATCGGAACGGCCTTCAGCACCTCGCGTGCAATGGACGACGTAAATGGAATGACCATAATCGTCAAAATGAGCGCCGCCGAAAGCAGGCTCAGACCGTTGCGCGGTCCGCTGAACAAAGGCACTTCACGCAACCAATCTGGACATAACATTTGAACGTAGCGCACTGCCGGAACCAGTACGAAAATTCCCCACAGCCCATAAATGATAGAAGGCACGCTGGCGAGGAGTTCCGTCAGAAAGACGAGCGGTTGCCGCAGCCAATTGGGACAAAGTTCGGAAATGTAGATGGCCACTCCGATGCTGATTGGCGCCGCAATCAGCATCGCCAGAATCGACGAATACAATGTTCCCCAGATAAAAGGCAGAGCCCCGAACTGACCGGTTACCGGATTCCATTCCTGCGTGCGCCAGAAGTTGAGGCCAAACAGCCGAATGGTCGGCATCGACTGGTAGATCAGGATTCCGCCGATTGCAACCACCAGAGCGACGAGGAACAGCGCAAGGGTCCTCGTCCCCGCCTTGAACAGAACATCGCTTGCGCTGAACCTTCTCTTTTTCATGTGTCGAAAGCTTACTGCAGCTTAATCTTCTTCAGTGCTTCCTTCTCCAATGCAACCACCTGAGCCGGCAATGGAGCATAACCCAGATCGGCAGCATACTTCTGCCCATCTACCAGCATCCAGTTCATAAAATCCACGAATGTCTTCGCCATCGCCTTGTCCTTCGGATTTTCATAAAGAAGTATCCAGGTAAACGACGAGATGGGATAAACGCCTTTGCCCGCGGCATTCGTAATCGAAACCCGAAAATCGGCCGGCATTTTCGCGGCGGCCTCGGCAGCGCAAGCCGTGACTGAAGTGACGCTGGCACGGACGAACTCTCCGCTCGAATTCTGCACTGAACCATACGCAATCTTGTTTTGCAGCGCATAGATCAATTCGACATAGCCGATGGCGCCAGGCGTCTGTTTTACCAGCCCGGAGACGCCCTCATTCCCTCGGCCTCCAAGCCCTACCGGCCAGCTCACCGCTGTCGCGACGCCAACCTTGGATTTCCATTCCGCAGAAACCTTCGACAAATAGTCGACCCAAATATAGGTTGTGCCGCTGCCGTCTGAACGGTGAGCGACAGTGATGTCCATATTCGGAAGATTCACGCCGGGATTCACTTTGGCGATCGCCGCGTCATTCCACTTTGTGATTTTTCCAAGAAAAATATCCGCGAGAAGCGGGCCCGTAAATTTCAGCTCGGCGGTTACGCCGGGAATGTTGTACACCGGAACATCCGCGCCCAACACCGTGGGAAAATGCAGGACCTTGCCGGGTGCGCCGAGCAACTGATCCGGCGTCATCGGTCCATCCGTGGCGCCGAAGAATACGGTCTGTTTCTGAATTTGCTGAATACCGAAACCGGATCCCTGGGATTGGTAATTGATCTCGACATCGGGATGAAGCTTGTTGTATTCACTGAACCATTTGGAATAGATCGGATACGGAAACGTCGCGCCTCCCCCGTTAATCGAAACTTTTGCCAGCGTTACACCTGCCAGCATCAGTACAAACGAGATCGCCAATACGGCTTTCAACCAACGCTGCTTAATGTTGTTCATGATCGTAAGTTCCTTTCTTAGAAATTGAGATAGCCATGCAATGCATACTTACGCGTAGCCGGCGTTGAAGTGCCCGGGTTAGTGACGATTTCAAGGTCGGCAAGTACGGACATCGACACCGTACCCTGGTGCGGAAACCAGTAAGAGGGCCCGACTATCAACAGATTTTGCTTCTTCGTCTTATTGGTGGAGTCGACAGCCCCGCGATTCGGCACGTACGAATCCCAGCGCAACAGCAGTTCCGGTCCGACGCCTTTTTGCTTGAGGATCGGCGTCGCCCATATCGAATAACCGCGGCCATGGGACAATGGCGAAGCCGCGGTGGGCCTGTCGGTAGCATCCAGCACTTCGAAACTGGCGACGACATGAGGATGTTCAAACAATGCCATCAGAACGAGACGATTCTTGACATCCCTCTTTAAGTAATTGTCTTTGTCGTAAAACGCAGTCAGGCGGAGGCCACGCATGGTCAGGCCGCCTTTGGGCAATGGCCGAATGGTAACTCGCGTTTGAAATGCCTTGCGGCTATTGGCCTCAACCTGACTATAGCCCTCTCCATTATAGAGACCGGTGTGGATTTCGCCGTAATTGTCCGGAAGGTTGGTATGGAAGGAGAAGCCGAAATCCGAAGAGGTCAGCCGACCGACTCTTTCCGAGAAAACGGTCCCCTGAAAGCGATACCGATAGACGCCTTCCTCCCAATCCACAAATGGCGTTTGATTCGCTCCAAGCCGCAGCCATGTTTGTTTCCATTTACCTGACCAGTCATCGAGATTGAATTGCCCGTAAGCATATTTCACGCGAAAAACCAGACTGTTGTTGTTGCTTGCCGTGGATCCACTGGCCCGCGAAATATCGGGCGTCAGCCGGAATGCAACGATGTGGCTGAGGTTGCCCGTAAAATTCAAATAGCTGCGGGTCACATCGAACGAATCGGGGTGATAGGTGTTACCTTCGGCATCGACCGCCAGTGGCGCCTGCTGATAGGTATGGTTACCGTAAAATGTCATGCCGACTCGAAGCGAAGGCGTGTCGTCTGGCGGCGTATATCCCGCGGCAGGGGTAACCTGCGAAAATGCCATACCGCTGAAGAACAGGCCAAATACTGTGCAGAACATCGCCATTGCGATTGATTTTGGAAATCGAATAGAACTTGAGCTTACCAAAGAAGGTCCTCCTTTAAATCCCACACGCTGAAAGGTCAGAGGGGATACACACTGCATGAGGTGAATTGCTGTCGGAACCTGGTAATGCATCTGTGATCGCAGTTTGTTTGCCTATCGAACATTTTCCTGCGTCGGGACATACTAAACGGCTGCTTCCTTAAGCTGGAACCGCATCAGGCTAATTCCAGAGCATGTCGAATCCGTCTCAGCAACATTACAAATCCGTAAATTCAGAGGCTATACACCGGCGGGAATGATCAGAAACGGACGACTCCTGTGGTGTCGATGTACTGGATCGGCTTCCAATGATCCGCCGGCTTCCATGTTCCACTTCTCTCTGCATTCCACCATTCACATTGTGCGACGGTATTTCTCTGCCGAATTGTGAACACTCTGTGACAACTTGCATACGGCTGTCCGCTTCAAATGAATTTGACTTCGAGGCGCTCCACTGCGCTCTCTCTGCTTTCTTTTGTAAACAGTCCGTGACATCGCGACGGTCGCGGCGAGTTTGCAAACCCGTCACATAAACACAGCGTGCGCTTGCAGTTACAAATCAATCTTCAAAATGAGTGTAATGATTTATTCATCGATACGTCATAGAAGGTTGAATTGCACTGCCTACCCTTCACTACGTTCGGAAAACAGATAATCACTAAAAATCAGACAACGGGTATGAAGGAGGATTCCTTGAAGAAGGAACAACGGTGGGTTGCGCGGTTCGGGCTGATCGTGTTTCTGGTCGCCGCCACAATGCATGGCCAGGTGGACCAGGGACGCGTTGAAGGCGTCGTTAAAGATGTCTCGGGGGCCTTGGTTCCCGGCGTCACAGTGAAAATACACAATGAAAAGACAGGCGAAGAGCGCACCGCATTGACGGCGGATCAGGGCAATTATCTATTTAACGGATTAAAGCCTTCGACCTATTCCATCGAAACTTCCATGACCGGCTTTGCGCCCACCTCTGCCCGGAATTTCGATGTTCTCGTCGGGCAGACCAAGACTGTTGATCTAACGATCAAACTCGCCGGCGCAACGGAGGCGATCAGCGTCGTCGCGGAAATTGCCGACAGTCAAATTGAAATGAATTCCGCCAGCCTTGGCGCCAGCGTGGATTTGCGCGAAGTGCAACAACTGCCGATTAACGGTCGCAACCTCTCGCAACTTTATCTGCAGGCTCCCGGCGCGCAGAATACCGGCGCAGGTAATTATGGCGATATCCGCTTTAACGGCCGGGCCGTTGAACAAAATGCCATTCGTTACGACGGTATCGAGAGTACAGGCATCATTGATGCAGCGCCCGGCGTTGTCGGCGGTGAGCTGGCTTCTCCATTCCGTTTGCAAAGCAGCCTGGAGAATGTTCAGGAATTTCGCGTGGAATCCAACAATTACCCGGCCGAATTTGGCACCGGAACTGGTGGCCAGGTGAGCGTGGTCACGAAGTCCGGTGGCAACCAGTTCCACGGCTCCCTGTTCGAATACCTGCGCAACGACAAGTTGGATGCCCGCAACACATTTGACCTGACGAAGCCGCTATTGCGTATGAATCAGTTCGGCGGATCGGCGGGTGGAGCGATTGTGAAGAACAAGATGTTCTTCTTCGGCAGCTACGAAGGCTATCGGCTGCGCTCCGGCATCAATCTCATCGAAGCAGTGCCCAGCGCCCTTGCCAAGTCCAATGCAGTTGCGGCAGTACAGCCGCTCATCGATGCATTCCGCAGTTCGAAGGCAGTATTGCTGCCGGGCGCCTCGACGGATCCGAACTTTGACATCGTTCAGCTGTTTGCGCGAAATGTTGTTAACGAAAACTCCGTGGGCCTTCGTTTCGACTATCGCGTGAACGAAAGAAATACCGTCTATGCTCGTTTCTTCCGCGACCAGGCCTTTTCGGAGCAGCCACAGAGTGTCAGCGGACGATTATTGACGATCCGGACTTATCCGCAGAACGGCGTGTTGTCATGGCAGTCGATTCTTTCTCCGGCCATGATTAACGAAGTCAAGTTCGGCTTCAACGAAGCCATTACGCGCGGTCTGGGTTCCGCTCCCGTCGTCAATGGAATCGATACCTCCGGTATCGCCATCAACTTCGGCAGTGCTGCCCCCAACTCCGGTATTCCGGGTCAGGGCACTTCCACAGGCTCGGCGACCGCCGGCGGGCTGGTTCGCCTGAACAGCCAGGCAAACGGCCGCGGCGCTCCATACACTCCGTGGAGCCTCTCTTACATTGATAACCTCTCGTGGACTCACGCGAGGCACAGTTTCAAGTTCGGCGGGGAGTATCGTCAGGTAAAGATGTATACGGACCGCAACGGCGGCATCACATATACATATTCAAACCTCAGTAGTTTTCTGACGAACTCGGCGTCCAATATCCGCTACACCGCAGATCTTTCCGATCCCAGCGTGTTTAACAACGGCGCGACGGGCCCACGCAAAGCAGAACAGTACTACCTGATCGCTTATGCCCAGGACGACTGGAAACTGCGCAGCAACCTGACCCTGAATTACGGGTTGCGTTACGAGTACTATTCGCCTCTTCTTGAAGCGCGGAATCTGACCGTCCAGTTCAATCCGACCAACGGCACACTCTATCCAGCGGATCACATTCCGTATCAGGCGTTGAAGACCAACTTTGGCCCCCGCATTGGAATGAGTTATCAGCCGATGAAAAAAACGGCGATTCGCGGCGGCTTCGGTCTGTTCTACGGACCGGGACAGACCGAGGATCTGATTCAACCGATTGAAAGCGATTTGATCAATACGGTCATCACCGGCGGCGCATTTCCTCTCGATGTCGCAGCGGTCCGGGCAAGTTTCATTTCCAATCCGAATAACCGGGCCTTTGCGCCTCGCGCGTATAGTCCGGATTACAAGGTGCCGGAACGCATTTACCAGTACAGTTTCTCGGTGCAACAGGAATTGCCGGCTAAATTCGTTCTGACCGCGGCCTATGTCGGCAGTCAGGGACGCAACCTGTTTATTCGCTCGATCACAAACCAAATCGTTTCAGTCGAAGGCAACACTGGTTTTGTTTTGAGAGAATTCGACATTCCGCAGGGAGCAGGCGTGAAGCCGCTGACACCGTATGCGGAAATTGACTTGAAGACCAGCGGCGGCAAAGACAGTTATAACGCACTGCAACTTTCCTTAAGCCATCGCGACTCGCATGGCATCACGATGAACGGTCAATACACGATGGGCAAGAGCTTTGGCACCAGCGCGGGATCCAATGAAGGCATCTCGGCAAGCAACAATGCGAAGACACTGGCTCAGTTTGATTTTGACAAGAGCTATAACTCGTTCGATGTACGCCACAATTTCAACACCAGCGTCGTCTATGAGCTGCCCGTTGGACGCGGCGCCAACAAGAAGGATCTTGGCCCGGCCATGAATATGTTGTTTGGCGGCTGGGAAATGGGAACCATTGTCAACGTCCGCAGCGGCGTGCCGATCAATGTCCTGATTACACGGCCCGATATCGTGTGGCTGAATCCCGCGGGCCAGGTGTTCCAGACTCAGGCTGCAGCCGGAGGCGCCGGTGTGGCAACGGCCGTGGTCAACACGCCTGGCGGCGGCAACACGCGAGGCACGCGGCGTCCGGATCTTATTCCCGGAGTGAATCCGATCATCTCGACCAATGGACGCACCTACATTAATCCGGCGGCTTTCACAACGCCGGCGCCGGGAACGTTTGGGAACTTTCCTCGCAATGGATTGCATGGTCCGAAATCGCAACAGGCGGATCTGATTCTGAACCGTCGCTTCAAAGTCGGCGAAGGACGAAGGATTGAGTTCCGAACGGAAATTTTCAACGTGTTCAACTTCACCAATTTTGCCAATCCGGCATCCACACTGCCTAATGCGCTGGGGGTCGGAACCGGACTACTGCAACCAGGTCAACCGTTCGCCTCTTCGACCTCGGGCATCGGAACTTTCGGTAAGATTGGCAGCACGGTGGAACGCAGCGTCGGCCTGGGAACAAGCCGGCAGATTCAGTTCGCGATGAAATACAACTTCTAGTTCGCGCCACGACCCGCGCGCTCTCACGGCCGGCTTCTCCCCCCGAACCCCGGGAAGCCGGCCTTTTCTTTTGCGGTATAGTCTTGGGCCACGGAGGCGCCCGATGAAGACACTCTTTCCATTCATAGCGAGCCTGATCCTTTCACTCCCTGCCATGGCCCAGAATGCCGACGATTTTCGCGGCGGCTGGCGCACCGATGGCGGCGAACCGCACACCTATCAGTTTTCCATTCGTGGCGACCAGGTTCGCGGCGTGTACTGTACGCACTGCAGCGATGCAACAACACTGGCATTCATTGATGGGAAATTCGACAGCAACGGGATCACTTTCGTAGTGACCCATGTCAAACCGGACGGCAGCACCGATTTCACCGATCAGGGATCGGCCAAATTCGACAAGGGCAATTTGATTATCAGCGGCACGTCCGGCGGCAAGGGCGGCGGCAAGTATCAGCGCACGGTGATAAAGGATCCACGCGGTCCGGATCCGCTGCCGTTGCCGGTGTCGCGTTTGCCTGCAGGCAACGGTCCGGTTCCGGCCATCGGCGGCCGCGGTGGGGGAGGTGGCGGCGGCGGGGGAGCCCCTGCGGCGCCTGGCGGCCCGCC
>JADMIO010607076.1_pt1 | contig 37792 bp, 26 predicted proteins | sample 8958161 | NCBI WGS metagenome assembly JADMIO01 (sample SAMN16585339, study PRJNA669376) | soil metagenome | isolation source: Crop rotation soil | place: USA: Cullars Rotation, Alabama | collected 2011 | reverse complement strand
GCGACAACTTGTCCACGTGGAATTCTAAGCTTAGGATCCCAATGTGCTGGAAAGCAGCTGATCCTGCCGTATCTCGATATCGACCTGAAGTATTTCGACCTCGGCGTCGAGTCGCGCGACAGCACCAGCGATCAGATCACCATCGACTCCGCCGAGGCGACCAGAAAATACGGCGTCGCCGTGAAGTGCGCCACCATCACTCCGGACGAAGCGCGCGTCAAGGAGTTCAACCTCAAGCAGATGTGGCGGTCGCCGAACGGGACGATCCGCAATATCCTCGACGGGACGATCTTCCGAGAACCGATCATCTGCCGCAACGTCCCCCGCATCGTTCCGCACTGGGACAAGCCGGTGGTTGTCGCGCGTCATGGTTTTGGCGACCAGTACCGGGCGCAGGATTTCAAGTTTCCGGGCGCCGGCACGGTGAAGATCAGCTGGACGCCGGCGGCTGGCGGCGAACCGATCGAACGCGAGGTCATCAAGACCAACGGCGGCGGCATTGCGATGGGCATGTTCAATCTCGATTCCTCCATCGAAGGATTCGCCCGCGCCTGCTTCACCTACGCCCTGGGCCGTAACTATCCGGTCTATCTGTCGTCGAAGAACACGATCCTGAAGGTCTATGACGGCACCTTCAAGAACACCTTCGAGCGCATCTTCAACGCCGAGTTCAAGTCGCAGTTCGATGCGAAGGGTCTGACCTACGAGCACCGTCTGATCGACGACATGGTGGCGTCGAATCTGAAGTGGAGCGGTGGCTATCTGTGGGCGTGCAAGAACTACGACGGCGACGTCCAGTCCGACACCGTGGCACAGGGCTACGGATCCCTCGGTCTGATGACGTCGGTGCTGATGTCGCCTGACGGCAAGTCCGTGGAGGCGGAAGCTGCGCACGGAACAGTGACGCGCCACTACCGCCTGCATCAGCAGGGCAAGCCGACGTCGACCAATCCGATCGCGTCCATCTATGCATGGACGCGCGGGCTGCAGTATCGCGGCAAGTTCGACAACACGCCGGACGTGGTGCGGTTTGCCGAGACCCTCGAAAAGGTCTGTGTCGATGTGGTCGAGTCTGGCCGCATGACCAAGGACCTGGCCATCCTGATTCGTCCTGATCAGCCGTATCTGACGACCGACGACTTCATGAACGCGGTTGACGCCGAGCTTAAGGCACGGATGGGCGCTTGACCGCCGCGACCGAGCATCACGAACGCGCGCCGCTGCTGCCGGTCTTTCTGATCGTTCTCGTTGATGTCTTCGGGATGACGCTGGTCATCCCGTTGCTCGCCATCTACGCCGAAACCTTCCGCGCCACACCGCTGCAGGCGACGCTCCTGGTTACGGTGTTTGCCGCCTGCCAGCTCGTATCGGGGCCGCTCATTGGGCACATGTCGGATCGCACAGGCCGCAAGCCGATGCTGATCATGAGCCAGATCGGCACGTTCATCGGCTTCATCGTTCTGGCGCGCGCCACCGCGTTGTGGATGATCTTCCTGTCGCGGATGATCGACGGCGCGACCGCCGGCAACCTGTCGCTCGCTCAGGCGTATATCGCCGACAACACGGCTCCCGAAGATCGGGCGCGGTCGTTCGGACTGATCGGTATCGCATTCGGGCTGGGTTTCTTCATCGGGCCCTCGCTGACCGGTCTGCTGTCGGCGCGTTTCGGGCTGCGGGCACCAATTTATCTGGCGGCCGTCATGTCGGCGACGAGCATCCTCGCGACGGCCGTGCTGCTTCGCGGCGGCAGGGCGCACAGCGGACCGCCAACCGACCGGTGGGCAGCGTTTCACCTGCGCACCTACGCGCAGTACTTCTCGCGTCCGCAGCTGCGCAGCCGGCTGGTCCAGTTTCTGTTCTTCATGCTGTCTTTTTCGATGTTCATCTCGGGGTTCGCGCTCTTCGCCGAGCGTCGCTTCACATGGCAGGGACATCCCTTCGGCCCGCGCGAGATTGGCTACGTTTTCGGTGCCGTCGGCCTCTTCGGCATCATCCTGCAGGGCGCATTGATCGGGCGGCTGGTCAAACGTTTCGGTGAGGCGCCGCTCGTCATTGTCGGCTTTTTCTCTATCGTCCTTGGCTACTCGATGCTCGGGGCGACAATGTCGACGGTGCTGCTGGTCATCACAGCGCTGATTTCAGGGTTCGGGAATGGCGTTCTCCGGCCAGCGCTGACCAGCCTGATCACGCACCAGGCCGAACGTCACGAGCAGGGTGTCGTGCTAGGCATTGCGCAGGCGCTGACCTCAATGGCGTCGATCGTCGCGCCGATTGCCGCCGGGTTTCTGATCCAGCGCCAGCTGCTGTCTGAATGGGCGTGGCTCGCCGGCCTGATGGCGCTGGTCGGCTGGTTGCTGGCGATGTCGCAGAAGGGCGCCAAGGCGCCAGAGGCGTTAGCCGTTAGCCGTTAGCCAGTAACCAGTTGCTAACAACCAGCAACCAACAACCAGCTATCATCTATCCCCTTGGCTCAAATCACCGTCATTACCGGAGGGAGCGCCGGGATCGGCGCTGCAACGGCTCGTCTGCTGGTGTCGCGCGGCCATCAGGTCATGCTGGCGGCGCGCGACGGCGCGCGCTTGAATGACGTCGCGGCACCGCTGGGAGATTCCGCCAGGACGGCCGTCGCTGATGTGACCAGGCGAGCGGACGTTGAGCGGTTGCGCGATGAAACGCTGGCCGCCTTCGGCCACATCGATGTGTGGATCAACAACGCCGGACGCGGGATCACGCGGTCGGTGCTCGAGCTGACCGACGAGGACGTCACCGACATCATCGACACCAACCTCCGCTCGGTGCTCTACGGGATGCAGGCGGTCATCCCCTATTTTCAGAAGCAGGGAAGAGGCCACGTGATCAACGTGTCGTCGTTCCTCGGCCGCGTGCCGCTGGCGCCGCATCGCTCCATCTACAGTGCAACCAAGGCCGCGGTGAACAGCTTGAGCGCCAATGCGCGCATGGATCTGCAGGCCAGTTACCCTGACGTGCATGTCAGCGTCGTGATGCCTGGAGTGGTGATGACGGACTTTGCGCGCAATGCACGCGGCGGAGGCGTGCCCGTCGTGCCACCACCCGGTGGGGCGATGCGTCCACAGAACGCGGAGGACGTGGCCGAGGTAATTGCACGCGTTGTCGAGCGCCCGGTGGCCGAGGTCTACACCAATCCGGCCAGCCCGGAGCTGGCGCGACGGTATTACGAGCAGCTCGGCGCGTTCACACCGATTTCATGACCACTGCTTCGAGGCTCCAATGACGCTGAGGGCGCGTCCAGTCACGGCGCCGCCACCACCGACGTTCACGCGTCCGCTCAGCAGACGTATCGGCTGGCGTCCGCTGGTGATCTTTGCGCTGACGGTGATGTCCTACGCGAGCGCGGCGACCAGCCCGTTGCTCTTCGACGATCAGACGTCGATCGTCAGCAACACGAGCATCCGCCGGCTGACACCGTTGCAAGGCCCGCTTTCGCCGCCGCGCGATACGCCGGTGGCAGGCCGGCCGATCGTCAACCTGACGTTTGCGATCAATTACGCCACGAGTGGTCTGGGCACGCGCGGATACCACGTCACCAACGTGTTCATTCACGTCTTCGCGGCCTGGCTGCTGTTGGGCGTGGTGCGTCGTGGCCTGCGGCTGCCGCGCGTGCCCCCGTTGCTGCGGGACAGGGCCGACGACCTTGCATTCGTATGCGCGCTGCTGTGGGCTTTGCACCCGCTCAACAGCGAGGCTGTGAATTACCTGACACAGCGCAGCGAATCGCTGATGGCGCTGTTCTATCTGCTCACGATCTACGGATCATTGCGCGCGTTGGACGCGGGCGATACCGAAAGGCCCGCACTCCGTACGCCCGCCACATCTACGTCGCGCGCTGAGATGCGGTGGACGGCCATCGCCATCGTCGCCTGCTTTGCCGGCATGGCCAGTAAGGAGTCGATGATCACCGCACCCCTGATGGTGCTGCTGATCGATCGCATCCTGGTCTTCGACTCCTGGAAGCAGGCGCTGTGGCCCCGTCGCAGCCTGTACGCGGGATTGGCCGCGAGCTGGGTCGTACTCGGTGCTATTTTGTGGACGGTGCCGCGGACGTCGGCTGGTTTCACCAGTCTCTCGACGTCCTGGAACTATCTCCTCAACCAGGCGCAGATCGTTCCTCGCTATCTCGCTCTCGCGTTGTGGCCGCGCTCGCTGGTGCTTGACTACGGACTACCGGTGCCACTGACCTTCGGTCAGGTGTGGTTGGGCTTCACGTTCCTGGCGGTCCTCGGCGCATTGACGATCGTTGTCCTGTGGCGCTGGCCGAAGATTGGCCTGCTGTGCGCGTGGTTCTTCATCACACTGGCGCCCGCCAGCAGCATCATCCCCGTCGCAACCGAGGTCGGCGCCGAGCGCCGCATGTACCTGCCGCTGATGGCGCTCGTGCTTCTTGCCGTGCTGGGCGTACATACGTGGCTCGAGAAACGAGCCGGTGCCAATCGCCGGAGTGTGGCCATCGGACTGGTTGCCGTCATCAGTCTTCTGATGATTGTCGGGCTGCAATTGCGCAACCGTGAATACAGCTCGCCGATGACGATGGCCCAGACCATCGTGCAGCGGTGGCCGAACGGGCGTGGACATTTCCTTTTCGCGTCGGAGCTCATTGGTGCCGGTCGTCATGATGAGGCGATGGCCGAGTTCCGGGAGTCGGCGAAGACATATCCCGGGGCGCTGTTCGCGCTGGGAACCGAGCTCGCCGGCATGGGGCAACTCGACGAAGCCGCCAGAGACCTCGAGGATTTCATCAAGGCGCAACCCGGGAATCCGGTCGTGATTCCCGCCCGTGAGCTGCTGAGCACCATGTATCTGAGTCAGGGCAAGGTTGATCAGGCGGGTGACCATCTCCGTCAGTTGCTCGCGCGGGTCCCGAACCACGCTGGTGCCCGCCGCATGATGGGCGAACTGAAACTGAAACTGAACGATCCGGCCGGTGCAGTGACCGAATATCAGGCGGCGCTTCGCGTCCAGCCGAATCATCCGGAAGCGATGCTGAATCTCGGCTTCGCCCTGGCCGCCCTGAACCGCTTCGACGAGTCCGCCACCGTTCTCCGGGAGCTCGTCGTGCTGACGCCGCAGGATCCGGGGCCCCACTTGCTGCTCGGGCGCGTCTTAGCGGTGCTGAAGAAATTCGACGAAGCGGAATCGGAGTTCAAGACGGCCGTGCAACTGGACCCCGAAAATCGCGACGCCAGGACCAACCTCGAGTCGCTGCAGCGGATGCTGGGCCGCACCGTCGCGGTCCCGGCCGGCGGCCAGCAAAAATGATATGGTTCGCCTCACAGGAGAAAGGCCACGTGACTAGACAGAATCGCTCAACCACTATCTGGTTTGGAATGCTGGCGGCCGCTGCCATGGGCATGCTCGGCGTGCAGCTCGCCGTCCATCTGCAGGCGCAGGCGCTGACCGCGCCCTCATTCACTCCGGCGCAGGTTACAGCGGGTCAGGCGACGTATCGCCAGAGCTGTGCGTCCTGTCACGGCGCCAATCTGGACGATGGCGAGTTCGCGCCACCGATTCGGGGGGCCGAGTTCCGGCAGGCATGGTTCGGCCGATCCGCAGACATTCTCTTCGAGAAGATCGAATCGATGCCGCCAACTGCGCCCGGCTCGCTCGGCGCGCAGCGCTATTCAGAGGTCATGGCGTACGTACTGTCACAGAACGCACTCGCTGCCGCTGACAAGCCGTTGCCGACCGATGTTGCCGCGCTCAAGAGCATTCTGCTGCCTGGCTTTGCTGGCGGGCCGAGCGGGGGTCTTTCGGGCGGCGTCACCATTCCTGCAGGTCCGAACCGGGCCAATCCGCTCGATCGGTACACGCCAGTGACCGACGCCGTGCTCGCTAACCCCGCAGCCGGGGAGTGGCCAAGCTGGCGCCGAGGCTACGACGGCCAGGGGTTCAGCCCGCTCAAGCAGATCACGAAGCAGAACGTCGGCGACCTGCGGCTCGCGTGGTCGTGGTCGCTGCCCAACGGACCGAATGAGGGCACGCCGCTCTTCCACGATGGCGTCCTGTTTGCGCACGCGTTCGGTGACAAGGTGCAGGCGCTCGACGCCGCAACCGGCGATCTGCTGTGGCAGTACAACCGCCGTCTGCCGATGGGCGTCAACCCGACTGTCAAGCGCGCGATCGCGCTCTACGGCGACAAAGTCTTCACCGGCACATCCGACGTTCACGTCGTCGCGCTCGACGCCAAGACCGGTAAGGTCGTGTGGGACAGCCCCGTCGCGTCGCAGAAGGACGGCTACGGGTTGACCGGTGGCGTGACCGTTGCGAAGGGGAAGGTCATCGCGAGCACGACCGGCCGCAGCGGCGGCGGCAATTTCATCGTGGCGTTCGACGCCAACACCGGCAAGGAAGTGTGGCGGTTCAACACCATTCCAAAGGAGAGCGAGCCCGGCGGGCAGAGCTGGAACGGGGTGCCGTATGAGAAGCGCGCCGGCGGATCGGTCTGGACGCCCGGCTCCTACGACCCGGCAACCAACCTGTTGTACTTCGGCATCGCCCAGACATACGACACGGGGCCTTATCGCAACGCGATCACGCAGCCTGGCGTGACGAACGATCTCCTCTACACAGATTCCACGGTGGCTATCAATCCCGATACAGGGAAACTGGTGTGGCACTTCCAGCATCAGCCCAACGATCAATGGGACTACGACTGGGCGTTCGGTCGCGTCCTGCTGAAGGTGCCCGGCAACACGAAGACGCTGGTGGGCACCGGCGGCAAGCAGGCGATCTTCGACTTCGTCGAAGCCGACAGCGGCAAGTACGCGTTCTCCTTTGATCTCGGGGTGCAGGACGTTGTCATCGGCATCGATCCGAAGACGGGGGCGAAGCAGATCAACCCGCGGCTGATTCCGGGCAGTGGCGACACGATTACCACGTGCCCGCACGCCGGCGGCGCCAAGAGCTGGCTGCCGGAATCATTCAATCCGGACTCGAAGATCATGTTCATCACCCTCGTCGAGGCGTGTATGGACCTGACGCCGGTTGCGCCGGGTGGACGTGGCAGCCTGTCGACCGGTGTGCGCTGGACGTTACGGCCGCGCGCCGACAGCGACGGCAAGTACGGCCGTCTCGAGGCGTTCAACGTCGAGACGAAGAAGTCGCTGTGGAAGATGCGACAGCGCGCGCCGATGGCGACCGGCGTCCTGGCAACCGCCGGCGGCGTGGTTTTCGCCGGCGGCCTCGACCGCGTGATCGCCGCCTATGACGACGCGAATGGCAACGAATTGTGGCGCGCGCGGTTGAATGACGTGCCGAATTCAGCGCCGATCAGCTATCAGGTGAACGGCCGGCAGTACATTGCAGTGACCGTCGGCAACGGCGGCGCACAGGCGGCGACGTTCCCGGCGCTCGTACCGGAGATCAAGAACCCACCCGACCGCGGCGCGTCGCTGTGGGTGTTCGAACTGCCGAGGCGGTAGGGAAACAAGGTAGTTCACAGTTCACAGCGGACTGTGAACTGTGAACTACCCGCGTATCCTGTTCCTCAGCGTCCCAATCCCTTCCACCTCAGCCTCGACAACGTCACCGTCATTGAGGAACTCGGGTGGCGTACGCCCCATGCCCACGCCTTCGGGCGTGCCGCTGGCGATGATGTCGCCGGGTTCCAGCGTGAGGCCGTGCGACAGCGTCTCGAGAATGACGTCGACGGGGAAGATCATGTCCTTCGTGCTGGCGTCCTGCTTGACGGTGCCGTTGACGCGCAGTGTCACCCGCTTCCCTTGAGGCGAGCCGAACTCATCGGCCGTCACCACGCACGGGCCCATCGGCGCGAAGCCGTCGAGACTCTTCCCTTTGAACCACTGCAGATGTCTGGCCTGGAGATCGCGGGCCGTGACGTCGTTGACGACTGTGTAGCCGAACACGTGCGACAGCGCCTGGCTGCGGGCGATGTTCTTGCCGCCAACGCCGATAATCACGCCCAACTCCACTTCCCAGTCGACCTGCTGCGTGGCTGTCCGGTCGACGGGGATGTCGTCGAACGGGCCGTTGATGGCGGTTGGTGCCTTGGTGAAGAACACGGGTGCCTGCGGGATCTTCGGGTCGCGTCCGCGCGCCGTAGCCGACTCGATCGCGTGGCTGGCGTAGTTCAGGCCGAGACAGAAGATGTTCTTTGCCGGACGCAGCAGCGGAGGATGCCAGCGGATCTCGTCGAAACCGTGGCGGGCGCCTTCGTGGCGCGGCAACTCGGTTCGCAGGATTTCGTCGACGCGTGCCCAGTGTTTGGGCCCCATGCGGATCAGTTCGATCATCGAACCCGGCAGAGGGCCCGATCCCGTCGGTGCCGACAGTGACTGCAGGTCGACGATCTCGTTGCCGTCGATGACGCCAAGTCGTGGCGTGCGGTCGTCCTTGAAGGAAAACGTCACATAGCGCATCGGGCTATTCTGACGCAAAAGGTATCGAAGGTGCGGGAGGTGCGGGCAGTGCAGAGGCCCGGGCACGCGCGGGGGCGCGATAGTGACGGAGCTGCGGCGTCACTGCGGCAATCGCGCCGGTGGCTATCAGGCAGCCGATGCCTCCGGTGATGACCGAGAACGGCGCGCCGAACCAGTTGGCGACGAGGCCCGCCTCGATCTCGCCCAGCTGCGGGCCGCCGGCGAAGAACACCATGTTGATGCCGGCCATGCGGCCGCGCAGCCGGTCAGGCGTCTCGAGCTGCCGCACGATATTCCTGATGATCATGCTGATGGTGTCCGCCGTGCCCGTCAGCGCCAGACACAGGAACGTCAGCCAGAAGATGCGCGAGATGCCGAACCCGATAGTGGCGATTCCGTAGGCGAACACCGCCCAGAGCAGGACCGGCCCGCGACGCACAATCTTCTCGGTCAGGAAGACCATCAATGCGCTCATCGCGGTGGCCCCGACGGCCGGCGCGGCGTATAGCCAGCCGTAGCCTCTGGCGCCGACGTGGAGCACGTCCTGCGCGAAAATCGGCAGCAGTGCCGTCGCCGAAGAGAAGAACGTGGCAAAGAAATCGAGCAGCATCGTCGAACGGATGAGCGGCGACCGGAACACGAACCGCAGTCCTTCGACCGCCGACTGCCAGGAGACGTGCTCGCGACCGCCCGCTTCTCGCGGGCCAGAGACGCCGCGCATCATCAGCAGCGCGACGATCACCGCGCCGAACGAGACGGCATTGACGATGTAGACGGCGGCAACGCCGCTTGTCGCAATCAGCAGGCCACCAATGGCTGGCCCGACCACGGAAGCGACCTGCACCATGATCGTGTTGAGGCTGATCGCGTTCGGCAGGTCCTCGCGAGGGACGAGCATCGGCACCAGCGACTGGCGCGCCGGCAGGTCGAAGGCGCCGACCGCCGAACCGACCGAAGCGAAAACGTAGAGGGGCCACACCACCGCCACGCGTGCCAGCGCCAACGCCGTCAGCGCGAACGCAACCAGCGCCAGCCCGATCTGCGTCCAAAGCATTAGACGTCGTCGATCCCAGGCATCGGCGACAACGCCGCTGATCATCGAGAACACGACGATCGGGACGAACTTGGCGAGCCCGACAATGCCGAGGGCAAGCCCTTTGCGTTCAGGAGGAACGAGCAGCGACACGTGCCAGAGCAGGGCCGCGTTCTGCATGAACGAGCCGGTAAACGAGAGCAGCATCCCGAGCCAGATCAGGCGGAAGTTACGGTGCCTGAGGGCGGCCAGTGAGGGGTGAGTGAAGGTCACGAAGGTCCTCGATTTTACCGGCGGATGGGTCCTGCAGAAGGTTGGACGAGAGTTGCCGATGAGCTGAGGAGGGATGGGGCCGTCAATGGAGCCACTCGGGGAACTGCTGGCCGTCGACGAACAGCGCGCGCTTGCCTTCTTCGTCGCCGGCCTGCAGGACGTATCGGAGTCGTCTGTGGACCGCCAGGAGCTGCTTTACAACGCCAGCGTCCTCGCACACTACGCGCAGGTCTCGACCGTCTCGGAGGTGGAGATGCCATCGCCCGCCGACCTCCGCTCCGTGTTCGACAACTTCATTGCGAACACCACCGTGCCGCTCGACAGCCTCATGCTGGAAACAGCCGCAGCGCAGTGCCTGCTGTTGTCGGGATTCTTCGCCGACCAGATGCGCCGCCGCCACTCGATCGCCTGGTATTCGCAGCTCGGAGCCGGCTTCTTTGCACGCGCCGCCAGTCATCAGCTCTCGGCGCGGAAGGCCCATCTGCTGACGATGCTGGCACAGCATTTCGAGCCGTGGCGTCAGCGTCACGCGCGACTCAGTCGCGAGCTGCGGGATCGTCCGTATCACTACCGATAACGTATTCGCTACAATCGTTCCATGCAGGATCTCGTGCGGCAGCTGCTCGCCGAGCTGGGTGAGGACCCCGGCCGCGAAGGGTTGTTGCGGACGCCCGTGCGCGTCGAGAAGGCGCTGCGCTTTCTGACCAGCGGATACGACGCCAACATCGACGAGGTGCTCAACAACGCGCTGTTCACCGTCGACTACAGCGAGATGGTGATCGTCAAGGACATCGATTTCTACAGCCTCTGCGAGCATCATCTGTTGCCGTTCTTCGGCAAGTGCCACGTCGCATATATTCCCCGCACGAAAGTGATTGGTCTCAGCAAGATCCCCAGGCTGGTCGACGTGTTCGCGCGGCGGCTGCAGATCCAGGAGCGCATGACCAACCAGATCGCCGAGACCATTCGCGAAAAGATCAACCCGCTCGGTGTGGCCGTCGTGTGCGAAGGCACGCACCTCTGCATGTCGATGCGCGGCGTGGAGAAACAGAACTCGTTCGCGGTCACGAGCGCCATGTTTGGCTCGTTCCGCGACAATGCCAGAACGCGACTGGAGTTCCTCGAGCTGATCAAGTTGAAGGGCAATACGTTCTCCGCCGGAGCAGCCGAGTCGATGGCATGTATCTCGGAATGACGAACCGGCGGCTCGCACTCGTCGTCGTCCTCATCGGCGTTGCGTCATCAGCGGCCTCTGCGCAGGCCCGCCGCACGACGCCGGCCCGCCCGCCAGCGCGCCCGGCACCCGCGGCGACGCAGCCGGCGCTGACGACGATTGACGTCGCACTCAACTGCCCGGCGACGCTCGGCACCGGCGTCCAGACGCGCCGTGTCTACTGCGATGTCATGAGCGGTACCAACCAGGCCGAAGGCATCGTCATTCAATTGCCGCCGCACTCGGGCCCCGTGACGATGTCGTTCAACCTTCACAACCGGCATCTGTATTCGGAGGAGCTGATTCGATCGGGCCGCGGCTACCGGCGCTACACCGCAACGATCGGCGTTCTCACGGCCGACAATACGCTGCTGTCGCGGTTCGTGGTTCAGAACGAGTTCCGGACGGCCGCCGACCTCGTCGAGCGTATCGCTGCCGAAACGGGGCAGGGGCAAGTGAAAGCCGTCGCACCGACGGGAACTGAATCGGTCAGCCTCGTCATCCCGCAGGAAGAGCAGTCGGTCAGCATCCTTGGCGAGAAGTTGACGGTGATCAGGCCCGACGGCGTCGACGAATTCAAATCGCCGGGCCGCCCGATTGCCGTCATCAGTCACGTCACCATCGAGTATCGTCCGCCGCCGCCACCCCGTGCCCCGGCCCGACGCCGGTGAATGGCCGCAGTGAGCTGCTGTCGATCATCGTTCCCGTCTGCAATGAGGCGGCGATCGTTGGTCACCTCATCGACACTCTGATCACTGCGACACTGGCGATTGAACGCGAAATACTCGTCATTGACGAGGGCTCCACTGACGGCACCGCCGAGGTATTGTCTGCTGCGCTCGATGATGGCGTCGCCATCGAAGTGATTGAAACCGTTAGCGGCGGAAGTGCGCCAGCCGGTGTGCCACTCGGGCTGGCACAGGCGCATGGCTCGATCGTTCTCATCCACATGGCGCGAGCCGCAATCAGTTCGACTGGTCTCGCCGCGCTCGTCGCCGCGCTTCGAAGCGGGGATGTCGACGCGGTCTATGGCTCGCTTCCGCGACCACGTTGGCGCCCGATGTCACGTACGGGCGCATTTCGCAGCGGTGTCCTCGGCACAATCGCCAACTGGGTCGTCGGTGCCTCACGGAGTGGGCGTACCACGGGGGCGATCGTGATGCGGGCCGATCTGGCGCGCACGCTGCGCCTCACGGCCAGCCGCGCAGAGATCGCCGGGCAAATCACCGCACGTCTGCTGGCGAACGGGCACCGGATCCTCGAGTTGCCGCTGGACATCCCGTCGTAGCTGGCGCGCGATGCGTGTTTACGTCATCAGCCAGATGACACCGATGAATACGGCCGCCGCCGATGTGCCCATCATGACGCCGCGCGGCGGGATGCGCCCTTCGAGCCGCCCGCCGACCAGTCCGACGAACGCAGCGAAGAGCGTCATCGCCGCGATCGTTCCCGCTCCGAACGCGCCGATGTAGGTGAGGCTGGCCGCGCGGGACGGAAGAGCGAGTGCGGGGAGGACGCCGAAGAAGTGCGAGCTGCCGGCGACCCCGTGCAGGATGCCAACGTAAAACGCCGCGTGGGCGTGTCCCAGCCGCCGCAGCCATCCGGGACCGCGCTGGATGTGCAGGTGGCGGTGAGCCATGGCGTCGTGGACGTGGCCCCGGCTCTCGAGCTGCGCACTGCGGCGGAACGCCCACAGGCCGACCCCAATCAGCGTGGCACCGACCAGCCGTTCACCCCACTCGGACAGGGCCGCCACAGGCGGGAGCCGGTCCCGTAACAGCACTGCCAGTGCGGCGATGCACATCACTCCGGTGGCGTGGCCGATACCCCACGTCCACCCCGCAAGCCATCCGTGGCGTCGATCGCTGGCGGCAAGCGGAGCAATTGCGCCCAGGTGGTCGGGGCCGGATACGACGTGGACGATCCCGGCGAACGCGCCGGAGATCAAAATCATGAACGTCATGGCCAGGCTTACTTCGGCGCCATTCGGATCGCACCGTCGAGGCGAATCGTCTCGCCATTGAGCATCTCGTTCTCGAAAATGTGACGGACGAGCGCCGCGTACTCACTCGGACGTCCAAGGCGAGGCGGGAACGGCACCTGTTGACCGAGCGACTGCCGCGCCGCTTCCGGAAGTCCGGCGAGCAGCGGTGTATCGAACGTGCCCGGCGCGATTGTGACGACGCGCACTCCCATGCGGGCAAACTCCCGCGCCATTGGCAGTGTCATGCCGACGATTCCGCCCTTCGAAGCGGAGTACGCCGCCTGTCCGATCTGGCCGTCGTAGGCGGCAACCGACGCCGTCATCACAATCACGCCGCGCTCGCCGCCGTCGGCAGGCGCATTGAGCGCCATCTGCGCGGCAGCGAGCCGCACGATATTGAACGTTCCGACCAGATTGATCTCGATGACGCGCCGGAAGTGATCCAGCGGCTGCACGCCGTCCTTTGGCAGCACACGTTCGGCGACGGCGATGCCGGCGGTACAGACCGCGCCGTGAATCGCCCCGAAGGACGCGTGCGCGTCCGCAACGGCGCGTTCGACCTGGACGCTGTGCGTGACGTCCGCTTGAAAGAAGCGCGCGCGTTCGCCCAGCGTCTTCGCGAGCGCGACGCCGGCGTCGGCGTTGAGGTCGATGATGCCCACCAAACCTCCGGCCGCGACGACCATTTCGGCAGTCGCGCCGCCCAGTCCTGAAGCGCCACCGCTGATGAGGATGGTTTTCCCGGTCAGTTGCACGGAGTAATCGTAGTAGACAGTAGACGGTAGACGGTAGGCCGTTGACACAACCGTACATACAACAGGCCAGTCCGTGAGGACTGGCCTGTCATAACTGCCTGCTGCGCGCTGTCTACCGTCTACTCACACAGTCGGCTTATGCACCACTTCCTGCACGTCCTGCTTCTTGCGTACGCCGCCGAGGCCCTGGATCTGCAGCGTCGGCTGCTCCTTCAGCACTTCCTTGCGATAGAGCGCTTCCATCTCCTGATGGTGCCGCTGCTCTTCGGCGGTCAGCTGCTTCCGAGCGCGCAGCTTCTCTTCGCGGGCGTTCTTGGCGATGCCAAGCTGGTCAAGGTCGGTCTGAGCGCCCTTGGCGACGGCTTCCGCGTTCAGCACCAGCGAGTGTTCCTTGCTCGACATGTTGACGTTCTTGCCACCGGCGAAGATTTCGTGACGGCCGTGCTCCTCGTACCACTTGGTGAGCGTCGCTGTCATGTGCATCTTCTCGATGATGTTCCTCCAGCCAATGCCGGTGTTGTAGGCGCAGAAGGAGATTTCGCCCTGCTGCGTCGCATAGGGGATGATGCACATCTCGGTGCGGCGGAAGTCGTAGTTGAAGAGATCCTGGAACCACATGCCGGCAATGAACAGGAAGTTCCAGCGATCGGCACGCCGCTTCTCGATGTCGGCCATGGTGCGGTCGCCGCTCACTTTGCCGTAGCTCTTACCGGTGGCGCCGAACGTCTTGTCGAACTTCTTCAGCAGGTCCGAAATGCGGAAGTGGGTCGGCGCCTTGAACGGGTCGTAATTGCGCATCAACGCCAGTGCCATGCCGGCCACCGACAGGAACTTGCCACGCGCGGCGTCGTTGACCTTGGCGACATCCTTGGCCAGTTGCTCGGCCTTGAGGAATGCGGTCACCGGGACCGCTTCCTTGGTTTCCTTGTCGATCATCACCGCCATGCCGATGCCGCAGTTCGGATGGCAACCGCAGGTCAGCTGGCCCCAGTCGCGATCGGGTCCGTGGACGACGTCGGCCCAGTCGGTGAACGTCGACATGAACGAGATCGGGAACCAGTCGCGAATCGGCTCGCCGATGCCGACCTGATTCTTCACGTCGTGCGCGAGGTGCGACAGCGTGTAGCGCTGCGCGGCACGGCGTTCCGGCGTCACTTCCTCATCCCGGCCCGTAAACGACACCGGCTGGAACGAGAGGAAGTTGATCCGCTTCGGGTTGTCGAGCGCGAACTCGATCACGCGGCCGACCTGCTCGTTGTTGACGCCGTTGACGATGGTGATGACCGGCACGATGTCGACGCCGGCCTGGTAGAGGTTCTCGATCGCCCGCAGCTTCACGTCGAACAGGTTGCCGACGCGGCGGTGTGAATTGGCCGCGTTGCCGATGCCGTCAAACTGCAGATACGCGTAGCGCAGGCCGGCTTCGGCCGCGGCCTTGGCGAATTCCGGGCTCTTGGCGAACTCGATGCCATTGGTCGCCGCCTGCACGCTGTTGTAGCCCACCTTGCGCGCATAACGCACCGCATCGAGGAAATACGGCGACATCGTCGGCTCGCCGCCTGAGAACTGCACGGACATCTGTCGCCGGGGCTTGATGGTGATCGCGTTGTCGAGAACCTGCTTGATGTCTTCCCAGGTGAGTTCGTGGACGAAGCCGACCTGGTTGGCGTCCATGAAGCACGGATCGCACATCATGTTGCAGCGGTTGGTCAGGTCGACGGTCAGAACCGAGCCACGTCCGTGCAGCACCGTTGAGCTGCCGTGATTGTGCAGTTTCGCGTCGTTGTGTGCACGGATGTCACGTCCCGGGAAGACTTCCTCCAGGTGCTTGAAGAAGTCTGTGTCGATAGCCATGACGTCTTCGAAGTGGCCGTGGATCGGACAGTCCTTGACCATCACAATCTTGCCGTCCTTCTCGAGGATGGTTGCCTTGATCTCGCCGACCTTCTCGTTCAGGAGAACGGACACGTCCTTCTTGCCATCGAGAATTTCCTGGCGCGCTTCACGCACGCAGGTGGGGCAGAGTGAATCGGTCTGACGCGGCCATCCGAGCGGCGGCTTGGTCTTCTCGTACGACTTCAGGAGGGGCTTATCGGACCAGCGAGGCGTGAACGAAGGGTTCTGGTTGATCTTGTTGGCTGCGGAGAAGACCTGCCAGATGCCATTGGCGGCGATCGACATTCCCTTTTCCACGTACTTCATTGGCGCATGCATGCGTCGTCTCTCCTCAAGGCCGGGTGGTCACAGGTTGGTCGGGCGCAGTGTGTACGCCCGGTAACCACCTCGGCAATTCACTCCCGGTCAGCGTCGGGTTTTCGAGATGATAGGGGAGATTTCAGGCATTTCCGCGCGGTTTCCAGCCGACGGGCAATAGTCCGCCCTGGGCGGGCACGAAAGCCGGTCGATGGTAACGGGGACTGTTCGTGTCGGGATTCTCACTTTGGCACTGCTCGCATGATCAAAGCAGATTGAATCTTTTCGATCATTGTATTTCTCTTATGGTCGTCACACCTGCACAATGTGGCGACCATGTCCAGTCCAGTCGGTCAGGGGCCCCGAGCCCAGGGTTTATACGACCCAGGCTCGGAGCACGATGCCTGTGGTGTCGGATTCGTCGTCCATATGAAGGGCGTGCGCTCGCACAAGATTGTGCGAGATGCGCTCAAGGTGCTCATCAATCTCGAACACCGGGGAGCGTGCGGATGTGAGGCCAACACCGGCGACGGCGCCGGCATTCTCATTCAGATGCCGGATGTGTTCTTTCGCGCGGTCCTGCCGTTCACGCTGCCCGAGGCTGGCTCCTACGGCGCTGGCCTGGTCTTCCTGCCGCGCGAGGAACGCGATCGCGACCTGCTGAAGACGCTCTTCAAGAACATCGCCGCCGAAGAAGGTGTGTCGGTGCTCGGCTGGCGCGCAGTGCCCAGCGACAACAGCGCGGTCGGTCCGAGCGCGCGCGCGACGCAGCCGGTGTTCGAGCAGGTCTTCATCGCCTCACCGACGCCGGTGCGAACCGTCGCCGAGCGTCAGCAGTTCGAGCGCACGCTGTACGTCGTCCGCAAGCGGATTGAACACGCCGCCGATGGCGCGGATATTCATGCGCTCTCCCGCCGCTTCTTCTACATCGTCAGCCTGTCGGCGAACACGCTGATCTACAAGGGCATGCTGACGGCGCGGCAGCTCGGGCCGATGTTCCCGGATCTGTCCGACGCACGGCTGCAATCGTGCCTCGCGCTCGTGCACCAGCGTTTCAGCACGAACACATTTCCGTCCTGGCCACTGGCGCACCCGTATCGCTACATCGCGCACAACGGCGAGATCAATACGCTGCGCGGCAATATCAACTGGATGCGGGCGCGCGAGGGTCTGCTGAAGAGTGACCTCTTTGGCGACAACCTGAAGAAGATCCTTCCCGTCATCCGCGAAGGCGGCAGTGACACGGCGACCTTCGATAACGTGCTCGAATTGCTGGTCATGGCCGGACGTTCGCTGCCGCACGCCATCCTGATGATGATCCCCGAGCCGTGGAGCGGCCACGAGTTCATGGATCCGGCGCGCAAGGCGTTCTACGAATATCACTCGTCGCTGATGGAGCCGTGGGACGGCCCGGCCTCGATCGCCTTTACCGATGGCAGCGTCATCGGCGCGGTCCTCGACCGCAATGGTCTGCGCCCATCGCGCTACTACGTCACCAAGGACGACCTCGTCGTCATGGCGTCGGAGGTCGGAGTCCTGGACATTCCCGCCGAGGACGTCCTCGTCAAGGAACGGTTGCACCCGGGCCGTATCTTCCTCGTCGACACCATCAAGGGACGGATCGTCGACGATGACGAGTTGAAGCGCGAGCTGGCGAACGCGCATCCATACCGGAAGTGGCTCGATCAGCACCTGATCGACATCGACGATCTACCCGACGCACCACAGGAACATCCGGCCCACGAGACGGTCTTCAAGCGGCAGCTGGCCTTCGGTTACACGCAGGAGGATCTCCGCGTCCTGATCGCGCCGATGGCGATGACCGGCGAGGAGCCGGTCGGGTCGATGGGTACCGACACGTCGCTGGCGGTGCTGTCCGACAAGCCGCGGCTGCTGTTCGAATACTTCAAGCAGCTCTTCGCCCAGGTGACGAATCCGCCTCTCGATGCCATTCGGGAGGAAATCGTCACCGCCATGGGCTCGACGATCGGTCCCGAACGGAACCTGCTGGAGCCGGAGCCGGAATCCTGCCAGCAGATCAACATCACGTATCCAATCATCAGCAATGAGCACGTGGCGAAGCTCCGCCACCTCACGCCGGATACGCCGTTCCGTTCGACGACCTTGTCGATGTTGTTCGATCCGGAGCAGAACGGCGCTGGACTCGGCAAGGCGATGAGTGAGCTGTGCGCGCGGGCGTCAGCGGCGGTCGCCGCCGGAACGAACATTCTGATTCTGTCGGACCGCGGTGTCGGACCGCATCAGGCACCGATTCCGAGCCTGATGGCGACGGCGGGGGTTCATCACCATCTGGTGCGGGAGGGCAGCCGCACCAGGTGCGCGCTGGTTGTCGAGTGCGGCGACGCGCGTGAGGTGCACCACGTGTCGCTGCTGCTCGGGTATGGTGCCGGGGCCGTGAACCCGTACCTCGCGTTCGAGACCGTCGAGGACATGATTCGACAGGAGATGCTCACGGGCATCACCTACGACGTGGCCGTCACGCATTACATCAAGGCGCTCAACAAGGGCATCTTGAAGGTCATGTCGAAGATGGGTATCTCGACGCTGCAGAGTTATTGCGGCGCGCAGATCTTCGAGGCAATCGGTCTCAATCAGGAGTTCATCGACCGTTTCTTCACGCACACCACTTCACGCATCGGTGGCATTGGCGTCGAGGTGGTCGCCGAGGAAGTCGTACGGCGGCACGAGCGTGCCTTCGGCCGTCGACTGCCGGTCCTGCCGGCGGAGTTGACCGCTGGCGGCGAGTATCAATGGCGCCGCGACGGCGAATATCACCTCTTCAACCCCGAGACCGTCTACAAGCTCCAGCACGCCACGCGGACCGGCCAGTACAAGATCTTCAAAGAGTACACGCATGCCGTTGACGTGCAGAACGAGCACCGCGCCACGCTTCGCGGGCTCTTCCGTCTGAAGCCCGTTGGACCGCCGGTCTCGATCGACGAGGTCGAATCGGTTGAATCGATCGTGAAGAGATTCGCAACCGGTGCGATGTCGTACGGATCGATCAGCGGCGAAGCGCACGAGACGCTGGCGATTGCCATGAACCGGCTCGGCGGCAAGTCGAACACGGGTGAAGGCGGCGAGGACCCTGAGCGGTTCGTGCCGCTGCCGAACGGGGACTCGAAGCGGAGTGCCATCAAGCAGGTCGCGTCCGGCCGGTTCGGCGTCACCAGCGAGTATCTGGTCAATGCCGACGAGCTGCAGATCAAGATGGCTCAGGGCGCCAAGCCCGGCGAGGGTGGGCAACTGCCGGGCCACAAGGTCTACCCGTGGATTGCAAAGACGCGGCATTCGACCGCCGGTGTCGGCCTGATCTCGCCGCCGCCGCATCACGACATCTACTCGATCGAAGATCTGGCACAGTTGATCTTCGATCTGAAGAACTCGAACCCGCGCGCGCGCATCTCGGTGAAGCTCGTGGCCGAGGGTGGCGTCGGCACTGTTGCGGCCGGGGTAGCCAAGGCCCATTCCGATGTCGTGCTGATCTCCGGCCACGACGGCGGCACCGGTGCGTCGCCGCTGACCAGTCTCAAGCACGCGGGCCTGCCGTGGGAGCTTGGTCTGGCGGAGACCCAGCAGGTCCTCGTGCTCAACAAGCTGCGCGATCGCATCACCGTGCAGGTCGATGGCCAGATGAAAACCGGCCGCGACGTGGTGATCGGGGCGCTGCTCGGCGCGGAGGAGTACGGGTTTGCGACCGCACCGCTCGTGGTGATGGGCTGCATCATGATGCGTGTCTGCCACTTGAACACGTGCCCGGTTGGCATTGCGACCCAGGATCCTGAGCTGCGCAAGAAATTTACCGGCCAGCCGGAGTTCGTCGAAAACTTCTTCCGCTTCATCGCTGCCGAAGTACGCGAGCTGATGGCCCAGCTCGGCTTCCGCACCATCAGCGAAATGATCGGCCGCGCCGATTGTCTCGACGTCGCTGCTGCACTCGATCACTGGAAGGCGAAGGGCCTCGACCTCGCGCCGTTGCTGCATGTGCCGGCGCTGCCGTCGAGCGTTGCGCGCCGCAAGGTTCGTGAACAGGATCACGAACTCGAATCGGCGCTCGACAACGATCTGATTCGAGCCGCCGAACCGGCACTCGAGCGCCGCACACCGGTGTCGCTGACCGCGTATATCCGCAACGCCGATCGGACGGTCGGGACGATGCTCGGCTACGAAGTGACGCGACGCTACGGCGGCCAGGGGCTGGCCGACAACACGATCAGCATTACGTTCACCGGCTCGGCGGGACAGAGCTTCGGTGCCTTCGTGCCACGCGGCGTGACGATGAATCTGATCGGCGATGCCAATGACGGACTCGGCAAGGGTCTGTCTGGCGGACGCATCGTCGTCTGCCCGCCGCCGCTGTCGACGTTCAAGTCGGAAGAGAACATCATCATCGGCAACGTGGCCTTCTACGGCGCGACCAGTGGCGAGGGCTACGTTCGTGGAGTCGCCGGCGAGCGGTTCTGCGTGCGCAACAGCGGCGCAACGGTCGTGGTCGAAGGGGTTGGCGACCACGCCTGCGAGTACATGACCGGTGGCCGTGTCATCGTCATCGGCCGCACGGGTCGCAATTTCGCCGCCGGCATGAGCGGCGGCATCGCCTACGTCCTCGACACCGACGGACTGTTCGAGCGGCGTTGCAACCGTGAGATGGTCGATCTGGAGCCGCTCATCGAGGCCGAAGATGTCGACTTCGTGCAGGTGGCGATCATGAAGCACGTCACCTATACCGGCAGCCGTCACGCCGAGCGGCTGCTCGCCGACTGGGCATCGCTGCAAAAGCGCATCGTCAAGGTGATGCCGCGTGAATACAAACGCGTTCTCGCCGCCGAGGCAAAGAAGCGCAGCCCGGTCGATGTCATTACCGTCACTGCCTCGGTTGCGGTCGCGGCGACGGGAACGCACGCGGGTTCACAGGATGCCGGCGTCCGCGTGTCCGCGGAGCGGAGGCCACCGGCATAGATCCATGGGTAAGCCAACAGGGTTCATCGAGATACATCGCAAGAAGCACCCGACCCGTCCCGTGGATGAACGGATCCAGGACTGGCGCGAGGTGTATCTGCCGTACCAGGAGAGCGATTTGCAGGCGCAGGCGGCCCGCTGCATGGATTGCGGCGTGCCGTTCTGCCATCAGGGATGCCCGCTCGGCAACCTGATTCCGGACTGGAACGATCTGATCTATCGCGACCGCTGGCGGTCGGCGATCGATCGGCTGCACGCCACCAACAATTTTCCGGAGTTCACGGGTCGTCTGTGTCCCGCGCCGTGCGAAGGGTCGTGCGTGCTCGGCATCAACGACGATCCGGTGACCATCAAGGCTGTGGAAGTCGCGATCATCGATCGCGCCTTCGACGAGGGCTGGGTGACACCGGTGCAGCCGCCGGTTCGCACCTGGAAAAAGGTCGCGGTCGTGGGCTCAGGCCCGGCCGGCCTCGCCGCCGCCGATCAATTGAACCGCGCCGGGCATCTCGTCACGGTGTTCGAGCGATCGGACCGGATCGGCGGGCTGCTCCGGTACGGCATTCCGGAGTTCAAGATGGAGAAGTCGGTGCTCGATCGCCGTCTCGCCATCATGGCCGGTGAAGGTGTGGTCTTTCGAGCCGGTGTGGACGTCGGCGCCGACATCCCGGTCGCGCGCCTGCAGGCGGAATATGACTCGATTCTCCTGGCTGCCGGCGCCGGACAGCCTCGTGATCTGCCGGTCCCCGGCCGGCAACTGAACGGCATTCATTTCGCCATGGATTATCTGACCCTCCAGAACAAACGCTGCGAGGGCGATGTCATCAGTGACGAGTCGTTCATTACCGCGAAGGACAAGCACGTCATCATCATCGGCGGCGGCGATACGGGCGCCGATTGCCTCGGCACAGCGCATCGGCAGGGCGCACGGTCGGTCACCCAGCTCGAGTTGCTGCCGATGCCACCGGTCGCGCGTGGCGAGGACAATCCCTGGCCGCAGTGGCCGCACATCTTCCGGGTGTCGCCGGCGCACGAAGAAGGCGGCGAGCGCCTCTACTCGGTCTCGACGACGCACTTCGACGGCGACGAACAGGGCAACGTGCGGGCGCTTTTTGGCGTGAAGGTCGAGATGGTGAAGGATGGCGGCAGGGTGCGATTCGCGCCGATCGCCGGCACAGAGTTCGAGATCCCGGCGCAACTCGTCCTGCTGGCCATGGGTTTCACCGGACCCGAGCGGGGACCGCTCGTGAACGAGCTCGGACTGAAGATGACCGACCGCGGCAACGTCTGGCGCGATGCGCAGTGGATGACCAGCGTTCCAGGCGTGTTCACGGCGGGGGACATGCAACGAGGTCAGTCGCTGATCGTGTGGGCCATTGCCGAGGGCCGCAGCGCCGCCCGCGCCATCGATCACTACCTGATGGGCGAGTCGAAGCTGCCGGCGCCGCTAGAATAGTTGTTGGTTGTTGGCTGTTAGCTGCTGGTGAGCCGCCAACAACCAACAACGAGCAACCAGCATCCAACAACCAAAACTATTCATGCGTATCGTCATGAAATTCGGTGGAACCTCGGTGGGTTCCGCCGAACGGATCGCGGAAGCTGCGAAGCTGGCGGTGGCCAGCGCCGAGCAGGGTCACGAAGTCGTCGTTGTCACCTCGGCGATGAGCGGTGTAACCAATACGCTCATCGACGCCGCCCAGGCGGCAGCGAAAGGGCAGTGGGATCAGACGATCGCGCAGAAGCTGCTCGAGCGGCACAGGGATGCCGCGTCAGCCCTCGCGTCCGGCGATGGCAGTCGCGAATCCACCGCGGTTGACTCCATCGCGCGACGCGTCGATCGTTTCGAGAAGCTGTGCTTCGGACTGTCAATGGTGCACGAGTTGACGCCCCGTCTGCTCGACGCGATTTCCGGCACTGGAGAAATGCTGGCGGCCCCGCTCGTTGCCGCGGCGATCGAGGCGCGCGGCCGCACCTCCTGCGCGATCGAAGCCACCGACGTGATCGTCACGACCGATCACTTCGGGGGCGCTGAGCCGCTGATGGACGAGACGCGGCGCCAGGCCGCGGCGACCGTGCTTCCGGTACTGGCGAAGGGTGGTATCCCGGTCGTCACCGGTTTCATCGGTGCCACGGCTGACGGCGTGTTGACGACGCTCGGACGCGGCGGATCGGATTACTCCGCATCCATCGTCGGCGCGGCCATCGATGCCGACGAAGTGTGGATCTGGACCGACGTCAACGGCGTGATGACGGCCAATCCGAATGAGGTTCCGGCGGCGCGAACACTGCCGGAAATTTCCTACAGCGAAGCGTCAGAGCTGGCGTACTACGGTGCGAAGGTTCTTCATTACAAGACCATCCTGCCGGCGTTCCGGCAGCGCATCCCGGTACGGATCCTCAACAGCTTCAATCCGTCCGACCGCGGCACGCGAGTCACCGTCGAGGGGCATCCGTCGGCGACCGGGGTGAAGGCGGTCACCTCGATTCGCGGCGTCAGCCTGATTGCCGTGAGCGGCACCGGCATGCAGGGTATTCCCGGCATTGTTGCCAAGGCGTTCGACGTGGTGGCCGAGGAGCAGACGAACGTGCTGATGATTTCGCAGGCCTCCTCCGAGAACAACATGTGCTTCGTCATCAATTCGAGCGACGCGGCACGGGTCGTGAAAGCCCTGCACAGTGCGCTCGAGGTCGAGGTGATGCGCGGCAACGTTGAAGAGATCGTCGCTCAGCCGGTGGCCGTCGTGGCCGCCATCGGTGATCACATGCGCGGCACGCCCGGCATCGCCGCCACCGTGTTCGGCGCGCTCGGTGGGCAGGGTATCAACGTGATCGCGATCTCGCAGGGCTCATCCGAGCGCAACATCTCGCTCGTCGTCGAGGAGAAGGATGCGTCAGCGGCCGTGCGAGCCCTGCACGACGCCTTTCATCTGGAAAAGACCGCCTGAGCCGTGCCTCTCCATGATGTTCTGATCATCGGCGCCGGTCCTTCCGGCCTTGCCACGGCGATCGCCGCCCGGCATCGCGGTCTCGATACGCTGATTGTCGAGAAAGGGGTGCTGGTCGAGTCGATCTACCGCTTTCCAATCAACATGGTGTTCTTCACGACGCCAGAGCTGCTGGAAATTGGCGGTCTGCCGCTGATCACCCCATTTGAAAAGCCGACACGTCTCGAGGCGCTGCGCTACTACCGGCGCGTTGTCGAGGTGTTCAAACTGCCGATCGTCTATCGCGAGCGGGTCATCGATGTCGAGCGCGAGCCCGACGGGACGTTCACCGTCACGACCACAGGTGAATCGGATACGCGACGGGTGCGCCAGGCGCGAGCGCTTGTGCTGGCGATCGGCTATTACGACCATCCGAACTATCTGGGCGTGCCGGGAGAGGACCTGCCGCATGTGCGCCACTATTACGATGAGGCGCACCCGTATTACCGGCAGCGGGTGGTTATTGTCGGTGGCAAGAATTCAGCCGCCGAGACCGCGCTGGAGCTGTTTCGGTCGGGTGTTGACGTGACGCTCGTCCATCGCCGGTCAGCGCTGGGGGATTCGATCAAGTACTGGGTCCGTCCCGATATCGAGAACCGCATCAAAGAGGGGTCGATTCCCGCGCGGTTCGACACGCATGTGGTGGCCATCACACGACACACGGTGGTGGTCGAGCGCGCGGGTGTGCGCGATGAAATCCCCGCAGATGCCGTGCTGTTGATGACCGGCTACCATCCCGACGTCGAACTGATGCGGCGTGCCGGCATCCAGTGCGATGACGCGACGCTGGCGCCAGCGATGGATCCGGAGACGTTCGAGACGAACGTACCGAACCTGTTCCTCGCCGGCGGGTGCGTGGCCGGTCGCAACACGGGGTCGATTTTCATTGAAAACGGCCGTTTTCACGGCGAGCGGATCATTAACGTCCTCGCCGGCCGCCTGAAATAGAGCGTCGGCTACACTAGTGCGCGATGCGCGTTGGAGTATCCATCTGTCTGGTCGGCGCCTCGCTGGCACTGTCGTCGTCGGCCGCTGCAGCGCAGGGGGGTGTCCCCGGGGCACCGACCACCGTACCCACCATCCACGCGGTTCGGATTAATCAGCCGATCACTGTCGACGGCCGACTCGACGAGTCGTTCTACCAGAGCGAGTTACCGCTCTCCAACTTCACGCAGATCGAACCGCGCGAGGGCGTTCCGGCGACCGAGAAAACGGACGTCTGGCTGGCGTTCGACGGCAGCAACGTCTACGTGGCGTTCCGGATCTGGGAGTCAGAGCGCGGTCACCGGGTGGCGAAAGAAATGCGCCGCGACCACCAGAGCATCTGGAGCGGCGACGACATCATTGCGTTCTTCTTCGATACCTTCAACGACAAGCGGAACGGATTCGAGTTCGCGATCAACTCCATCGGCGGCCGGCAGGACGCGCAGACCTCGAACGAGCGGCAATGGAACGGCGACTGGAACACGATCTGGAACTTTCGCGTCGGCGAGTTCGACGGCGGCTGGATCGTCGAAGCGGCCATCCCATTCAAATCGCTGCGGTACAGCCCCGGGTCGGACCAGACCTGGGGGTTCAACGTGATGCGCACGAGCCGCTGGAAAAACGAGTTGTCGTTCCTCTCGCCGCCGCCGAAGGCTCGCGGTCAGGGCGGGCTGCACATGGCGTCGCGGGCGGCGACCGTGACCGGCCTCAGCGTGCCCTCAGGCGCCAAGAATCTCGAGATCAAACCGTACGCGATCTCGAACGCCAGCAGCGCGCGCGGCCGCAACGGCCTGACGTCGGATTTCGACGGCGATATCGGTGTCGACGCCAAGTACGGACTGACGCAGAGTCTTACCGCCGACGTGACGGTCAATACCGACTTTGCGCAGGTCGAGGCCGATCAGCAGCAGGTGAACCTGACGAGATTCAGTCTGTTCTTCCCTGAGAAGCGAGAATTCTTTCTCGAGAACCAGGGCATGTTCGCGTTTGGTCAGACGCAGACCGCCGGTGGCGGCGACACGCCGCTGCTGTTCTACAGCCGTCGCATCGGCCTCGAGCGGGGCGTGGCGGTCCCGATCGACGTCGGCGGCAGACTTACCGGACGCGTCGGCCGGTTCAGCCTTGGCGTCCTCAACATCGAAGCGGGCGACTCGACGTCGGTCGGCACGCCATCGACCAACTTCTCGGTCGTGCGCGTTCGTCGTGACATCCTGCGCCGCAGTGCCGTCGGTCTTCTCTTTACCGGCCGCAATAGCTCCGGTTCCGACCTGTCCGACAACGCCGCGTACGGCGTGGACGGCACCTTTGCGTTCTTCTCCAACCTGAACATCAACACCTACTGGGCGCAAACCGAGTCCCGAGGGTTGAAAGGCTCGAAGAGCAGCTACCGCGGGCAACTCGATTACGCCGGCGATCGTTACGGACTGCAGCTCGAGCGGCTGGGCATCGGCAGTGCGTTCAGTCCCGGCGTCGGCTACGTCCGGCGATCCGACATGGAGAAGAACTACGCCTTTGCACGGTTCAGCCCCCGTCCCCGCAGCAGCCGCGTAGTCCGCAAGTACTCATACAGCGGTTCGGTGAGTCACATCGAGAACGGCGCGGGCCGACTGGAGACCCGCACTCGCGATGCCGAGTTCGCCATCGAGTTCCAGAACGCGGATCGTTTCTCCGTCGGCTACACGAACAGCTACGAGTTCCTGCCGGCGCCGTTCCGCATCGCGCCCACCGTCACGTTGCCGGTTGGAGGCTACGACTTCGATAACGCAAGAATCACCTTCGCGCGCAGCGTCCAGCAGCGTCTGTCCGGCACGGTCTCGATGGAGCGCGGTTCGTTCTACAACGGTCTGAAGACGACGTTCGGGGTGAGTGCCGGACGGGCGACCATCAACGCGCGGATCTCGGCCGAGCCGACTTACTCGGTCAACCAGGTCTCACTCGTCCAGGGAGACTTCACCGCGCATCTCCTCGGTACGCGGATCACCTACACGCCAACGCCGTTCATGTTTGCGAGCGCCTTCGTCCAGTACAACTCCACCAGCCATTCGATGTCTTCCAACGTGCGTCTGCGGTGGGAGTATCGTCCCGGTAGCGAGCTGTTCATCGTCTACAACGACGAACGCGACACGCTCGCGCCGAGCTTTCCGGATCTGACCAATCGCGCTTTCATCGTGAAGGTCAATCGGTTGTTGAGATTCTAGGACAGTAGACAGTAGACGGTGGGCAGAGGGCAGAGGGCAGAGGGCGGTTGGAACTCGCGAGTCTTCGACTCGCTCGTCAGCGGCGCACTGCCTACTGCCTACTGCCTACCCAAGATCAGTGAACCGCGCGGCCTTTCCAGCTCGTGCCTCGCGGTGAAAGCGTCCGCATCTCGAGCAGTTCGATCACACCCTGGCAGCGCGCCATCACTCCGCTGCGTTCGAGCAGCGCCTGGCGCTCGATCGGTTCGAAGTCCAGATACTGCGCGAGCGCATTGACCAGATCCTCGTCAGGAACCGAGGGAGGGAAGCGCGGTTCGCCGGCGGTGCGCTCGATGACGGCTGCCAGCAGCGCCTCGAGCCGTTGCCGCTGGTTACGCAACGCCGTCCGCTCGGGTTCGTCGAGACGCTCGTTCAAAGGCTCGACCGTCGCCAGACGATACGGCCTCGACGTGTCCTCGCTCACCACTCTGAATTTTTCCATGCCCCTGAGGACGATGTTGAAGCGGCCGTCGGGAAGCGCCTCGGAATGGGTGATCACACCAGCGCAGCCGATGGGAAAGATCGCCGGACGTCCCTCGTAGTCGGCTTCGAACCCCGGCTGCAGCAGCACCATGCCGATAATCCGGTCGCCGGCGAGCGCCTCGGCGACCATCGCCCGGTAGCGCGGCTCGAAGATGTGCAGCGGCAGGAAGACGTTCGGAAACAGGACGACGGTCGGCAGCGGAAAGAGAGGAATGACCGGCGGCAGCATCGACCTGTTCCGCGGGGTATCAGTGGATCGTTTTCGTCTTCCGGTCCATGTAGTCCATCAGGACGTACTGGCCGAGGGTATACGGCGTGGTGAAGTAGGCCTTGCCGCGGCAGATCGCCGCCACCCGCCGCACGAACGCGATCAGATCCGGATCGCGGGCCAGCATGAACGTATTGATCATGATGCCCGCCTTCTGGCACGCATTCACCTCCGCAAACGTCTCCGAGACGATGTAGGGATCGAGGCCAAAGGCATTCTTGTAGATGTGACCATCGGCACGCGTGATGGCCGACGGCTTGCCGTCGGTGATCATCACGATCTGACGCATGTCCTTGCGCTGGCGTTCGAGCAGGCGGCGCGCGAGACGCAGCCCCTCGCGCGTGTTCGTGTAGAACGGGCCCACGCGCACGCGGCCGAGTTGTTTGAGCGGCACTTCCTCTGCCGAATCGTGGAACAGCACAGCGTGGAGTGAGTCGCCCGGATACTGCGTGCGGATGAGGTGCGACAGGGCAAGCGCGACGCGTTTGGCGGGCGTGAACCTGTCCTCCCCGTACAGGATCATGCTGTGGCTGCAGTCCAGCATGATCACCGTCGCGCACGAGCTCTGATATTCGCTCTGCGCCACCATCAGGTCAGGATAGTCGACGTCGATGCCGAGGCCGCCCGCAGAGGCGGGAGCCGCACCCGCGGCGTGCGTGCGTTGCACGGCGTTCAGGATCGTACTGCTCGGATCGATGTTCAGCGTGTCGCCGAACTCGTACGGCTTCGGCGCGGCAACCACTTCGACGCCGGTAGACAGGTGACGCGTGTCGTGGCGGCCGGCGCTGCTGCGCCCGAATGAGCCGAGCAAATCGCGCAGAGCCCGGTAGCCGAGAAAATCCAGCGCCTTGTCGGTCACCTCGAACGTGACCGGACCCGTTTCCTCGCCGTAGCCGCCGCCGATGCCCCGCTCCGCGCGCTCCTGTTCGAGGTTTGGTGCCGCCGTGATGAACCCCTGGTCCATCATTCGCTCGATGATCTTCTGAATCAGGTCCTCGAGCTGCTGTCGCGCCGATTCCTGATCGGCATCGGCAGGATCGCCGAGCAGTTGCTGCATGGCCTCGTCCGACAGCATGCCGCCGTTGAACAACGCTTCGAGAATCGCGTCGTGCAGCGCCTGCATGGTCCGGTCCTCGTCGCCCATCGACGGATCGCTCCACGGGTTGCTGAACCCGCTCGACAGGAGCAGGTCGGACAGCCGGGAGACCAGATCCTCGAGATCGATCTCGCTGAGCGGGTCGCCGATGTATTTCGTGTAGCGATACTTCATCGGGCAGCCATCAGTTGTAATACTTCTTCTTGCTGCCGGGCGCGGTCGGCATCGGCGGCTCCTGCTGGGCCGCGGCTTCGCGACTCGGCTTGCGAACCGGCGCTTCGCTCGCGTGGTAGCCGCGCTCTTCACTGCGGCTGATCCGCTTCAGTGCATACAGCCCTTCGAGGACGAAATCGACGCCCGACGCCATCAGCGGTGTCGAGGCGCTCGCGGGAACGCCAGCCGCATGCGCCAGCTCGATCAGTCCCTGGACCTGCTTCGCACGATCGATGACTTCGCGGCTGCTGATCGTGTCGCCGAGCGGCAGGCTGCCTCCGAGGTCGAACCATTCGACCACCTGCCGCGTGTCCAGATGCGATAGATAGCCGTCGGCAACCGTCGCCACCGCCGCGCGAATGAGATCGCGCGCCACCGCTTCGGCGCCCTTCAGCTCGCCCTCGTATTCCATTTCGAACTTGCCGGTGATCGAGGGCAAGGCTGCGTACACGTCGGTGACCCGCGGGACGGCGTGGGCCTCGCCGGTCGCCAGCGCCCGTCGCTCCGCATTCGACACCACGTTCTCCATCGCTGAAATGGGCAGACGCTGACTCACGCCGGAACGTTTGTCGATGCGCCGATCCTGGCGCGCCTGAAACGCGATCTCCTCGACCACTTCCGAGACGAACACCGGCACCTCGACGGCCGGCCCGCCATCGTCTCGCGACAGCCACGCTTCCTGGCTGGTGATGGTCATGCCTTCGCTGCGGCCGGCGGGATAGTGGGTGCGGATTTCGGATCCGATGCGGTCCTTGAGCGGCGTGATGATCTTGCCGCGTGCGGTGTAGTCCTCGGGATTGGCGGTGAAGGCGATCAACACGTCCAGTGGCAGCCGGACCGGATAGCCTTTGATCTGGACGTCGCCTTCCTGAAGGATGTTGAACAGGCCGACCTGTATCTTGCCGGCAAGGTCGGGCAGCTCGTTGATGGCGAAGATGCCGCGGTTGGCCCGCGGCAGCAGGCCGTAGTGCATCGTCAACTCACTCGAGAGCTGCAGGCCGGATTTGGCGGCCTTGATGGGATCGATATCGCCCACCATGTCGGCAATGGTGACGTCCGGTGTCGCCAGCTTCTCGACGTAGCGGCGGTCCCGCGACAGCCACGCAACTGGAGTGGCATCGCCTTCCGCCGCGAGCCGGGCTTTGCAGGCGGCGCAAATCGGCTCGAGCGGGTCGTCATTGATTTCGCAGCCCGGCATCACCGGAATCTGCTCGTCGAGCAGCGTCGCCAGTGCCCGCAGCAGACGCGTCTTGGCCTGTCCGCGCAGGCCGAGGAGAATGAAATTGTGCTGCGACAGGATCGCGTTGACCACCTGAGGCACCACCGTCTCGTCGTAGCCGACGATGCCGGGGAAGAGTGGTTCGCCGCTGCGCAGCTTGCCGATGAGGTTTTCGCGCGCCTCCTGATGGACGCTGCGGCGCTTGACCTCACCGCGCTCGACGGCACGGCGCAGCTCGCCAACCGTCGATGGGACCGTGGACTTGGGCATAGTGGATTCTAACCCGCGGGTGAGTGGATTCTTCGCGGGTCGGACACCGCTCGTGTTCGCTCACCGGGGCGGATGTGCACTTGGTCCGGAAAATACCCTGCTTGCCTTCGATCGCGGGATGGCAGCGGGGGCAGACGGGCTGGAATTCGACGTCCATTTGTCGGCCGACGGCGTGGTGGTGGTCCACCATGATGTGACGCTGGATCGCACAACCGATGCGCGCGGCCCGATTGCGCGCCGGTCGGCAGACGAGTTGTCACGGGTCGACGCGGCGTATCGGTTCGCTCCCGAACGCGGCTACCCCGACCGCGGCCGCGGTGCCGCAGTGCCGACGCTGCGCCAGGTCCTCGAGCGGTACAGCAGCGCTCGAATCATTGTCGAAATGAAAGTCGACACGACGGCGATGGGCATCGCCGTCGCCGACGAGGTGCAACGCGCAGAGGCCGTCGAGCGAGTATGCCTCGCTGGAGCCGGTGCGCGTGCGCTTGCCGCCGCGCGCCTGCGGCTGCCGCGCGCCGCATCGAGCGCGGGTGCGCGCGAAGTTCGGTTTGCGGTCTATCGGAGCTGGCTCGGCTTTCCGGTGTCACGGGCGCGATACGGTGGTTACCAGGTCCCCGAGTCAGCGCAAGGACATCGCATCGTGTCGCCGCGGTTCATCGCCCGCGCCCATCGAGCCGGTATGAAGGTTCAGGTCTGGACCGTCGATGACGAGCGAGACATGCGGCGACTGCTGGAGTGGGGCGCCGATGCGCTGATCTCGAACCGTCCGGATCTGGCCGTACGAGTCCGCGATGAGTTTGTCCGTCGCGAGACCCTTCGTACGTAGGCCGGGGCTTCAGCCCCGGCAGGGCCGGGTCCCTCGTACGTAGGCCGGGGCTTCAGCCCCGGCATCTCACACGCTCAATTCTCCGACGGAAGTTCGACGCGGTCGACAATCAGCATGTTGACCGGACCCGTTGTGGGTTCGAGCTTCAGCCCCAGTTGCTCCTGGATCGCGGTGAAGATCGACGGTCGATCGGAGGCTCCGATGCTCGAGCCCGCACCCGCGTTCGGATCGAGCCCCGGCACCGCCTGCAGCGGTGTCCATTCCATGAGGAGATCCCAGGTTCCCATCAGACCGGTGCGATCGATCACGAGCCGTCCGAGCTGACCGCTGAGCGATCGGCCGAAGACCTCCAGTTGAACGCCCTGTCCTCGCAATCGTCCGAGCGCCGGCGCGCCGCGGAACGCGCCACACGGCGCCGATGGCAGCGGCTGGTTTGGATCGACCGCTGATATGGCTGGCGCGGCCGCACGCGGATCGACGCATGCGCTGTCGTCGGTGTGTGGTTGCAGCTGCGGGCCAAATTGCCCGGCGCGCGCCTGAATCAATGCGTACACAGGTTGCTGACGCACCTCGCGGTGTACTCGCAACTGGAACCGCTCCGCCAGCAGAGACTGCAACATCGCGTTGATTTGTGCGGGTGAGGCGCCGGCGGGCGTCACGACCCCTGTCACGGGACCTTCGGCGAGGGCCTCGACATCGACGCGCGTGGTTGTCGCCCACTCCGGTACGCCTTCGATTTCGAACCGCTGCAATGGTGCATAAGCGTTGGCAATCAGGACATCGATCGGAATGTTACGTCGAATGAAACGCCCACCAGCGACGGGCGGCGCCTGGATGGCGCGGTCGCCGGACCGGTTGATCTTTACTGACGCGACCGCGAACGTTGGCGGGCCAACGTTGCCCGACGGGAGCGCAGCGGATGCCGACTGTGCTGAGAGTCGTGCCGCGGCGGGCGGTCCGGGGCGAAATGGAATCTCGACGCGTGGAGCGGCCGTCGCCGTCGCCTGCGCTGGCGTCGCCAGGCCGATCCGCTGTGCTCCAGGAAGTGCGAGCGTCACCGCGCGGAGCGGCGCGATGGCGACCACGCAGAGCGCCGCAGCGAGCACAGCGGCTGTCGACGAGGCACCGGCCGGCCCGCGGCGAACCGTCGGATCGAGCACCGCGGAAATGCGCGTCGCCAGATCGTCGCGACTCGCCATTGCCAGCAGGCGTCGACGCGCGCCTGCCGACAGCCGTTCGGCCACGTCGACGAGCTGTTCCGCATACCGGGTCGCGTCTGCGTCGCCACCAGCGCTGAGCACCGCATCATCGCAGGCACGCTCGGCTTCGAGCGAGAGCCGGCGCCACATGGTCCAGGCGAGCGGGTGGAACCAATAGCAGGCGCACACGATCCGCGAGGCGCAGTGAATCAAGGCATCTGCGCGCTGGATGTGTGCGAGCTCGTGAACGAGCGCGCGGCGCAGACGGTTGTGATCCCACCAGTCGCTGTCAGGGGGCAAGAAGACGACCGGCCGCCAGACGCCATATGTCATGGGACCGGCAACGGACTCGTGAACGAGTACCTCGATCGGCCGCGAGATACCGCGGTTGGCCGCGAGGGTGCGCAACGCGCGCTGCTGGCGTAGCCGCGGGATGCCGAGGCGACGATAGCGCTGCATCTGCACGATGCCGGCCCCGACTGGCAGCAACGAGAAGACGACGCCCAGTCCCCACACCCAGGCGATCCGGCCCGCCGAGCCGATATCGGCTTGGTACGGCGTTGCTGCAGGTCGGGCGATTACGAGGTCGGACCATGCGAGGTCATCAGTCACAGTCGGTCGGACTTGGGCTGAAGTCTGCGGAGCCAGCGCGACCGGGACCTCGAGCGACAGCGACGCACCGATAACGACCGCGAGCGGCAGGAACAGCAACACCGCGAACGCTGACGCCAGCGTCATGTGTCGCACAGAGGCGCGCGCCCGCCGGGCCACCCCCACCGCCAGCAGAGCACCGGCCATGACGAGCGTGGCCTTGAGCACGATCACGGCCGCCGTCATCACCGCTTCCTGTCCTTCCTGGCGCGATTGATCTCCGCCCGGAGCGCGTCGAGCTCCGCGGCTGTCCACGAACCCTGGCGCAGCAGGGCCATGACCATCTGCGACATCGAGCCGCGAAAGAAAGTCTCGGCGTGCTGCTGGAGTGCGGTCTTCTTCGCCGCGGTGGGGGACATCGTCGCCGAGTAGACGAAGCGCAGTCCGTCCTGTGTATGGCGGAGGTGCCCCTTCCTTTCCAGACGCGCCAGCATCACGCGAACAGAGGAGTCGCTCGGCGGGTCGAGGAGACGGGCGCGGATCTCCTCGGCGGTCGCGCGATTGTCGAGCGAGAAGATCGCGTTCATGATCTCGCGCTCGCGCCGCGTCAGGTGGCCGGGCTCTGACCGCTTGGTCGCCATGACCGGCGATGCTATGTGCGACAGATGTCGCATGTCAAGCATCTTCTGCGACAGCTGTCGCAGATAGTGAGGGGTGGTTAGTGGCGCGCGGTTCTTCGCGCCAGCGTCCTGGCGCGACGCAACACCGCGTCGAGCATCGGCGGCGTCAGCTTCCCGGTATTGGTGTTCTGTCGGCTGGGGTGATAGCAGCCAATCAACAGCGGCAGATCGGTGCCGATCCTGATCTCCTCGCCGTGTCCGAAGACTGGTTTCGGCGACAGTCGGGCTCCGCGCTGCTTCGACAGACGCAACCACGCATTGAAGGCAACCTGACCGAGCGCGACGACGACCCTGACGTTCGGCAGCGACGCGGTTTCAGCATCGAGGTGGGGAAGGCACCGGGTGATTTCTTCCGGGAACGGCTTGTTGTCGGGTGGCGCGCATCGGACCGCCATCGCGATGTAGACGTCGGTCAGCGCCAGCCCGTCATCGCAGGTCAGCGAACGCGGCTGATTGGCGAACCCGGCGCGGTGCAGGGCGCCCATCAGGAAATCTGCGGACCCGCCCGTGCCGTCGCCGGTGAACACCCGTCCTGTGCGATTCGCGCCGTGAGCGGCCGGTGCCAGGCCGACCAACAGCACACGCGCGAGAGGGTCACCGAAGCCGGGCACCGGCCGGCCCCAGTAGATGTCGTCGCGATGTGCGCGCTTCTTTTCCCGTGCGACGCGGGCGCAATAGGTCCGCAGCCGCTCACACCGATCGCAGGTGACGATCGCCGTACGCACCTGGTCGAGCGGGCTCTGCATGACAGGAAGGTGTTGATGCGATGCGCCAGACTGATGGAGAAAGTCCGACGAAAGAAGCTTCATCAGAAGTTTACCGAATAGTACAATAGGCAAAACACAAAGGGACTCATGCGGAATACTGCCCCGAAGGACGCGGCCGAGCTCGAGGCCATTGAAACCAGGGAGTGGATGGAGTCACTCGACTACGTGCTGCAGTCGGGCGGACCCGCACGGGTCAACAAACTTCTCCTCGACCTCACCAATCACGCCCGGCAGCGCGGGATCAAGCTGCCCTTCAGCGCCAACACCCTTTACATCAACACCATTCCCGTCGAAGAGCAGCCGCCATTCCCCGGCAGCCGCGAGATCGAGCGCCGCATCAAGAGCATGGTGCGCTGGAATGCGCTGGCGATGGTCGTCAAGGCGAACAAGGCTGAAGAAGGCATCGGTGGACACATCTCCACCTATGCATCGGCCGCCACTCTCTACGAGGTGGGCTTCAACCACTTCTTCAAGGGCAAGGGCGACAACCACGACGGCGACATCATTTATTTTCAGGGTCACGCCGCTCCCGGTATCTACGCGCGCGCATTCGTCGAAGGGCGTCTGAGCCCGGAGCTTCTCGAGAATTTCCGACGCGAGCTCAAGCCGGGAGGCGGTCTCTCGTCCTATCCGCACCCGTGGCTGATGCCGGACTTCTGGGAGTTTCCGACGGTTTCAATGGGGCTTGGACCCATCTGCTCGATCTATCAGGCGCGGTTCATGCGGTACCTGGAAGATCGCGGGTTGAAGAAGCGATCGAACTCGAAAGTCTGGGCCTTCGTCGGCGACGGCGAAACAGACGAACCCGAAACGCTTGGCGCCATCACGCTTGCCTCCCGCGAAAAACTCGACAACCTCATCTTCGTCATCAACTGCAACCTGCAGCGTCTGGACGGGCCGGTTCGCGGCAACGGCCAGATCATTCAGGAGCTCGAGGCGATCTTCCGCGGCGCCGGCTGGAATGTCATCAAGGTGATCTGGGGCAGTGAGTGGGACGCCCTGCTCGAAAAGGATCACGACGGTCTGCTCGTCAAGCGGATGGGCGAGGTCGTCGACGGCGAATATCAGAAATACGCGGTCGAAAGCGGTGCCTACGTCAGGCAGCACTTCTGGGGTGCCAGCCCGCGGCTTCTCGAGATGGTGCAGCATCTCTCGGACGAAGAGCTGAAGAAGCTCACGCTCGGCGGACACGATCCCATCAAGGTCTACGCCGCCTACAAGGCGGCCGTCGAGCATACCGGGCAACCAACGGTCATCCTGGCGCGAACGATCAAAGGCTACGGCATCGGCGAAGCGGGTGAAGGCAAGAACATCACCCATCAGCAGAAGAAGCTGAACGAAGACGAGCTCAGAGCGTTCCGGTCCCGCTTCGGTATCCCCATCGGCGACGAAGAAGTCAGCAAGGCCCCTTTCTACCGACCCTCCGACAACAGTCCCGAACGCACCTACCTCCTCGAGCGGCGCAAGCAGCTCGGTGGATTCGTTCCAACGCGCACAGTCCAGGTCGAGCCGATCAAGGGCGAGTCACTGCCCGAGCTCTTCGCCGAATTCCAGAAGGGCAGCGAGGGACGCAAGGCGTCGACGACGATGGCGTTCGTGCGGATGCTGGCGAAGATGCTCCGCGACAAGGAAATCGGCGAGCTGGTCGTACCGATTGTGCCTGACGAGGCGCGCACCTTCGGCATGGAATCGCTGTTCCGCCAGGTCGGGATCTATTCGCATGCCGGTCAGCTCTACGAGCCGGTCGACATGGATACGCTGCTCTACTACAAGGAAGCCAAGGAAGGGCAGATCCTCGAGGAGGGCATCAACGAGGCCGGATCGATTTCGTCTTTCATCGCGGCAGGCAGCGCCTATGCGACACACGGGATCAACACGATCCCGTTCTTCATTTACTACTCCATGTTCGGCATGCAGCGCGTCGGAGATCTGGTGTGGGCTGCCGCGGACACGCGCACCCGCGGGTTCCTCCTCGGCGGAACCGCCGGCCGGACGACGCTGGCGGGCGAAGGGCTGCAGCATCAGGACGGACACAGTCACCTGCTTTCGCTGGCGGTGCCGACGCTCATCTCGTACGACCCGGCATATGCCTACGAGATCGCGGTGATCATCGAGGAAGGGATCAAGCGGATGTATCGCGACGGCGAGAGCATCTTCTATTACTTGACCTTGATGAACGAGAACTACGAGATGCCGCCGATGCCCGACGGCTCGCGTGAGGGCATCCTCAGGGGTATGTACAGGCTTCGCCCCGCGGCGAAGAAGACCAAGCTGCGTGCCCAGCTCCTCGGCAGCGGCGCGATTCTCAACGAAGCCGTCAGGGCGCAGCAGATGCTCGAGGCCTACGGCGTTGCTGCCGACGTGTGGAGCGTGACCAGTTATCAGGAGCTCTATCGCGACGGTCATGCCGTCGAACGGTGGAACCGCCTGCATCCGAATGAGAAACCGCGCGTGCCGTACGTCACCGAGTGCCTGGGTTCGACTGAAGGCGTGATCGTGGCCGCGTCGGATTATGTGAAGGTGCTCCCTGATTCGATCGATCGATGGATGCCGCGGCGCCTGACCTCGCTCGGCACCGACGGCTTCGGCCGCAGCGAAGGGCGAACGGCGCTCCGCGACTTCTTCGAGGTAGATGCGAAGTTCATCACCGCCGCGACGCTCAGTGCCCTGCTGCAGGACGGCAAGGTGGACGCTGCCACGGTCCAGAAGGCGATCGTCGATCTCGGCATCAATCCAGACAAACCCAATCCCGCGATATCCTAGTTGTTGGTTGTTGGTTACTGGTTGGTAGTGCGCGGGTCGACGTAGGGCCATACCAACAACTAACAACAAACAACCAACAACCAGAGGATCAGTTGGCCGAATTCAAAGTCCCTGAACTGGGCGAGAACGTCGAGCAAGGCGACGTCGCCCGCGTGCTGGTCAACGTCGGCGACACGATCACCAAGGAACAGCCGGTCCTCGAACTCGAAACCGACAAGGCGACGATCGAGGTGCCTTCGTCGGTAGCCGGCACGATCACCGAGATTCGCGTCAAGAAAGGTGACAAGGTCAAGGTGGGCGCGGTGGTCCTCGTCGTCCAGGACGGCGCGGCCGCCCCCGCCCCCGCGGCACCGGCGCCATCGGCGGAACC
>JADMIO010803662.1_pt1 | contig 37794 bp, 14 predicted proteins | sample 8958161 | NCBI WGS metagenome assembly JADMIO01 (sample SAMN16585339, study PRJNA669376) | soil metagenome | isolation source: Crop rotation soil | place: USA: Cullars Rotation, Alabama | collected 2011 | reverse complement strand
GCCGCGACTTCAAGTCACGTGAATTCCAAGCTTCGGATCCCACTGTGCTGGAAAGTGCGTTGCCGGCTGTCTCGCATGCGACGGTGACGGTGCTCGATCCGTCGGGCAATCCGGTGTCTGGCGCTGCAGTGGCGCCGGACTTTGTGCAGGCTTCCGTGGTCACTGGCTCGACCTTCGCCGGTCTGCCGTTGGCGTCATCGAGCGTCACTCGTTTGGGTCGTTCGGTAAACACCAACTCCGCCGGTCAAGTCTCGATCTGGGCATTCGCGAGCAGCGCCACGGACAACCTGACCATTACTCCGCCGGCGAGCACGGGGCTCGCAGCAACCGTTGTCACCAATCTTTCCTTCGCAACCGATACTGCTAGGACGGTGCACCTTGCGCCCGGCGCTCAGTTGTCGGGTCGTCTTGTTGATGATGCTGGTGCGCCGGTGTCGAACGTGTCCCTGCAATTCTCGGGGTCGTCGGTGCCGACGGTGTCGGTGACGACGGGTGCTGATGGGTCGTTCGTGGTGGCTTTGCCGAACGGTCAGTACAGCGTGTCGCTGAATGGTCAGTGCGGAACGTGGTCGGCCGACGTGCCGCAGGGGTCTCATGGTGCGACATGTATTGACTGGAACTTGTTCACTGCGACCGGCGCGTTGACCGTTTCCGGCGATCGCAATTTCGGCAATGTTGCGTTGCCGGCTGTCTCGCATGCGACGGTGACGGTGCTCGATCCGTCGGGCAATCCGGTGTCTGGCGCTGCAGTGGCGCCGGACTTTGTGCAGGCTTCCGTGGTCACTGGCTCGACCTTCGCCGGTCTGCCGTTGGCGTCATCGAGCGTCACTCGTTTGGGTCGTTCGGTAAACACCAACTCCGCCGGTCAAGTCTCGATCTGGGCATTCGCGAGCAGCGCCACGGACAACCTGACCATTACTCCGCCGGCGAGCACGGGGCTCGCAGCAACCGTTGTCACCAATCTTTCCTTCGCAACCGACCGGGGGGTGGTTGTCGCGTACCGGACGGGCGGCAGCGTCTTCATCGTGCGCGGGGCGGCGGATGCGTACTCGACGACCTTCAATACGGTTCTCAGCGTTGGTGCGCCGGGGGTTATGGCGAACGACACGGTCGACGGGACGGCCACCGTCGCGAAGGCGTCGAACCCGGCGCACGGCACGGCGACGCTGAACAGCAACGGGTCGTTCACGTACACGCCGACGAACGGCTTCTACGGCAACGACCAGTTCACCTACACGATCACCCAGGCCGGCGTGACCACGTCTCCGGTCACGGTCACGATCACCGTCAACCCGCCGTCGGTCACCTCGGTCACCGTGACCGCCACGCAAACAAGCTTCAACAAAGGCACCGGCGTGCAGCTCACCGCGACGGCGCACTACGCCGACGGCTCGACCGCCGACGTGACCAAGACCGCAACCTGGTCGTCGACGAACACCAACGTCGTCACGATCGACGCGCTCGGCTACGCGACGGGCACCGGCGTCGGTACCGCGAACGCTCAGGCGACCACCGGTGGCGTCACCGGCTCGCTCGCGCTGACCGTCACCCCGTCGCCGCTCGCCTACATCACGGTGACCCCGACCGGCGCCTCGGTCGCCTACGGCGCCAACGTGCAGTACGTGGCCACCGCCACCTTCAACGACGGCAGCACGACCGACATCACCAGCCAGGCCGCGTGGTCGACGTCGGCCTCAGCCGTCGCCACCGTCAATGCATCTGGTCTTGCCACGACGAGCGGCGCCGGGAGCGCGACGATCACCGCCACCTATCAGGGCCAGCAATCGTCCTCGCCGCTCACCGTCACGAAGGCGGTGCTGACCGTCATCGCACCATCACCGTCGATGACGTACGGCGGCTCGGTCCCGACGCTGAACCCCGGCTACGTCGGCTTCGTCGGTGCCGATTCGGCCAACTCGCTTGCCACCAAGCCGACGTGCACGACGACGGCGACCTCGTCGAGCCCGGTCGGCACGTACCCGGTCACCTGCTCCGGCGGGGTGAGCTCGAACTACAGCTTCAGCTACTCGGGCGGCACGCTGACCGTGAACAAGGCACCGCTCACTATCACCGCCTCCAGCGCGACCATGACCCGCGGCAGCACGCCGCCGGCCATCGCGCCGAACTACGCGGGCTTCGTGAACGGCGACGGCCCGGCCGCCCTCTCCACGGCGCCGACGTGCAGCACGACCGCGACCTCGGCCAGCCCGATCGGCTCCTACCCGTCGAGTTGCGTGGATGCGGCCGCGGCGAACTACACGATCAGCTACGTAAACGGCACCGTTGTCGTCGGCCACGGCGCGCTCATCTCGATCACGATCACCGGCACGGTGAACGTCGGCGTCGGGCTCAGCGTGCAACTGACGGCGACGGCCACCTTCGCCGATGGCAGCACCCTGGACGTGACCGGGCAGGTCGCCTGGTCCAGCACCAACCCGTCCCTGCTGTCGGTCACCGCGAGCGGCCTCGTCAACGGCCTCGCGCTCGGCTCGGCGACGATCAAGGCGACACTGGACGGCGTCACCGGCGTGGTCGTGATGACGGCGATCCACATCAACATCGCGCCGCTCGTGTCCAACTCGACGATGGTCGTGCCGGCCGGCCTGCCGACCCCGGTCGTGCTGTCGGCGGTCGACCTGGACGGCGGCACGCTCGCGTTCACCATCCCGACCGGCCCGTCGCACGGCACGCTGGCGGGCACGGCGCCGCTGCTGGTCTACCGGCCGGCCGCCGGCTTCAACGGCACCGACTCGTTCACCTTCCAGGTGGACGACGGCCAGGGCGCGGTGGTCAACGCCACCGTCACCCTGCTCGTCACGCTCAACGGACTGCTCTCGGTCACCCAACCCGTGTCCGCGGGGCAGACCGTGTCGCTCGACGCGTCGGTGCAGGCGAACCTGTCGGTCGGCGCCGCCGTCACCGCGGCAGTGGACGGCTCGGTCTCGATCGCGGTCGACCCGTCCATCGCCGACCCGGTCGACACCTCCGTGCTCGGCCAGTTCCACATCGATGCACCGCAGGCGACGAACACCGCGCCGTTGAGCGTCGACCTCTCGGTCGACGCGTCCGCGCTGCCGCTGGGCGACACGCTGAACTCGGTGCTCGCCTTCCGGGACGGCGTCCAGATCGGCTCGTGTACCGCGGCGGACGGCACCGCGACGCCTGACCCGTGCATTGCCGGACGGATCCAGGTCGGCTCACTGCTCAAGCTGAGCGTGCTCAGCTCGCACGCCAGCGACTGGACGATCGCCGTCCCGCTCGACGACACGACCACCCGGCTGGACAACCCCGCGAACAGCGTCTACGGAACGCCGCGCACGCTGACTGCGCATGTCGCGGGCACCGGCGAGGCAACCCCCACCGGCACCGTCACCTTCACCGATACCGCGACCTCGCCGGCGACCCCGCTCGGCACCGCGCCGGTCGACACCTCCGGCACCGCGACGCTGACCGGCGTACTGCTGCCGGCCGGCACGCACGCCTTGCTCGCGACCTACAACGGCGACCAGGGCACCGCCCCCAGCACGTCGGGTCTCGTCGACACCCAGGTCTCACCGAAGCCCGCCGTGCTGACTGCGAATGACGCGTCGGTCGTGTACGGCGCCACGTTCCCGACCTTCACCCAGTCGGTCTCAGGCCTGGTCGGCAGCGACCAGCTGCTCGACACCGGGTCGTGCAGTACAAGCGCCGCACCAGGCGCATCGGTCGGGCATTACCCGATCACCTGCACCGGCGCGGACGCCGGTCCGAACTACACGCTCAGCACCGTGGCCGGCACGCTGACGATCACGCCGGCACCGGTCGCGGTAACCGTGACCGCAACGATCGTGCACGGCGTCGGCGACCTGACCTACTCGGCCAGTACAGGGGTGACCGGGTTGTCGGTCAGCAATCCGTCCTGCACGACGGTCAACGGCGGCACGCCGGTCGGGGCCTCGCTGCCGGTGGGCACGTACACCCTTGACCCCGGCAGCTGCTCGGCCTCGCTGTCCAGCGGCAACTACAACATCAGCGGTTTCACCGGCACCTTGAACGTCGTCGCGATCGCGGTGACGACGACGAGCCTGCCGGCCGCGCTGCTCGGCAAGGCGTTCTCGGCGACCGTGACCGCGGCCGGCGGCAAGACGCCGTACGCGTGGAGCGTGGCGGCCGGCTCGCTGCCGACCGGACTGAAGCTCGCGAGCACCGGTGCGATCACCGGAACGCCGACGGTGGCCGGTACCTCGACCTTCACCGTCAAAGTGCTGGACGCGACGGTGCCGAAGAATTCGGCGACCGCGGTCCTATCGATCACCGTCGAGCCGATGACGATTGCCACGACCAGCGTGCCGAACGGCGTGTTGCAGAAGGTGTATCCGTCCACCACGCTCAAGGCCAACGGCGGCAAGTCGACATTCGCCTGGTCCATCGTCGCGGGCGCGCTGCCGGCCGGGCTCAAACTGTCCGCGGCCGGTGCGATCACCGGTACGCCGACCGTCGCGGGCACGTTCGACTTCACCGTCAAGGTGCTGGACTCGAGCGTCCCGAAGACCTCGGCGACCCAGGAGTTCACGCTCACCATCGCGCCGATGACGGTCGCGACGACGAGCCTGCCCGGCGGCCTCGTGCAGAAGGCGTACACCTCGACCACGCTCAAGACCAACGGCGGCAAGTCGACTTACGCCTGGACGGTCGTCGCGGGCAGCCTGCCCGCAGGACTCAAGTTGTCCGCCGCGGGTGCGATCTCCGGCACGCCGACCGTCGCTGGCACGTACAACTTCACGGTGCAGGTGCTCGACTCGGCCGTTCCGAAGAACAGCGCCAATGCTGCTCTCACCATCACTGTCGCGCCGATGACGATCACCACGACGAGCCTGGCGGACGGCACGCACGGCAAGGCCTACTCGAAGACGCTCACCGTGAGCGGCGGCCGGACCGCCTACGTGTGGACGGTCGCTGCGGGCAGCCTGCCGCCGGGACTCAAGCTGTCGACGGGCGGCGTGCTCAGCGGGACGCCAACCGCCGCCGGCACCTGGACGTTCACGGTCAGCGTCAGTGACTCCGGCACGCCGAAGAACACCGCGACGCAAACGCTGACCCTGACGGTGATCTGAGGACCTTGTACTAACGCGCGCACCGGACGATCATCTGCGCCACAGTCAGTAGGCGACGGGGGACCAGGTGAGCGAGCTTCTGCCCGACGGTGGCGCCGGTCCCGTCGACGAACGGGTCGAGGTTCGCGTCCACGGCATCGGCTATCACGACGACTGGAGCGGCCTCGGCCATCCGGTTTCCGCCGTGCAGAAGCTGCCGCCCGTCGTCACCGAGACGTGGCGCGGGCGCAAGGACAGCCTCGAGATCGCGGAGCCGCCGACGATTCCGGCGCACCCGATCCGCCTCGTGAACTGGTCGAAGACGTCGCGCAAGAACGCGAAGATCCTCTGGTACCTCGCCCTGCCTTTCACGCTCGTGAACGTCGCCGCGAACATGGGGCCGAGCGAGGCGACGAAGTGGGCCGACCGCGCGCGGTTGTGGCTGAAGATCAGCGTCTGGGTCGCCGGGCTGACGACCACTGCGCTGGCCACGGCCTGGCTCATGGCGCTGGCCGAAGGCGTCCTCTGGTTCGACATCACGCTCGGCGTGCACGCGCACCAGATCGCGTGCGCCGTCGCGGCCGGCGTGCTCCCGCTCGGGATGGTGCTGCGCCGGCTCACCCGCGCGGACAACTGCACCAACTGGACCTACGTCGGGGCGCACATCGCGGTCGTCGGTGCGTTCGGCTCGTACATCATCTTCGGCCGGCCGGCGCAGTATGCGCCGTGGCTGCACCTGCGCGCGATCGTGCCGGCCAGCTCGGCACCCAACGCGCCCGGGCTGGACCGGCTGGACGCGATGGTCGCGGTGTCGGTGGCCGCCATGGTGGTGTGCGCGCTGTGCGCGGCGGGCCTGCTGTTCTGCCGCGCGCAGATGGCCCGAGAGGCGCGCCGAGCCGACCTCGACCAGGCCCGCCCGACATCGACCGCGGAGCGGCACGCGCTGCCGCCGGCGCTGGCCGGCGCGGCGCTGCTCATCGCGCTCGCGCCGATCCTGCTGTGCCTCGTCGGCTCCATCGCGAACGTCTGCCTGGGCTGGGCGACGCACTGGGTGGCCTCGGTGCTGCGGCACGGCGGCGTCCACCTCACCACGGGGGTCGACGCGCCGGCGCTCGTCATCCGTCCGGGATTCGTCGCGGGTCTCACATCGGCGCAGAACCCGAACGGCAACGCGAACTACCCGCTCGACATGGTCGGCGTGGTGACGCTCGGCATCCTGCTCGCGGTCGTGCTCGCCTTCGGGCTGGTGCTGCTGTGCCACCCGCGCGGGCCACGGCACTACAGCCGGGTCGCGTCGCTCGATCAACCCGATGCGGGCGGCATCATCCCGGGCGAGGTCGACGCGTTCGAGTCGCTTGCCGCGCGCACGACGGCCACCCTCGCCGAGACCATCGTGCCGACCATCGTGCTCTCCGCCATCATCATCGGCGCGGCAGCGCTGGTCGGGGTGCTCGTCGACCTGCCGATCACGCCGCGCGTCCGTGCCGTCACCGGATCGCTCGTCGTCGAGGCCCTCGTCGTGGTCATCATCCTGATCGCGGTCGGCAGCCTCGCGTCGCTGCACCGCAAGGTGACGTTCGTGGCCGACCTCGCCGCGTTCTGGGACGTCACGGCCCATCCGCTGTCCGGCACGTCGTACCGGCGCGGCGTGGTCGCCGGGCTGCACTACCTGCTCGAGTCGCAGTGGGCGGGGGCGGAAGTTGCACTCGTCGGCCACAGCCAGGGGTCGGTCATCTGCGCCTCCTACGTCCAGGAGCTGACCCGACTGGAACGCCTCCGCGCGGACGACCCGGACGGGACGTCGGCCGACCTGAAGCGGCACCCGCTGTGGTGGGCGTCGACCACCGACACGTCGCGGATCCACCTGGTGACCTGCGGCTCGCCGCTCTCGTCGCTCTACGCCACCTTCTTCCCGCTGCACTTCCATCACGAGTTCTTCGGCACCGTCGCGACGGCGGTCGCCAGCTGGGACAACTTCTGGCGCTCCAGCGACCCGATCGCGACCCCGCTCGCCCAGGAGCTTGCCGAACCCGAAGCCGCTGCCGCACGGTGGGCGATCAACGACTACTGGCTGGCCGACCCGGCGCGCCGGCGCAACGTGCGGCTCAAGCACAGCGACTACTGGGTCGACCCGATTCAGGTCGGGGTCGTCGAGGCGCGACTGATGCCGCCGCGGCGGACGTCGGTGCGGCCGCGGATGCCGAGCCTGTCCAAGATCCGGCCCATGTGACCCGCCGCCCGGCGTAGCCGGTCAGGACGCGCGGCCGAGACCTCGCCAGAGCAGGTCCATGCCGGCATCGAGCAGCTCGGCGCGCGAGGTGGCGCGGTGCGCCTGCCACCAGTCGACCCCACCGCGGATGGACGCGATCAACATCTCGACCATGATGCGCATCGCTGTGCTGTCCGGGTCCATGCCGATCCCGCGGGCGTCCACGGCGAGCAGTCCCGCGACCGCCTCCACGCGCACCGCGTGGATCGTGTCGTGCGCGGCCACGATCTCCGGCTCGGCGCAGCGCACCGGACCGAACAGCAGCCGCCACGCGTGCGGGTACCGCTCCGCGTAGGTGAACACCGCGTCCATCGTCGAGCGCATGCGCTGCTCGGGCGTGCCCTCACCGGTGATCGACGCGCCGACGTGACCGAGGAAGACGCCGCTCTGCTCGGTGAGCACGTCGAGGTAGAGCGCCTTCTTCGACGCGAAGTGGTCGTAGAGCACCGCCCGGCTCACCCCGGCCGTCTCCGCGATCCGCTCCAGCCCGGTGCCGTCATAGCCCATCGCGCCGAACGCCTCGAGCGCCGCCGACACGATGCGGGCGCGCCGCTCCGGCGCGCTGATCCGTCTGCGCACGCCGTCATCGAGCACCGCTTCCGACACATCCGCAGGTTAGCAGCCGATCATGCCTGCCCGTGATTACGAAGCTCGCTGGTTGACAACCAACAGGAGCGTTGGTTAGCTCCCGGCATGACGATGAGCCGCCGCAGCTTCGTCCGCAACAGTGGCCTGGCCGTCGCCGGCGGGCTCGCCGCGGCCGCTGTCGGCGAGTTGGGTGCGCGGCCGGCCGGCGCCGCGACGGTGGGCAAGCGCGTCGCGGTGCTGGGCGGCGGCATGGCCGGCCTCGCCGCGGCGCACGAGCTCATCGAACGCGGCTTCCAGGTCACCGTCTTCGAGCCGACCGCGCTCGGCGGCAAGGCGCGCAGCATCCCGGTGCCGAACACCGCGACCGGTGGTCGGCAGGACCTGCCGGGTGAGCACGGCTTCCGCTTCTTCCCCGGCTTCTATCACCACGTGCCCGACTCGATGCGCCGCATCCCGTTCGCCGGGAACGCGAACGGCGTGCACGACAACCTGATGGCCGCGCAGAGCGGCAAGTTCCTGCGCGCCAACGGCCGTCCGGACGGCGGCCCCTTCGGCCTCGGTCCCGACCCGACCGAGCTGCTCACCGTCGACTACCTGCGCCGCTGGCTGCTCGACAACTTCGGCCGCAAGGCTGTCATGCCGAACGAGCTCGCCTTCTTCGTGGAGCGGCTGCTCGTCTTCCTCACCAGCTGTGACGAGCGCCGGTTCGGCCAGTGGGAGAACGTCAGCTGGTGGGATTTCGTCAAGGCCGACCGGATGACGAAGGAGTACCAGACCGTCCTCGCCAAGGGCCTGACGAGCGACGTGGTCGCGGCCAAGGCGACCGTCGCGTCCACTCGCACCATCGGCAACATGGGCGAGGCCTTCGTCATGAACATCATGGGACGCGGCAACGACGGCGCGCTCGACCGGGTGCTCAACGCCCCGACCAACGAGGCGTGGATCGACCCCTGGGTGACGTACCTGAGCAGCCGCGGCGTCGTGTTCCGGCTCGGGCACAAGGTGACCGGGCTGACCATGTCCGGCGGGCGCATCGCGTCGGCCACGGTGCGCGGACCGAACGGCAACGCCTACACCGCCGCCGATTTCGACTGGTTCGTCAGCGCCATGCCGGTCGAACGCGCCCGCGAGCTCTGGTCGGCCCCGATCCTCGCGAAGGACCCGAGCCTGAAGCTGATGGACGAGCTGGTCACCGACTGGATGGTCGGCGTGCAGTTCTACCTCAAGGCCCCGGTCGACATCGTCAAGGGACACATCGACTTCATCGACGCACCGTGGGCGCTCACCGCCCTGACGCAGGCGCAGTTCTGGAACCACCACGTGTTCAACCGAGACTTCGGGGACGGCTCGGCCGTCGACTGCCTGTCGGTCGACATCTCCAACTGGGACGAGCCGGGTGTCCTCTACGGCAAGCCGGCCAAGCAGTGCACCAGCGCCGAGATCGCCGCCGAGGTGTGGGCGCAGATCAGGCTGCACGACACCGCGCGTGCGCAGCTGCCCGACGGCATCCTGCACTCCTCGTTCATGGACCCGGGCGTGCAGTGGCAGCCGGCGCTGGGGCACAACACCAACGACACGCCGCTGCTGGTCAACACGGCCGGCTCGTGGAAGAACCGGCCGACCGCGCGCACCGCGATCCCGAACCTGTTCCTGTCCGGTGACTACGTGCAGACCAACATCGACCTCGCCACGATGGAGGGCGCGAACGAGTCCGGACGCGCGGCCGTCAACGCGCTGCTCGACGAGTCCGGGTCCAACGCGACGCGCGCCACGATGTACAAGCTGTACAAGCCGCCGGAGTTCGAGCTGCTCAAGAACGTCGACCGGATCCTGTACCGGGCGCACCTGAAGAACGCGCTCGACCTGACGCCGTGACGCCATGACTCGCGGTGACGTGGACGTCGTCGTGGTCGGCGCACGCTGCGCCGGTTCGGCCACCGCGATCGCCCTCGCCTCGCGCGGGCGGCACGTTGTCGTCCTCGACAAGGCCCGGTTCCCGTCCGACACGCTGTCCACGCACCTGATCTGGCCGGCCGGGCTCGCCGAGCTGCAGGAACTCCGAGCACTCGAAGCGGTGGCCAAGCTCGGCGCACCGCCGCTGCCGGTGGCCTATGCGTCCGGCGGCGGCATCGAGGTGCGCGCCGGCTACACGCGGGTGGACGGGATCGCGCACGCGATGTGCGTGCGCCGCACCGGACTCGACGCGGCACTCGTCGAGACCGCGCGCGGCGCCGGTGCGGACGTGCGCGAGCACGCGAACGTCACCGGCGTGGTGCAGTACGACGGGCGCGTGACCGGCGTGCGCTACCGCGACTCGAGCGGCACGCACGAGGTGAACGCACGGCTCGTCGTCGGCGCCGACGGTCGGCGCAGCACGATCGCCGAACACGTCGGCGCCGCGACTCCCTATCGCCGACGTCCCAGCGGCCGTGCCTGCTACTACGGCTACTGGCGCGACGCCCCGGACGCGCGGCGCGACATCGCCGGCCAGTGGCGCGACGGCGGCGAGCTCGGCACCGCGTTCCCGTGCGACGACGGGCTGGTGCTCGTCCTGCTGCAGCCGCCGGTCGCCCGCGTCGCCGCGTTCCGCGGCGACGTCGAAGCCGGCTATCGGCGGACGGTGGCGGCCCTGCCCGGCCTGGCCGAACGGTTGCGCGGCGCCGAGCTCGTCGGCCCGGTGCGCTCGGCGACCGACATCGAGTCGTACTTCCGGCACTCCAGCGGGCCGGGCTGGGCGCTGGCCGGCGACGCCGGGCACTTCAAGGACCCGGTCACCGCGCAGGGCATCCGCGACGCGCTGCGTTATGGCCGGCTGCTCGGCGAGGCCGTCCATCAAGAGCTCGAGGACGCCGGCGAGCTCGACACCGCGGTCCGGCGTTGGGAGCGCGGCCGCGACCGCGACTGCCTGGAGACCTACCAGTGGACCAACCAGCTCGCCCGCGGCGAGCCGATGTCGGCGCTCGAGATCGAGCTGTACCGCGCCGCCGCGGCCGACGCCGGTCTCGCCCGCGAGCTGACCGACGTCTTCTCCCGGGTGCGCCGTCCCGGCGAGGTGGCCACGCTGCGCCGCGCCGCGGTCTTCGGCACCCGGGCGATCCGCGCGACACATGCGCCGTGGCAGGTGACGCGCTCGGCCGGGCGCGACGCGCTCACCACCGCCGCGAACTGGCTCGTGCGCGCCCGGGCTCGGGCGTGAATGCCGGAGTTGTCCGCCCCTCGGCACGTCATGACGTCACGAGGGGCGGACAAGTCGGGAGATTCGGCGGGTGTCGCGGGACACAGTCCAGCCCAATGTCTCAGTTGAGACAGAGCGTGCCCTGGATGTCGCGGACTGTGGCCTCACACAAGCGCGGAGAGGGCGGTGGGCGCATGTTCTCCAACGATGACCCGTACCGGCAGAACCCGTCGGGCCGGGACGCGAAGTTCGCCGGCTATGCACCGCTGGTGCGGCAGAAGGCTCCCAAGCTGACCCGCAACGACCGCAAGCAGCTGCTCGAGGAGCTGAGCTCGCACGCGGTCCTCGGCGGCTGCGAGCGGGACGACCTGGCCGCGCTCATCAAGGAGAGCGAGCCGTGCAGCCTGCCCGCCGGCTGGGCGATGATCTCCGAGGGCACGCCGGCCGACTTCTGCTACGCGATCCTCAAGGGCAGTGCCGGCATCTACCGCGGCGGCCGGTTGATCGCCGAGATCGGCCCCGGCGCGCTGGTCGGTGAAATGGCAGTCCTCACCGGCGAGCTGCGCTCGGCGACCGTCACCACGCTCACCCGGGTGAGCGCACTCGGCGTCCCGAACGCCAAGCTCGCCCCGATGCTGCGCGCCCGGCCGAGCCTCGCGCAGGCGCTGCGGCAGCAGTTCGAGGAACGTGCCGCGGCGGCCGGACGGCACCGCGCCTCCTAGCAACACCGAGATCATCGCCGTCTCACGCGGTGAAGGACTGCTCCAACCGCTCCATCGCCGAGCGCGACAGCTGCACGATCGTGTCGTCGTCGCTGGCCGCGCCCTGCGCCATCGCCGCCTCGGCGACGTCGTGCGGCAACGCGTCGAAGATGATCGCGCGGGTGCGGTCGATGACCTTCAGCTCCGGCTCGTCCTCGATCGCGCCGGTCGCCTCGATGAGCGCACGCTGCCAGCCGAACACGACCGCCGCATCGCGCAGTTCGCCGATGACCGCGAGCAGCATCGCGGTCTCGCGGCCCATGTCGCTCAACACGTACGGCTCGGCGCGGCCCAGCCGGCTCACGCCCTGCCAGCCGACGCGGCCGTGGTGCGCGGCGATCCGCAGGTGCCCGAGCTCGCGCTCGGCGGCCAGGATGCGCACGTGCGCGAGGAACCGCGGCCGCTCGGCGTTGAACTCGTCGAACGTCGCCAGTGATCGGCGCGCGAGGTCGGCCTGTGCGGCGTAGTCACCCTGCGCCCCACGGATGAAACCCAGCCCGAGCAGCACCCGCGCCTGCAACAGCCGGTTGCCGCAGCGGCCGTACTGCGCTGCCGCCTCGCGCAACAACTCCTCCGAGCGCTGATACTCGCGATGCGGGATCAGCTCCCACGCGCGCTCCCACTCGACCGTCGCGAGCAGGTACGCGTCGTCGATCTCGAGCGCGAGCACCCGCGCCTGCTCGAGTTCCTGCTGCGCCTCCGCACGCGCACCGACGCGATCGAGATAGGACGCCAACAGGATGCGCGCCTCGGCGACACTGCGGGTGTCCTGCGCCGCCTCCATCGCCGCGACGAGCTCCCGCAGTTCGGCGACCGTGTCCGGCGACTCACCCGCGGTCGTCCAGTCGTCCATCATCAGCAGGAACCGGCCGCGGGCGCGCAGCCCGGCAGAGGCGTGCACCGCCGAGTCCAGGCCGGCCTCGATCAGCGCCCGCGCCTGCCGCGTCCAGCGCAGCGGCTCGGCGGCAGCGACCGCGAGCACCAGCGCGGCGTCCGGGTCGTAGCGCAGGGCGCGTTCACCGGCGGCCTGCACGTTGGCCGCCTCGTCGCGCATCGCGCGCAGCCAGCCGAGCTGTTGCGGCCCGTGCACCTCGACCTGCGCGGTCGCCGCGAAGTTCGTGATCCAGCGCAGGTGCCGGGTGATGCACTCCTCGTACTCACCGGTCTCGCGCGCGCGGTCGCGGGCGAACAGGCCGATCGACACGAGCACCCGGAACCGGTTGCCGGCCTCGCCGTTGACCACGCGCAGCAGCGACTTCTCCGCCAGCGACACCACGGCCGCACGCGCCGCGTCGTCGGTGACCGAGCCGAACGCGCTGACCTCGGCGGCCGCGTCGAGGGTGAACCCGCCACCGAACACCGACACCCGGCGCAGCACGGCGCGTTCGGCCTCGTCGAGCAGGTCGTAGCTCCACTGGATGAGCCGCTCGAGTGTCTGATGCCGGTCGGCACCGCCGCGCGCCGCGGTGGCGAGCACCTGCAGCGGTTCGTCGAGCGCCTTGTCGAGCTCGCGCAGCCCGAAGGACGGCGCCCGCGCCGCGGCGAGCTCGAGCGCGAGCGGCAGCCCGTCGAGCTTGCGCACGATGCTGGCGATCGTCGTCACCGCACTGCTCAGCTCCGCGTCCAACCCGGCGGCGGTGGCGCGGGCGACGAACAGCCGGATCGCGTCGAGGTCCATGAGCATCGCCGGGTCGGTGACATCCGGCTCGGGCAGGTCGAACGGCTCCACCTGCACGACCCGCTCACCGGGCAGGCGCAGCGGTGCCCGGCTCGTCGCGAGGATGGCCACGTCCGGCGCGCGGGCGAGCAGGACGTCGGCGGTGGCGGCGGCCTGGTCGATGACGTGCTCGCAGTTGTCGAGGACGAGCAGCCCGCGGCTCTGCGCGAGTGCGGCGGCCGCGGCCTCGCGCGGCTCGACCGCGGTGTCGTCCCCGGCACCGACCGCGGCCGCGACCGCGCTGTCGACGGACGAGTTGGCGCGCAGCGCGGCGAGATCGGCCAGCCACACGTCGTAGCCGTCGACCTGGCTCAGCTCGGCGGCGACCTCGAACGCGAGCCGCGTCTTGCCGGCGCCGCCCGGTGCGACGAGCGTGACGAGCCGGTCGGTCTGCAGGCAGTCGCGCACGTGCGTGAGTTCCTTGCTGCGGCCGACGAAGCTGGTGCGCGGCCTGGCGAGCCAGGCCTCCGCGGGCAGCGCGCGCGGCTTCTGCACGGTGTCGTCGGTCGGTTGGTAGAGCCGTTGCGGCTCGTCGAAGTCACGCAGCCGGAACCGGCCCAAGTAGAGCAGTTCGTCGTGCTCGACCTGCGCCGCGACGGGTTCGGTGACCAGTACCTGCCCGCCGCACGCGGCCACCACGACGCGGGCGGCCTGGTGCACGGCGAGCGAGACGTAGTCGTCGCCGCGCGGCGTCGCCTCGCCGGCGTGCAGGCCCACCCGCATCACGACCTCGACGCCGCCCGGCCAGGGGTGCCTGCCGACGACGGCCTGCGCTTCGCGTGCGGCGGCGAGCGCGGCGGAACCGCTCGTGAAGGCCACCATCACTCCGTCGCCGAGCACCTTGACGACGCGCCCGGTGTGCCGCTCGGCAACCTCGTGCAGCAGCCGGTTGTGCGTCTCGATGAGCTCGATGAACGTGGAGCCCAGTTCGAGGTGCAGCCGGGTCGACCCGACGAGATCCGTGAACATGAAGGTCACGAACCCGGTCGGAAGCGGCCGCGTCACCCGAACAGTCTCCGCCAACGGCCGGTTGATCGCATGCCGCGCACGGACGTACCGGCGAGTCCGTCCACTACCCACCCGAATCGGTCATTCGGGCTTGCGGGACGTGTGCCCGCCGACACCCACACCCTGCGCGACCCGCCCTCGAGTGCCACCATTTCCGAATAGCACTCGAACGGGGGATGAAGTGCAGGTTCGGTTCTGGGGTACCCGCGGCTCGATCGCGAGCCCAGGCCCCGGCACGGTCCGCTACGGCGGCAACACGGCGTGCGTCGAGATCCGCTCGGCGAGCGGCATGCTGCTCGTCCTCGACTGCGGCACCGGTGCGCGCCGGCTCGGCAAGGACCTCGTCGAGCAGAGCAAGCACACGCACGTCCCGCCGAGCGGCTGCCTGCTCATCGGCCACACGCACTGGGACCACATCCAGGGGCTGCCGTTCTTCGCGCCGCTGTTCGAGGACGGCAGCGTGTGGGACGTCTACGGGCCGCGCGGGCTGGGTGAATCGATCGGCCAGACGCTCGCCGGGCAGATGCAGTACCAGTACTTCCCCGTCTCGCACGAGCAACTCGTCGCACACGTCAGCTTCCACGACCTGCTCGAGGGTTCGTTCGAGATCGGCGACCTGCGCATCACCGCGCAGTACCTCAACCACCCGGCGCTCACCCTCGGCTACCGCATCGAGGGCGACGGCGTCTCGGTCGTGTACGCGTGCGACCACGAGCCCTACGACCCGTCGCTGGTCGGCGGCGGTGGCGATGTCTCCGCGAGCCGTGGCGACAGCCGGCACGCGCAGTTCCTGAACGGCGCCGACCTGGTCATCCACGACAGCCAGTACCGCCCGGACGAGTACCTGTACAAGCGGGGCTGGGGACACAGCACCGTCGAGTACGCGGTCGCGGTGGCGGCAGCCGCACAGGTCGGCACGCTCGTGCTGTTCCATCACGACCCCGACCACGACGACGCGGCGGTGGACGAGATGCTCGAGACCGCGCGCCTGCACGCGGGCGAAGCGCTCACGGTGCTCGCAGCCGCCGAGGGCATGGTCCTCGACGTCACCCCGCGCGCGGAGACCGCGCAGCGGGCCGCGGACAGCAACTGGCGCGCGACGTACGAGCCGGCGACGACCGAGCTGTCCGCGTTCATCGTGCTCGCGGCTGCCGATCCCGCGCTGCGCACGGCGATCCTGCGTGCCGCGGCCGAGGAGCACCTGCACGTCCTCGACCTCGACGACGACGACGAACCGGACGTCAACCGCAACGCGCTGGTGGTCGTCGACCACGACGACGCGTTGAGCACCCAGGCCGCGCGCCTGCACACCTGGGGTGAGCGCGCGGTCCTCGCGTTGACCCGCGGCCGGCCCGCCACCGACTCGACCGTCCAGGACTGGCTCGTCTGGCCCTCGAGCATCGGGCACATCCGCACCAAGCTGCGCGCCGCCGTGCTACGCCGCGCCTGTCAGTGGCAGGGCGCGCCCCTACCGGCGGACGAGGAGCAGCGGCTGAACTCGTTGCACTCGCTGAAGCTGCTCGACACCGCCGACGAGGAGCGCTTCGACCGCTACACGCGCGAGGCGTGCGCGATGTTCCAGGTGCCGTTCGCCACCGTGACCCTGGTCGACGCCGATCGGCAGTGGTTCAAGTCGCGGCACGGCCTCGACATCCACGAGACGCCGCGTGACCAGTCGGTGTGCGCGCACGCGATCCTCGAGGACGACGTGTTGCAGGTGCCCGACCTGCAGGACGACCCGCGGTTCGCCGACAACCCGGTCGTCGCCGGCCCGCTCGGCCTGCGCTTCTACGCGGGCGCGCCGCTCGTGCTCAGCGACGGCAGCCACGTCGGGACGCTGTGCATCGGCGACGTCGAACCGCGGGTGCTCGACGCCGGCGAACTCGACGAGCTGCGCCGGCTCGCCGACGGTGTGCGCGCGCAGCTCGAGGCGGACGCCGAGGTGGCGCGGAACTGAACGTCCGACGCCCTGAATCGGGTCGAATCGGGCGAAGCGGGACCGAGTACGACTAGTCGCGTATGGCCGCTGTTAGATGTGAATCCGCTTAGCTAGACGACCTTCACAGGGGCGTCTAAGGTCCCGCGTCAGCCGGGGGTACGGGCCGGGCCCCGAGGGGTGCGGAGGGGGAGCAATGTCACCGCTGAAGAAGCGGCGCGCGCTGGTGACGTGTGCGGTCACCAGCGCAGCCGCCCTTGCCACCATCGCGCTGTTCGCACCGCCCGTCGCGGCCGATCCGCCACCCAAGCCGATCAACGTGAGCCTCAGCGGCACGAACGGCGTGAACCGCATCCAGGACCCGGGCCGGCGCTGCGCCGACGGCGGCAGCGGCGAGTACCGGCACGCCAGCATCGAAACCGCGCTGCCGGACAACAACCTGGTGCTCTCCGCCGCGCTGCCCGCGGTGCTGCGCGGCTCGTTCGACGTGCACCACGACGGCGACGAGATCGTCGGCCAGACCGTCAGCCCGGCCGCGAACCAGGCGTTCCTTCAGGGCACCGAGAGCCACGTCACGATGAGCAACCAGCGCGGCTCGGTGCAGCTGCGGCTCAAGTCCGGCGACTGTGCCCACCCGTCGTTGAGCTACGACGGGACGACGGCCGCCGGCGCCGGCACCTGGACGATCGACCCGAACGGCACGACCGGCTCCTACCGCCAGGCGACCGGCAGCGGCACGTTCACGCTGAGCCTCGGCGTCGCGCCCGGCGCGGACAACCCGTGGACGCTCGGCCTCCAGGGCGGCATCACCGTGCTGCAGCCACACCTCAAGGTCGAGGTCGTCACGACGAGCTGGGGCAACCTCGGCGTCGACTACGTGACGCGCCGCCCGACGGTCACCTACCGCATCACGAACACCGGCCCCGGTGACACGTTCGCGCCGAAGCTCGTCCTCGCGGACTCCGCGAACAACGGTGTCAACACCCTCGGCCCGGTGCCGCAGAACCTGCCGGACCTGCTGAGCGGCCAGTCGACGATCGTGTCGGTGCGCTACCAGCTCGCGCTGCTCGGCGGCCCGTGTGCGCTGATCATCCTGGGCTGCCAGTTCGACACGACGGTCGGCGTCTCCATGCCGGACGCGCTCGACCAGGCAACGACCCCACCGCCGACAGCCACCGTCCACGTCCGCACGCCGGACCTGCCGCCACCGCTGGCTTAGGGGAGGAACGACGGTGCGCACTCTGTTCCGCAAGCGCGAACACACCCGCCTGATCGGGCTGTCGTCGTTCCTGGCGCCGATCGTGCTCGGCATCCTCATGGCGATCACCTTCCACGGTGGCTCCAAGGCCCATCTGAAGCCGGCGTTCGCGGTGCCGGTGCCGATCCCGATCTACGAGATCGAGGCCGACGGCGGCCCGAACTACAGCCATCACGCGAGCCTGCTCAACCTCAAGCTCGGCCAGCCCGGCGTGCTGCCGCAGGTGCCGATGCCGGTGGACACCGACGGCGACCTGCTGCCCGACGTCACCGTCGCGGTGAACCTCGTCAACATCGACGGCCGGTTCCTCAACCCGCCGCAGATCGGCCAGATCCTCGCGCCGAACATCGAGATCAACCGGCTGATCACCACGCCGATCCTGGGCCAGAAGAGCTATCCGCTGAAGATCGACGTCAAGCTCACCGTCAAGGACATCACCGGCTCCACGCCGGACACCGTCGTCCGCTTCGGCTACGACACCGGACCCGGCGGCTCCATCCCGAACTACTGGAAGGCCACCGTCGGCGGGCTGCAGAACTTCTTCAACCCGATCCAGGCGGTCATCGACACGACGGGCCAGCAGCTGGGGCTGCACCCCGGCATCACCGACTTCCGGCTCGGCCCGATCGCGGCGCCGTACCAGGGCCCGCTGAAGGTCATCGGCGGCGTGCAGATGGGCGCCACCAACGCCGACATCAACATCGCGTACCGGCCGTTCCCGGGGGCCGTCCAGATCTCCTACGGCACCGACGACGCGGGCCAGCACATCGCCTACTCGCACGGTGTCGACAGCGAGGTCGACATGACCTCGACGCTCAAACTCGCGACCGCGGACAACACGACCAACGTCGTCGCGCGCATCGACCGGCTGCCGCGCTCGATGAGCTTCGACGTCAACCAGAGCGCAACCGGCGGCTCCGTCGACTACCACTCGGTGCCGAACAGCAGACTGCCCGATGCACAGGTCGACGTCACCACCACCTCCGCTGGCAAACCGCCGCTCGTCGCGCGCGCGGACGTGGAATCGCTGCCCGCCGCGATGCACGGGGAGTGGAGCATCAACGGCTCCGCACCCGCACACGTCGCGTTCAACGCATCGGGCACCGGTGTCGGCGCCATCGAAGCACGGGTCGCGAACTACTCGGGCAACCCGACCAAGTTGGTGCCCTGGGTGCCGACGCAGCAGCAGTACGCGAGCTTCCAGAACGTGCCCATCGCCAACGGCGGCACCGAACAGTTGATCATGGGCCGCGCCGAACGGTTGCGGAACATCACCTTCGACCAACAGGGCGCCGGCTACACCGGCCATCTCGCCATCGGCGACGGTGAGCTGCCCTTCGTCGCGAACATCGGGCTCGACCAACGGCCCGCCGGACCACTGGTCAGCGGGCAGGCGCAGGTGTCCCCGCTGCCCGACTCGATGGACATGTCGTTCAGCCCGCCGGGCGCGGACCCGACGACCGATCCGCTAAAGGTCAGCTACAACGCCTCGCAGTCGACCGACGTGGACGCGCACGTCGAGGTGCGATTGCCCGAGGCGGCCGACGGTGCCGCCTGCGGTGCCGACAAGACGATCTGTGCCGACCTGTCCGGGCGCAACCTGCCCGCGCACATCGAGGCGCGGGTGCGTGACGGCTTGACGACCGCGGACGGCCAGCCGGAGACGCGCATCGAGCTCGACGACGTGCCGCGTCCCGGCGGCGTCCAGCCGGACTTCCACGCGCACATCGTCGTGGGCCAGAACGACCTCGCCCCGCTCATCGCCGACGCCGACCTCGACGGGCTGTCCCGGTTCGTGCGGATGCGCGCCGTGCAGGGCCTGGACGAGACGTTGCAGCGCATGGAGCTGCACACCTGCGACTACGACTACTCGACCTCGACCTGTGCGCCCGGCTCCGAGGACGAGGTCGGTGCGGTGCGGGTGAACGTCCGCGACTTCGTCACCCGGCCGGCGAACCTGCCACCGCCTGCCTCGCCGGCGCCGTCGTTCGCCGGCGTCACCGCGCGCGGCGACGCGAACGTGGCCGACCTCGTCCGCTTCGAGGCGGTCGGGCGGATGAACCACGTCCGCGAGATCCAGTACGTCAACGCGGGCGGCACCTTCGGTGCCCGTACCCGCGTCGGCGGCGGCAAGAACCTCGCGGTCGACGTCGACATCGCCGGCATCACCATGGCGCAGTTCCCGGACAACCGGATCGACCTCGCCGCACACGCACTCATCACCCCGCTGCCCGACACGATCAACCTGTGCGTGCAGAACGGCGGCGGCGAGCTCGTCGACGGCACCGACCCGGTCGTCGCGGCGTGCCAGAAGAAGGATCCGTTCGGCGACAACTCCGTCGACGCCGCGCCGCTCGTGTTCGACTGGCAGGCCTCGAGCCCGTTCTCGACCCTCGCCTCGGGCCGCGTCCACCTGGACGAGGGCACCCCGAACGACCCGACCGACGACCTGACGATCGGCGGCAACATCAAGGTCGACCACATCCCCAGCGCGCTCAACGCGACGGTGGCTATCCCGGTCGGCGGCCAGAGCGGCGGCCCGATCCGCGTGCTCACCACCGGACCGGCCGGCTCGAACATCGACCTGAAGCTGCACGGCGGCATGACCCGCGGCCAGGAGAGCTGCGACAACCCGGCGCCGGGCAACGACGTCGCGTGCGGTGACGTCACCATCACCGGCCTGCCGTCGAGCATGTCGATGCTCGTCGACAGCACGAAGAACGACAGCCGGGCGGAATTCCACGCGTGCGACTTCCGCTTCTACGACGCAACCCCGGCCTGCAAGCCGGGCACCGTCGGCGAGATCGGCGTGCTCGCGGTCGACGGGCACCTCAGCTTCGGCCACCCCGGCGGGCTCGGCGTGCTCGAGCCGACGACCGACATGCACGCGTTCCTGCAGTACCGCCAGCCCAGCGACGACGACGTCGCGCTGCGCGCGCGGGCCCGGCTGGAGAAGATCCGCAACGTCGTCTTCCGGCAGTCCGACGACGGCTTCGACGCGACCTATGACCTCGGCGACGGCACCAAGCCGTTCGAGGCGAAGGTGCAGGCCGACACCCGCACCGGCTCGCTGCCCGACAAGGACGGGCTGAAGGCGAACGCCGAGGTGCTGCTCACCCCGCTGCCGCAGCAGGTCACCGTGCGGATGCACGGGCCGGGCGACGGCGACAACGCCGACCCGATGAAGCTCACCTACGACGCCTCGTCGCCGATCCACGTGCAGGCCCATGCCCAGGTGTTCCGCGCCGGTGCCGGCAACACCCCGGCCTGCGGTGACGACGGCACCGCGTGCGCGACCGTGGACATCTCGCGCGTCCCGTCCCACCTCGAGGCCACGATCGGCCAGACCGAGGCGGGCGCCGGCGCGGACGCGGTCGACCACCACACCCGCGTGGACATCGCCTCCGACGCACCGATCGGCGCCAAGCCGGACGTGATCATCGACGCGATCGCCGGGCTGCCCAGCGACACGCCGGTGCTCGGCTCGACTCCGGTACGGGCGCACGCCGAGCTGCTCGGCCTGCCGCGCTTCGTCACCGCGCACATCGACGAGCGCGTGACCAAGCCGGGTATGTCCGACGAGCGGAGCGACCTGCGCAAGGTCTCGGTCCGAACCTGCCAGCTCGACTCAGGGGACAACTGTGTCTCGGGCACGGAGGACAAGCTCGACAGCCTCAAGGTCGTCGCGTCCAACTTCATCACGCGGCCGCTGAACTTCCCGGCGCCGAACGCCGGCATCACCGAGCCGCTGTGGGCGACTGTCACCGGACGCGGCAACAAGTTCCAGGCCGCGGTCACGCTGCTCAACATCCGCGAGGTCACCTACGTCAACCACCAGGACAACAGCACCAAGGGTTTCCGCGTCCGGGTGGGCGACAACGACAACCTGCAGGCCCGGGTCGACATCCAGGGCCTGCCGCTGGGCAACATCAACTTCGGCAACATGGCGATCCAGAACGCCACGCTCGACGCCAAGGCGAACGTGCTGGTCAAGCCGCTGCCCGACGACATCCGGATCTGCCTGCGCGAGTCGGGCAAGACGGTCGTCCCGGCGACGGACGACCCGATCACCGACGTGTGTGAGGACACCGCGCCGTTCCCCGGCCTGGGCACGGTCGGCCACACGCCGATGTCGGTCGCCTACCGCGCCAGCGTGCCGATCAACCGCATCGAGACGAACCTCGACGTCGCGCTGAACGGCCAGGACGCGAACGCGCCGGGCCACCCGGCCATCGAGTCGCGCAAGCTGCACGGCGAGGTCAATATCGACAACATCCCGAAGTCGATCATCGCGCACATCCTGACGCCGGTGGACGACGAGCACGGCAACGCGGTCGGCGACACCCGGGTCGTGTACGACGCCCCGTCCAACGGGCCCGGCCTCAAGGTGCACTTCAAGGCCTCGCAGACCCAGGGCGACAGCGTCTGCCAGGACCCGCGGCCGTCGGCGACCGCGCTGTGCGTCGGCGCCGACCTGTCGAACCTGCCCAAGCACTTCGAACTCGTCTACAAGCCCGACGAGCTCACCAACAACTTCCACGCGGAGACCGACACCGACTCCCCGGGGAAGATGAACCTCACCAACCTCGAGCTCTCGTCGGTCAAGCCGCGCACGACCGCGGCCGGCGCGCGGATCCCGGGCAAGTCGGACGTGCTCGTCGCGACCGGTCAGATCCTCGGCATCGACGACCACATCACGGTCGACGGCAACATCAACATGCCGCACGACCCGAACAAGGCCGGCTCGATCGACCTCACCGCGTCGATCCGCATCGACGAGATCGACGCGACGGTGCGCAACTACATCGCACCCGACCCGTTCACCGGCGCCATCCCGGACCGCCCGGTCTACAAGGACCCGACCTCACCGAGCGTGCTGAACACGTTCACGGTGCGGGCCCGCCCGCTGCCGGACGGCTCACCGCTGTTCAAGGCCGAGGCCACGGTCAAGAACGTCGCCGGGCTCGGCTATCACCAGATCTCCGACTCCGACGGCGAACCCACCGGCACCTCGGTGCTCAACGTCGACTTCGGCAAGGACCAGGCCGCGCGCGCCTACGCCGACGTGGTGCTCGCCGACGGCACGCACATCACCGGCGACGTGCTGCTCGAGCACATCCCGGCCGGCATCCAGGTCTGCTTCCGCGGCTCGCGTGCCGATGATGCGCAGCCGGCCGCTTCCGGGCAGCCCGACACGTTCTGCGACTCGTCCGCGACGAAGCCCGAGGACGGCGCGTTCCAGTTCCTCGGCACGCCGGCCAACCCGGGCCTGACCGGCCTGGACGTCGACGCGTTCGTGCGCATGGTGAAGCCGGGCGGCACGGACATCGTGTCCGGCCGGGTGAACATCACCGGCATCCCGTACCGCGTCGACGGCATCCTGCCCAGCGACGACAACGGCGGGCACCTCGACATCGCGGGCAAGACCGCCGACGGCGACCCGCTCGGCATCAAGCAGATCAAGTTCGCGGCCGCGAGCTTCGACCTGCCCTCGGGCAGTGGCGACCTGAACAGCGGTTACACGTCGCCCACGCCGGGCTTCGTGCCGCGCACCAACCAGGCCGACCCGTTCCCGCCGGCCACGTTCTCCACCGAGTACACCTCGCTCGCGGCGAGCGGCGACCCGAGCAGCTCGCCTTTCGACTTCGAGGCGGTCGGGCGCATCGGCGACGCCGACGACTCGGTGTCGAGCTCGCGCGTGCAGCACATCTACACGTCCTCGACGGCGTGCTCGAACCGGGACAGCCGCCCGGACTTCCCGATGCTGCCGACGAACGACAACGTGTCGACTTACCGCTGCGTCGGTGCCGACCTGCAGCAGACGCAGCCGTCGGTGAAGGACCCGTTCGCGCTCGCCGCGGTGTACAAGACCGCCGACGGCAACGTGATCCGGCTGCGCAACGCCGGCATCAACGACCTGCCGCCGTGGTTCCAGGCGAACATCGCGGACACCGCGAAGACGCAGGGCGACAACGACGCGCTGCGCCGCCGCTGCGGTACTGCGGCTGCCGAGACCGCCGCGTACAACAGCGCGCACGGCACGACCTTCACCGCCGATCAGGCCGCGCAGCACATCAACGACTGCATGCCGCCGCTGCTGCGCTTCGACCAGCCGCTGTCCGACGCGCGGCTGTTCGGCGTGGCCGAGTACGGGACGCCGTCCGATCTCGAGACGCTGGCCGGCGTGCACCCGAAGGAGCCGCTCGCCAACCTCGACTCGGTCCCGCGCGGCGACGGCTGGGGCGTTGACACCGGTGACACGGAAGCGCTGCGGGGCGTGCGCGCGAAGGTCGTCGGCATCGACGGGCGCACCGCGGCCCGGGCGGCCTTCCGGCTGCCGATCCCGCAGTCGCTCACCGTCGACCAAGTGCAGACCGCGCACCAGGCCGGTCAGGACGACCAGGACCACTACTTCGACGGCAGCGATCTGCGCTTCCACTTCGTCGTGCGCAATTCCGCCGGTACGCCGATCGGGAGCCTCGGCGAGGTCTCCGCGCTGTACCAGACCGACGACGGCACGCAGGTCATGCTCAGCAACCCGTGTGCGAAGAGCCCGCACGACCGCAACAGCGGCATCTTCGACTTCCTTCACCCCTACGACTGCACGCCGGACTGGCAGCACGGCATCAAGCTGCCCGGCGAGGTCGGGCTGTCGATGTACACCCGCAACAACATCGGCACCGGCCAGGAGTTCATCCGCATCGACGGCCGGCTGAGCACGACCGAGTCCGTCGGCGTGCGCGTGCGCGGCAGCGACTCGAGCATCGTCGGGCGGGTCGAGGGCAAGATCCTCAACATCCCGGGACCGGGCGCCGGTATCGGACCGGACGACGCCACCTTCCGGGTGAACTTCCTGATGAAGGGCGACGGGAAGGCGCCACCGGCCGACACCCCGCCTCCGGACACCGGCGGCGACTCGCCGGACGACGGCTGCGTCCTGTGCGTCACGACGAACGTGAAGCTGGCCGAGGTCTACGCCGCGTTCGACTTCCACCCGGTGCCGAACAAGCCCACGGCGCGGCGCGTCGACGCGACCCTGCGTAGCGACGGCGCGAAGAACGGCATGGAGGTGCAGTCCTACGCTGGGGTGAACGGCGGCGCGGCCGCCGCGGTCGGCGCCGACGCCTACCTGCGCGTCGATCCGCTCGACATCTACGGCTACCTCGACCTCGGCCCGACACTGCGCAAGCTCGCCGACGAGGCCATCGGCTGGATCGTCGACGGGCTGGGCCTGCCCGGCTGGGTCGAGGACATCCTCGACGTCGTCGCGGGCGCGGTGGCCGACCTGCTGGCCAGCCTGGTCAACCTGGACTGGACCTTCGAGTCGCGGCTCGACGCGTCGCTGCACATCCAGAGTTCGCACACCACGCTGCGGCAGAACCTGCTGCACGTGAAGGTGGTCAACTCCGGCTCGGCCGCCGACGGCACCGGCGATGCGACGATCTCGTCGATCGACCTGTACGTGCACCAGCTCAAGGCCAACGCCAACCTCGGCCTCACCGTGCACACGCCGTGGCCGTTACCGGACATCAACATCGGGTTCACGCTGCTGTCGATCTACTACCTGCCGGTAGCGGGCGACGTCCTGCCGTTCATCTTCAAGTACCTGTCCTGCCAGGTCTCGAGCTTCTGGGACCTCGTCACCGACACCACCCCGCCGCTGCCGGGTCAGACGATCTCGGCCGGCCCTGGCTCCACCTCGGACAACGTGATCTGGCCGCTGTGGGAACCGCGGCTGTTGCCGATGGGCGGCATCCTCGGGCTGCTCATCGACGCGCTGAGCGGCGTGCCGGAACTGAAGAACATCGGTGGGCTCTTCTTCTGCATCCCCGGCGCGGACAACGGCGACGTGCCGCTCGGGCCACCTGGCGACACGTTCCAGACGATCCCGGGCGGGCTGTGGCCGCAGCACCCGATCTTCGACTCCGCGGGCCTGGCGGACAGCGTGCTGACGCCGGGCGCTCCCGCGGGCATCGGTGCGCCGCCGGTCAACAACGACCCGCCGACGCTGCCGCCGGACCCGCCGGCGCCGGGCCCGAACGGACCGAACTGGACGGTGTTCACCGGCGAGACGCTGACGATGTGCGGCGTGCACGCGTTCGGTGACCTGACCATCCAGACGAACGCGACGATCAAGGTCGCCACCGCCGCCGACGGGGCCAACCCGACCGGCACCGGGGCGAACTGTGATGCCGACGACGTCGGCAAGCTGATCATCACCTCCGACAACATCACCAACCACGGCACGGTCGACGCCAGCAAGGCGCAGCTCACCCAGCCGACCGACGGCGGCGCCCCACCCGCAACGCTGGGCACCGCCGCGAGCGGGAACTCGGGTGGCGGGCACGCGGGCAAGGGCGGCGACGGCTCCACCGGCACCGGTGGCAGCGCCTACGCGAAGGTCGGCAACAGCGACCCGGAGCAGAAGGGCGCGATCTCCGAGCAGGGCGCGCCCGGTGGCGCGATCTCCGGCGCGAAGCCGGCCGGCGGTGGCCTGGTGATGCTGCTGGCGAACAACTCGCTGGTCAGCGACGGCACGATCCAGGCCGACGGCGACGACGGCGTCGACGACCTGACCAACGCCAACGACCCGGACAACGCGTGCGCGCACGACGTCGACACCGGCACGACCGACGGCGACGGCAACGAGATCTTCACCCACGTCGCGAACGGCGGCGCGGTGTCGCGCGCCGGCGGCGGCGCCGGTGGCGGCATCGTCCTGTCGGCGAGCGTGCTGGACCTGCGCGGCACGGCCAACGCCGAGCTGCACGCGATCGGCGGCGCCGGCGGTGACAGCTACCTCGGTGCCAGCGGCAGCGGTGGCGGCGGTGTCGTCAAGCTGCTCTCCCCGATCGAGCTGTTCGATGCCGGGCTCGCCCCGAACGTGAACGGCGGCGCGGCCGGCGCGAAGCTCTGCCCGGAGGCGACCGGCGGCGGCACGGGCGACGTCGGCACCGTGATCAAGGTGGCGACGCCGACCGCGCGGGCGGCCAACCTGACCACGTTCTGGCACCACAACTCGGTCACCGTGCCGTTCGAGGCGCAGGCCGCGTACCAGAACGCGAGCGGCTTCGACGTGGTCCTGTGCGGCATCCACACCAGCACCACCGTGGCGCCGACGAACGGCACGCTGTTCGACCTGTTCACCGTGCCGACGTCCAACACCGCCGGCCAGCCCTGTGGCTCCGGTGCGACCGAGCTCGCGACGAAGACGATCCCGTCGGGTACGAGTGCGGTCGACCTCGGCGACGCGGCGGCGACGATCACGGCCAGCCTCACCGGCACCGGCAACAACGGGCTGTGGGGCGTCTACGCGGTGGCTGTCCGGCCGAACAAGGGCTGCGGCGCCGCGGCACCCGACTGCGCGGTCTCGCGCCTTCCGCAGCCGGAGTTCGACGCGTCGACGATGACCACGTTGCCGGCGAAGGTCGACACCGTATTCGGCATCGACAACAGCGTGCCGACGGTCTCGATCACCGCGCCGGGCGACAACTTCCTGACGAAGTCGACGGCCGAGACGGTCTCGTTCGATGCGGCCGACCAGGATTCGCCGGCGAACCAGGCGCTCTCGCACATCGCGAAGACCGAGTGCCGCAACAACGGGCCGACCCTGTTCACGCCGTTCGTGTCGTGTGGCGGCGGGTCGTCGTTCAACCTGACCCCGGGCAACGGCACGAAGATCATCCAGGTTCGGGTGACGGACGGTGCGGGCAACACCGCAACCGACTCGGTGACGGGCATCCTGAGCAACTCGCCGCCGACCGCGGTCGCCACGTTCCAGTTCGGCCCGAACGGTTCCAACGGCTGGTACACGAACGCGCCGACGATCACGATCAACGGCTACCACCAGGACGACAACGTCCCGGCGGAGCTGCACACCACACCGGAGACCGGTCCGTTCCGCTACCGGTTCGACGACCTGCCCGAACAGGTGTGCCCGGGTGACCCGTGCACGGTGCTCGCCAGCCAGATCCAGGGGCTGCCCGCCGGCACGCACACGTTCTGGTTCGCGGCCGTCGACCAGCTCGGCAACCGGCTCTTCGGCGACGGCATGCAGAACAAGGTCAAGCAGCCGCCGACGTTGACCCTGGTCTCGTCGTTCAAGTGGGACCCCGACAAGACCACGACCGAGCTGAACACCGTGCCGGCCGCGCCGGACAAGACCGTGTCCGGTCTCGGCTGGTACACGACGGAACCGTTCGTCGTGCTGTCGGCACTCGACGCGCTCGGTGGTTCGGGCGTCAACGAGACGAAGTACCGGGTGGACGGGGCCGGGCTGTTCCAGCTCTACAACCCGGTCAGCCCGCCGCGGCTGGGCCCGGGCATCCACACCGTCGAGTACTTCTCCACCGATCTCGCCGGCAACGTCGAGACGACGCACACGTCGGTGACCATCCGGGTCGACGACGCGGCTCCCGACTCGAGCATCTCGGTGAACGGTGGCGTGCTCAACCCGTCCGGTTGGTACACCACGCCACCGATCGTGAGCGTCGGCGGGTTCGACGACCACGGCGGCACCGGCGCACCCGCGACGGGCATGCTGCGTTACCGCGTCGACAACGGCAACGAGATCAGCTGCAACAACCCGTGCAACCTCGCACCGCTCGTCACCGGCACGCACCTGGTCGGACTGCGCGCGGTGGATGCTGCCGGCAACGCGCAGACCGAGATCGGCAGGACCATCCTGGTCGACACGGAGGCGCCGCACACCACGGTGGCGCTGCACGCGCCGGCACCGGACGGGCTCAACAGCTGGTATCTGTCGCTGCCCTACGTCGAGCTCGGTGCCGACGACCAGCCCGCCGACTACACGCACGTGCTGCCCGTCGGGTCCGGGGTCGCCTTCAGTCAGTTCCAGCTCGACAACGGTTCGTGGAACACCTACACCGGGCCGTTCCAGGTCGCCGGCGATCACCTGCTGTGCGTGCGCTCCGTCGACGTGGCCGGCAACACCGAGCCCGTCGACCCGGCCAAGTGCATCAAGGTGAAGGGTGACGACAAGAACCCGACGACGAACATGTCGGTCAGCGGCACGCCAGGCCTGAACAGCTGGTACACGAGCAACGCGACGGTCACGGTCAGCTCCAGCGACCCGACGCCCGGCTCGGGTCTCGTCCAGCCGGGTGCGGTGGGCACGCCGTGCTACGACGCGGCACCCGCGGCGCCGGTTCCGGCCGGAACGTGCGTGTCGGTCGACGGCCGTCCGTTCGTGCCGTACACGGGCGCGATCACCCTCGACGAGGGTGTGCACCGGGTGCAGGCGTACAGCGTGGACGCGGCCGGGCACCGCAGTGCGGTCGTCGGCAACGACGTCCGCATCGACAAGTCGCGTCCGGTGACGACGGCCCGCACCATGCCGCCGTACCCGGCCCAGGCCGGCTGGTTCCGAGCGATCCCGCGGGTGGTGCTCCGGGCGACCGACGGAGACCAGAACTCCGGCGTGGCCGCGACGTACTACAAGGTCGACAGCGGCGCGTTCCAGCTCTACACCGGACCGTTCGACCTCTCCAACGGCCAGCACACGGTGAGCTACTACAGCGTCGACCTCAGCGGCCAGCAGGAGGCGACCAGGTCGTTCGTGGTCAAGGTCGACACGACGCCGCCGATCGCGATCGCGACGAACCCGAACCCGGCGCTGTGGCTCAAGCTGCTCGGCATCCTCGGCAACCTGCTCGGCCTCTCGCCGCCGCAGGCGCAGCTGGGCTGGACGGTCGGCGACCAGTACTCGAGCAAGCTGACCGTGCGCGTGCTCGTGTTCGACGTGCTCGGCAACGTCGTGCGCCAGCTCGACTGCACGCTCGTGAACGGACAGCCGCTGTGCGCCCTCAAGAACCCGCCGGCCGCGGACGCGCCGGTCACCAACCCGATCACGGTGACCCCAGGCGCTAACGTGAACGGGTACACCTATTGGGACGGCCGGGACTTCAGCTTGACCGGCATCCTCCCGATCGGGCTGTACTACTACCGAGTGGTTGTGACGGATGAAGCCGGCAACGTCGCCCAGAGCGGCGAGTCGAAGCCCATCCAGATCAAGGCGGGCTGAGTTTGAAGCAGTGGCAGATCGGGGCTCTCTTCGCGGCGGGCCTCGTGGTCGGTGGCACGGTGGTCTGGTTGCTGACGCGCTCGTCCGGATCCGATTCGCACGCGGCCGGCGCGAGCGGCAGCCAGGCCGTGATCGGGCCACAGCCGATCACGAGCTCGGCGCCGGCTTTGGCGACGAACTCGCAGGACCTGCTGCAACGGCTGGCCGCTGCGCAGAAGGCGACGTTCCACGTCCGCTACACGACGGGCTCGGCGTCCGGCAGCCACGCCATCCTCGAGGTGTGGCACACGGCCGACCGGGTGCGGCGTGACCTGACGGCGATCTCGCCGTCGGAGGGCACGGCGCACACCGAGGAGATCCTCGCGAAGGGCAAGTACGTGCGCTGCCTCAAGGTGCCCGATGCCGACTGGCAGTGCGTCGGTGGGCCCACCTCGTCGGCGGGCACGCTCGCGGACCCGCTGCAGGGCGCCAAACCGGATCTGACTGGACGCAAGGTGACGCTGACGCACTCGACGATCGCAGGCGAGGCGGTGCGCTGCTACACCGTCTCCGCGAGCACGGGGAAGGGCCCGAGCCAGTTCTGCCTGACGAACGACAACGTGCCGTTGCGCATCGACGGCGGCGACGGCAAGCCGGTCGATGCCACGAACTACGACGTGGTCGTGCCGAACTCGGTGTTCACCCCGCCCGCGAAGGTGGCCGGCTCATGAGTCATCACGTCGTCAGCGAGCCCGACGCGCCGACGCGTTCGCGCAAGGGGCCGTTGCTCGCCCTCGCGATCGTGCTGCTGCTCGTCGCCGGCGGAGTGGCGTTCTGGCTGGTCAACCGCGACGACGACAGCACCAAGAAGCCGTCCGCGCGGCCGACGCTGGGCGTGCCCAAGCAGGTGCTCGACACCAACGGCGAGCGGCTCGCCACCCTGCTCGGCGACGCGCGCGGGCACACCTTCCACGCGCGCTACCGCGTGCTCGCCGACCCCAAGGTCACGGGCGGCACGCTCAGCCTGGAGTGGTGGAACAAGGACGGGCACAGCCGGGTCGACACAGCCCGCAAGAGCGGCAGCGAGGACATCCAGTCCGCCAGCATCGTGAACGGTAATGACGGCGCGCTGTGCCAGCGGTCCGGAAAGCAGGCCTGGACCTGCAACAAGATCAACGTGCCGGCACCGGGCGACCCGAACGGGATGATCGCCAGCCTGACCGCCCAGCTGTCCGGTCGCGCGGTCACGCAACACACGGGCACGGTGGCCGGGCACAAGGCGGTGTGCTTCCACGTGAGCGCGTCGTCCGGCGCCGAGGCGATCGACGTGTGCACGGACTCGGACGGTGTGCTGCTGCGCAACGCGTCCGCGGACGTGAGCTACGAGATCACCAGCCTCGATTCGGACGTCCCCGACTCGGTCTTCAAGGCGCCCGCCCCCGTCCGCTGAGTCCCGCCTTCCCCGCCCGTGTCGTCAACCTGAGTGCCCGAATCTGACGAGAGCGACGGGGAACGCGAGGCCACGGGTAGAACACCGGCATGGTGCAACCCGGGCCCGACCCCGACAACTACCCGCCGATCGACCCGACAGAACCACCGCCGGACGACCCCGGCGAACTTTCCCCCGACACGCCGGAGACCCTGCCGCCGGCCCCGGTCGAGCCGATGCCTGGCCCGGACGACCCGGACAGCGTCCCCGCGTAGGTGCGCGATGGGTCAGGCGTCGACGAAGGCGGCACGCCAGGCGGGCGGGTCGAAGTCCTTGGCGTAGTAACGCGTGTCGCGGAGCATCCGCCCGTCCGATGAGAACTCGATCGCCAGGACGACGTGCCAGATGTCGCCGCCGCCGTAGTCGTTCACGCCCTCGATGAGCCAGTTCCGGCGCGCGCCGGTCACCCGGTTGATGGTGATCGACGGCGGCGGGCCGGGGAACGACTCCTGCATTGCCCGCATCCGGTCGCGGCCGATGATGCGCTCACCGGACTGCGGCATCTCCATCACGTAGTCCTCGTGCCGCAGCTCGAACTCGTCCGCCGCCGAGACGCCGCCCGCGCCGCCGAACAACAGCTCCAGCGCTTCTCGCATGGCGGCCGCATCGTCCGTGTCGATCGCCCGCCGGAACAGCTCCAGTACGTCGGCCATAGGACGAGTCTGCGACGCCGCCGTCGTCAGAGCGATCGTGCTGCCATCACACCTCCGCTGGTACTACCTCCCACGCCCCGCCACGCTCGGAGCGCACCGGAATTGTCGGGGCGCTCGGCTAGCCTGCGGATACCGATCACAGGGCTTCGACGGAGTAGTGGCGTGCTGCTGATTCACCGGTCCGAGCGCGCCGATGCGCTCGTCGCCGCACTGGCCGACGTCCTCGACGCGCCGTCCGACGACCCGTTCCGGCCCGAGGTCGTCGCGGTACCGAGCAAGGGCGTCGAGCGGTGGCTGGCGCAGCAGCTCAGCCATGTCCTCGGCGCGCAGCACGGCGACGGCGTGTGCGCGAACGTCGAGTTCCCGTCGTACACGAAGCTGCTCGACGAAGCGCTCGCCGAAGCCGATGCCGAGTACGCGACGTCCGTCGAGGCGTGGGATCCGGAGCGCGTCGTCTGGCCGCTGCTGCGCGTGCTCGACGGCTGCGACCCGGGCGAGGCCTGGTGCGCGACACTCATGACCCATTTGCAGCGCGACGAGCAGCGCAGGTTGCCGGTGGCACGCAAGCTCGCCCACCTCTTCGACCGCTACGGCCGAGCCCGGCCGGACATGATCATCGCGTGGCAAGCCGGTCGCGACGAGCAGGGCGACGGGACGGTCTTGGCGACCGACCTGCGCTGGCAGGCCGAGCTGTGGCGTCGGCTGCGCGCCGCGGTCGACATCCCGGCACCGGCCGAGCTCCTCGATGCGGCCTGCGCCCAGTTGCAGCCCGGACCGGCGTTCTCGGTCTTCGGCGCGACCCGCATCGCGCCGTCGCGAGTACGCGTGCTGCGTGCCCTCGCGCAGCAGCGCGACGTGCACCTGTGGCTGCACCATCCCTCACCAGCGCTCTGGACGAAGGTCACCGCAGAGCGCCAGGGCCGACGCCGCGACCAGCAGCCGATCGCCACCAACCCGCTGCTCGCCTCGATGTCGCGCGACGTGCGCGAGCTGCAGCAGCTGCTCAACGACGTGCCGCACGACGACATCCACCACCCGATCGCCGACCGGCCCGCGACGCTGCTCGGCCGCATCCAGCGCGAGCTCGCCACCGACACGGTGCCCACCGAGCGCGGCGACGTCGACCGCACCGTGCAGGTGCACGCCGCGCACGGCCGGGCGCGGCAGGTCGAGATCATCCGTGAGGTCGTGCTCGGCCTGCTCGCCGACGACCCGACGCTCGAGCCGCGCGACATCGTCATCATGTGCCCCGACATCGAGACGTTCGCCCCGCTCATCGCGGCCGGCTTCGGCATGGCGGACGAACCCGGCGGGCACCCGGCCGCGAAGCTGCGGGTCAAGCTCGCCGACCGGTCACTGCGGCAGACCAACCCGCTGCTGCGGCTGCTGTCGCAGCTGCTCGAGCTCGCGCGCAGCCGGGTCACCTCGACGCAGCTGCTCGACGTCGCCGGTGCGCCGCCGGTGCGCCGCCGGTTCGACTTCGACGAGGACGATCTCGAGCGCCTGCGCGACTGGACGGTCGCCGCAGGTGCGCGGTGGGGCCTCGACGCGGCGCACCGCGACATCTACGGGCTCGGCACGCTCGAGCAGAACACCTGGCGCGCCGCGATCGACCGGCTGCTGCTCGGCGTCGCGATGGAAGAGGACGGGTCGTGGCTGGCCGACACGCTGCCGCTCGACGACGTCGACAGCGCCGACATCGACCTGGCCGGCCGCTTCGCCGAACTCGTCGACCGCGTCGACCACGCGGTGCGCACGCTCAACGAACGCCACACGGTGACGGAGTGGGCCGCGCTGCTCGACGACGTCGTCGGCGGTCTCGCCGAGCCCGGCGAGGCGTGGCAGCAGATGCAGCTGCGCGGTGAGCTCGACGAGGTCGCCGAGAGCGCCACCGACGCCGACGTCGAGCTGAGTCTGTCCGACATCGCGGCGCTGCTCGACGACCGGCTCGCCGGCCGGCCGACCCGCGCGAGCTTCCGCACCGGCACGCTCACCGTGTGCACACTCGTCCCGATGCGTTCGGTGCCGCACCGCGTCGTCTGCATGATCGGCATGGACGACGGCGCCTTTCCGCGCCGCGGCATCGCCGACGGCGACGACGTGCTCGCCCGCGAACCCTGCACCGGCGAACGCGACACCCGCAGCGAAGACCGGCAGCTGTTCCTCGACGCGATCTGCGCCGCACAGGAGCACCTCGTCATCACCTACAGCGGTGCCGACCCGCGCACCGGCGCCGAGATACCGCCGTGCGTCCCGCTCGGTGAGCTGCTCGACGCGGTCGACGCCACGGCGGTCGGCCGCGACGGACGGCAGGCGCGCGGGCACGTCGTCGTCACGCACCCGCTGCAACCCTTCGATCGGCGCAACTTCACCCCCGGCGACCTCGGCCGCCCGGCAGCGTTCTCCTTCGATACCGCCGCGCTGGCCGGCGCGTCGGCCGCAGCCGACACACGCATCGCCCCGCGTCCGCTCGTCGCCGAGCCGTTGCCCGCGCCCGACCCGCGGCACGACGTCGTGTCCCTCGACGATCTCGTCCGCTTCCTGCAGCACCCGGTGCGCGCGTTCCTGCGGCAACGGCTCGACATCGCGACCTACACCGGCGACGACGAACCCGCCGACGCGATGACCGTCGAGCTGGCCGGGCTGCAGGGCTGGGCGATCGGCGATCGGGTGCTGCGCCGCTGCCTCGCCGGCACACCGCGAGCCACTGCCGCGTACCTGGAGTACCTGCGCGGCGAGCTGCCGCCCGGCGCGCTCGGCCAGGCCCAGCTCGACGTGATCAAGCACCGCGTCGACGCGCTGCTGAACGCCTGTGAGGCCGAACGCCAGACTCCGGCCACCTCGCTCGACGTCACCGTCGCGTTGAGTGACGGACGCTCCCTCGTCGGGACCGTCGGTGGCGTGCGCGGTGCGGCGGTCCTCGACGTCACGTACTCCAAGCTCGCGGCCAAACACCGCATCGCCGCGTGGGTCCGCTACCTGGCCGCGCTCGCCTGCACCCAGGACGTCGAGCTGCGCGCGGTGACGGTCGGCCGGTTCAAGGACGACGCACGCCGCTCGGTGTTCCAGGGCGTGTCGCCCGAGCTCGCGGTGCGCTGCCTCGACCTGCTCGTCGGGCTGCGCGACTCGGGCCTGCGCGCGCCGCTGCCGCTCGCGCTCGAGACGTCGCACGAGTACGCCGACCGCAGGCAGCGCGGCGCGTCGCTCAACGAGGCGCTGCCCGAAGCAGCGCGCCGCTGGGAGGCGGACCGGTTCGCACCGGAACGCGAGGATGCCGAGCACGTCCTCGTCTTCGGTCACGAGGCACCGTTCGACGCGTTGACGGCTGCGCCGCCGGGCGAGGGCGAGCAGTTCGGCGACGAGCACACCCGCTTCGGCTCGCTGTCCCGCTCGGTGTGGGGCCCGCTGCTCATGGTCGAGGACATTCGATGAGCGAAGCTTGCGAGCGAATCATGGGCATGCGGAGCCCATTGGCGGCCGCAGCGAGCGCAGCGAGCGAAGGCCGATGAGCGGCCCGCGGGCGTTCGACCTGCTCGGTGAGCTCCCGACCGGAACCACGGTGCTCGAGGCGAGCGCCGGCACCGGCAAGACGTTCACCATCGCCGGACTCGTCGCGCGCTACGTCGCCGAAGGTGTCGCCCGCCTCGACGAGCTACTCGTGGTCACATTCGGCCGCGCCGCCACGCAGGAACTGCGCGACCGGGTGCGCGAGCGGCTCGTGACGGTGCGCGACGGGCTGCGCGACCCGGCCACCGCGCGCACCGGCACGGACGAGCTGCTCGCCTTCCTCGCCCGCGGCAGCGGGGCCGAGGTCGCCGCGCGGCAGGCGCGCCTCGTCACAGCGCTCGCGTCCTTCGACGCGGCGACCGTCGCCACCATGCACGAGTTCTGCCAGCGCGTGCTGGTGACCCTCGGCGTCGTCGCGGACATCGACGACGACGCCGTCCTCGTCGAGAGCTTCGACGACCTCGTCACCGAGGTCGTGGCCGATCTGTACCTGCGCAAATGGGGTGCCGACGGCGACCCGGTGCTGACGCTGGCCGAGGCGCACGCGCTGGCGCGCACCGTCGTCGGCGACGGACAGGCGCAGCTCGTGCCCGAACCCGATGCGGGAGACGGGAGCACCGCCGCGGTGCGCTGGCGGTTCGCGCGCGCGGTGCGCGACGAGGTCGACGTCCGCAAGCGTCGCCGGCGCATCCTCGGCTTCGACGACTGGCTCACCCGGCTGCGCAACACCCTGCAGGACCCGCGCGCCGGGCCGGACGCGGTCACCCGGCTGCGCGCCCGCTACCGCGTCGTGCTCGTCGACGAGTTCCAGGACACCGACCCGGTGCAATGGGACATCCTGCGGCTTGCGTTCCACGGCGCGGCCACGCTGGTGCTCATCGGCGACCCGAAGCAGGCCATCTACGCGTTCCGCGGCGCCGACGTGCACGCCTACCTCGCCGCGGTGCAGGACGCCGACGACGTGGCCACGCTGGCGCAGAACTGGCGCAGCGATCCCGACCTGCTGCTCGGCCTGGAGCAGCTGTTCCGCGGCGCCGCGCTCGGCGACCCGCGCATCGTGGTCGCGCCGGTGACGGCCGCGCACGAAGGACGCGCCCTCGAGACGGCCGATGCGCCGGTGCAGCTGCGCGTCGTACGCAAGGGCGACCGGCAGAAGCTGCTCATCAAGCCCGCGCGCGAGCTGGTGCTTCGCGACCTCGTCCGCGAAGTGGTGGCCCTGCTCGACGCCGCACCGACACTGCATCCGCGCAACGAAGCCCCGCGCGCGTTGTGCCCGGGTGACATCGCGGTGATCGTGCGCACCAACGCCCAGCTCGACCTCGTGCACGAGGCACTGCTCGCGGCCGGCGTGCCGTCCGTGCAGCGCTCCACCCGCAGCGTCTTCCGCACCCCCGCGGCCGCCGATTGGATCGTCCTGCTCGAAGCGCTCGAGCAACCGCACCGCGCGGCCCGGGTGCGCCGGCTCGCGGTCTCGCCGTTCGTCGGTTGGGACGCGCTCGCGCTCGAGTCCGGCGACACCGACGCGTTGGGGCTGCGGCTGCGCAGCTGGCTCGCGACCTACGAGGAGCGCGGGGTTGCCGCGCTGTTCGAGACGGTCAGCCGCGACGAGCACCTGGCCGCGCGGCTGCTCGGCCAGCTCGAGGGTGAGCGGCTGCTCACCGACCTGCGCCATGTCGCCGAAGCGCTGCACGCCGAGACGATGTCGGCGCAGCTCGGGCTCACTGCCGGGCTCGAGTGGCTGCGCCGCCGCGTCGCCGAGGCCAGTGACGATTCGTCGCTCGAGCGCAGCCGCCGGCTCGACTCCGATTCCGAGGCGGTGCAGCTCGTCACCGTCTGGGCGAGCAAGGGCCTGGAGTTCCCCGTCGTGCTCGTGCCCTTCGACTGGGACCGGCACGTCACCGACGCCGACGTGCCGCTGTTCCACGTCGACCGCACGACTCGGGTGCGCAACGTCGGCGGCCGCGGCGCGCCCGGGTTCGCCGCCGACCAGGCTCGCGACCGCAGCGAGGATCTCGGCGAGGACCTCCGGCTGCTCTATGTCGCGCTGACCCGGGCCCAGGCGCAGGTCGTGGCGTGGTGGGTGCCGAGCTCGTACAACACCGCGTCCGCTCCGCTGCACCGGCTGCTGTTCACCGAAGCGCCCGCCGGCGGTGTGCCCGAACTCGTCCGGGTGCCCGGCGACGCGACTGCGTGGACCCAGCTCACGGCGCTCGCCCGGCCCGGCTGCCTGTCGGTGAGCGAGGCGGGCGCCGACCCGGTCGACGGCATCCGGTGGCAGCGGACCGACGGACGGGCGGGTGCGCTCGCGGCGGCCACCCTGGGCCGCGCGATCGGGAAAG
>JADMIO010871487.1_pt1 | contig 37798 bp, 29 predicted proteins | sample 8958161 | NCBI WGS metagenome assembly JADMIO01 (sample SAMN16585339, study PRJNA669376) | soil metagenome | isolation source: Crop rotation soil | place: USA: Cullars Rotation, Alabama | collected 2011 | reverse complement strand
AGGCTGACGACATTCGTCAGGAGCAGCAGGACGAAAGACATCGCGGCCGCGTAGCCGAAGTCGCCGAAGCGGAAGGCCGTGCGGTAAATGTAGAGGCTGATGGTCTCGGTCGCGGAGCCTGGGCCGCCCTCTGTGAGAATGAAAATCTGGTCGAAGACGCGCAGCAGGTCCATCGTCCTCAAGAGGAGCGCGATCAGGATGGCGGGCTTGAGGAGCGGCAGCGTGACGTGGCGGAAAGTCTGCCACGCGCTTGAGCCGTCAATCAGCGCGGCCTCGTAAGGCTCTTCGGGGATGGCCTGCAAGCCCGCGAGCAGGATGAGGAACATGAAGGGCGTCCACTGCCAGATGTCCACCATGATGACGGAGGCGAAGGCGAGTGTTGGTGACGCGGTCCACGTCAATTGCTCCGTGTTCACCCCGCAAGCCTGAAGTGTGCCATTTATCGCGCCGAAGTTGGGATTGAGCATCAGCCGCCAGACGACGCCGACGACCACGGGCGGCAGCATCATCGGGACGAGCAGCGCCGCGCGGAAAAAGCTGCGCCCACACAACTCCCGATTGAGGAGGACGGCGAGCGCGAGGCCGAGCAGGAACTCGACTGTCAGGGCGATGACCGCATAGACGAGAGTGTGCGCGAGAGCGGACAGGAAAAAATCGTCTGTCGCCAGTCGCTTGAAATGCTGAAGCGTCCAGCTCGCGCCCCCGCCCGAGTCCGCTTGCAGGCTGACCTTGACCGCGTAGACGAGCGGGTAGATGGAAAGCGCGACGAGCACCGCGACGGTCGGCGCGATTAAGAGGTAAGGCAGGGCGCGTTCGCCGCCGCGCGTGTGTCCCCAGCCCGTGCGAAGTTTGCGCGAGACCTTTGAAAGCATCCTTCTATTTCCCGCGCTCGATGATCTCGGCGATCTTGGCGTTCGCCTGGTTCATCGCGTCCTCGGGCGAGAGTTCGCCGCCGTTGGCTTTCGACAGGTAGATGCCGAAGGCGTTTTCGATCTCGTTCCAGAAGGGCGTGCGCGGGCGCGGGCGCGAGTTTTCGAGCGAGCGGAGCTGAGCCGGATAGGCCGGGAACTTGGCGAGCAGCTCCGCGTCCGTGAAGACGGACTTGCGCGTCGGCGGATTGCCCCTGAGCGCGGAGCGTTTCATCTGCTCCGCGCTCGTGGCCCAGACTAGAAAGTCGAAAGCGGCGTCCGCGTTCTTCGACGCGCGCGGGATACTGATGAGCCAGTTGCCAATCTCCGCGCGACCGGGCCGCGCGCCGCCCGGCATCACAGTGAACTCCACCTTGCCTATGACCTTCGACTTCGCCGGGTCGCTGAAAGCACTAATCCACGCGGGCCAGTTGATGGACATCGCCGCCGTGCCTTGCAGCAGATGCGCCGAAACTTCGTCGGCATTAAAACTCTGATAGCCGGGCGGCGAATACTTCCCGAGTTCGAGCATGAACCTGAGCGCCGCGATGCCTTCGGGACTGTTGACCGTGGGGCGGCCCTGCGAGTCGAACATCTCCGCGCCGAAGGCCCAGAAGATGGGCATGAAGTCGGCGACGACGGCGTTGCCCTGCGCGGCGCGCATCACGTAGCCGTGCATGCGTCCGCCATTCGGCGCTCCGGCCGCCTCGCGCTCGCTGATGGTGCGCGCCGCCTGGAGCACGTCGTCCCAGGTCGCGGGCTCTTTCAGGTTGTGCTTCTCGAAAACGTCTTTGCGGTAGAAGAAGAGCTGCGAGTTGCCGACGTAGGGCAGCGCGTAGAGCGCGCCGGTCTCGTAGGGGTGGCGGCCGAGGGCGATTGAGGTTGGCACAAAATCGTCGTCCGGCCCCTTGAGCCCGCGCTTCTCGTAGAGCGGCGTGAGGTCGGTCAGAGAATTCTGCGCGGCGAACTTCGGGAACCAGGGGTCGTCGAGCATGATCAGGTCGTAAGCGCCCGTCCGCGCGTTCAAGTCAACCAGTTCCTTCTCGAAGAGGTTCGCGTAAGGAAACTCCGCGATGTTGACATGGACACCCGTCTGCGCCTCGTAATCGCGCGCCGCCTGCTTGAGCGCCGCGCCCTCCACGCCCGAGTTGACCGCGAGCGTCAACTGCTTCCCGCCGCCGCCATCGCCGCCGCGCCGGCACGCCGAGAAGGGAAGCGTCAAGAGCGAAAGCAGAAGGATAATTGATAGAGAGCGCGCACCTAAACCCTCATTCAACCCTTTGCGCCTTTGGTTTTTCTTTTTCTGCGCCTTTGCGTGAACCGCCTTTTCTCGCAAAGGCGCAAAGAGGGAGACGTAAGGCGCAAAGGGTTGAGTGTTGTTGTGGCTTGAGCTGGAAAAGCGTTTCTCAGTTTGCATCGAGTGGCCTCGTTCGGCAGCGGGCGCGCGTTTGGTAAGACGCTCGGGAGGATAACAAAAAGCGGCGCTTCTCCGAAACATCGCGCCTCGCGCGGGCTTTAATGCTACAATCCGCGCCTTCGCGATTAAACCACAAACAGAGACGTGTGAGATGCCCTCAAACTTTCTTCTTTACGGCGCGAACGGCTACACCGGCAAGCTCATCGCGCGCCTCTCGAAAGAGCGCGGCCTGAGTCCCGTCCTCGCCGGCCGCGACCAAACTTCAATCGAACAACTGGCGAAGGAACTCGGCTTCGAGCACCGCGTCTTCTCGCTCGACGACCCCGCGAAGCTCGACGCGGCCCTCGATGATGCGGCGGTCGTGCTTCACTGCGCTGGCCCATTTTCGCGCACCTCCCGGCCGATGGCTGACGCCTGCCTGCGGACGAAGACTCACTACCTGGACATCACGGGCGAGGCGGCGGTCATAGAGTCGCTCGCCGCGCGTGACAAGGAAACGAAAGAAGCGGGCGTCATGCTGCTCCCCTGTGTGGGCTTCGACGTAGTGCCTTCGGACTGCCTGGCCGCGCACCTCAAGAGGCGTTTGCCCTCCGCGACGCGCCTTGCGCTCGCCATCATGGGGATGGGGCGCGTCTCGCGCGGGACGGCGACGACGATGGTCGAGAACATCAATCGCGGCGGGCTCGTTCGCCGCGAAGGAAAGTTGACCCCTGTGCCGGCCGCGTGGAAGACCCGCGAGATTGATTACGGGCGCGGGCCTGTGGAGGCGACGACGATTCCGTGGGGCGACGTGGCCTCTGCCTATTACAGCACAGGCATCCCGAACATAGAGGTCTACGCGGCCATCCCGGCGAAGGTGCGCCGCATGATGAAGTGGACGCGGTCGTTCGGCTGGCTCCTGGGCGCGGGCTTCGTGCAACGCTTCCTGAAGAGGCGCATCAAAGGGCAACCGCCGGGACCGAGCGATGAAGAAAGAGTCAAGGGCAAGAGTTTCGTTTGGGGCGAGGTCGAAGACGAAGAAGGCCAGCGCGCCGTCTCGCGCCTGAGCGGCCCAGAGGGCTACACGCTCACCGCGCTGACGGCCCTCGCCATCGTGGGCCACGTCCTCGACGGAAAATTCGCCGCTGGGTTCCAGACGCCATCGAAAGCCTACGGGCCAGATTTGATTCTTGAGATCGAAGGCGTCAGGCGTGAAGACGTGGAATAAAGCAGGAGACAGAAGTCAGGAGTCAGAAGTCAGGAGTCAGGAGTCAGAAGTCAGGAGTCAGGAGTCAGAAGTCAGGAGTCAGAATAAAAGAAAATCAGAAGAACGGGCCTCAGCCTTTCATTCTGGATTCTGGATTCTGGATTCTGAATTCTCCCTTCTGACTTCTGTCTCCTGAGAAATGAGGCAGGAAAGATGATTACGATTCGCAAGGCCGAGGAACGCGGCCATTTCAATCACGGGTGGCTAGACACCTACCACACTTTCTCGTTCGATCAATATTACGACCCGCGCTTCATGGGCTTCCGCTCTTTGCGCGTCATTAACGAAGACCGCGTGGACCCTGGCCGCGGCTTTCCCACACACGGCCACCGCGACATGGAGATTATTACTTACGTCCTCGAAGGCGGCCTCGCGCACAGGGACAGCATGGGCAACGGCTCGACCATCAGCCCCGGCGAGGTCCAGAAGATGAGCGCCGGCACGGGCGTCCGGCACAGCGAGGCGAATCCTTCGAAGGACGAGTCCGTCCACCTCCTGCAAATCTGGATTGTGCCGGAAGAGACGGACATAGAGCCTGCTTACGAGCAGAAGAAGTTCGAGGACGAAGAGAAGCGCGGCCGCCTGCGCCTCGTGGGCTCGCCGAACGGCGAAGACGGCTCCGTCACCATACGCCAGGACGCGCGCCTCTACGCCACGCTGCTCGGCCCAGGCGAGCAAGTCACGCACGAGTTGGCCGCAGGCCGCCACGCCTGGGTCCAGGTCGCGCGCGGCGTGATTGAACTCAACGGCCAAACGCTCAGGCAGGGCGACGGCGCGGCCGTCAGCAGTGAACCTAAGCTCACCTTAATTGGCACAGAATTAGCCGAAGTTTTGTTGTTTGATCTGGCTTAAATTACGTTCTTTCCGTCCCGTCAGGGGCGACTGAAAATAGCCCGGCCCTTCAGTGCCGGGCTATTTTCACTACGTCCCTGACGTGACGCTGACTGCGTATCACTCTTGAGCCTTACTCTCCGACTGCGTGATGGCGATGGCCCCGGCGATGACTAATAGTCCGCCGACAATCGCCGACGGCTGCAACGTCTCGTGCAGGAACATCACGCCCAGGAGCGCACCGACGACCGGCTCCAGGTTCGTGTAGATGCCGGCGTGCGAGGCCGAGACGTAGTTGAGTCCCCAGTTCCAGAGCACATAGGTCAGCGCCGAGCAGGCCAGCCCGAGCGCGAGCACGGAGGCGAGCACCGTCGCAGACATCTGTAGCCTCGGCGTCCCATCCCAGACGAGCGCGACGGGCAGCATCGTCAGTGTGCCAAAAAGCATGAGGTAAGCGGTGGCGACAAGCGCCGTGTATTTTTTAATCAGCGGCTTGCTCAAGAGCACCCACGCCACCACGACGATCATCGAGAGGAAGACCAGGGCGTCGCCGGCCCAATTATGATCCGAGCCGGGCAAGCCCACGAGCAGCGTCACGCCGAGCGTCGAAACTCCTATGCTGGCCCAGCCGCGCGCCGCCAGCCTCTCGCCGTAAAACCAGGCGGCCGCGATTGCCAGCATCGGCGGCAACGTGCCGATGATGAGCGACGCGCTCGTCGCGCTCGTCCACGCCAGCCCGGTGTATTGCAGCATGAAAGTCACGGGGACTATCAGGAAGCCCGTCAGCAGGAACTGCGGCAGGTCGCGCAGGCTCGGCCATCGGCGGCGCACGATTGCGAAGGGCAGCAGGACGAGCGTGGCTATCACGAAACGGTAGAGCGCGACGTGCGAGACGGGCAGCTCTGTGAAAGCCAGCTTGCCGAAGAGGAAGGCCGTGCCCCAGAGGCCGCCCGCGACGAGGAAGGCCGCCACGGCGAGCTTGCGGCGCGCGCCACGCTTGCGCGCAGCCACGTCCGCCGCGAGCTTTTCCTCAAGCCCTTCATCCACGCGCACGCGCGCGCCGAGCGCACGAGCCCGCCCCGCCTGAAATCTTCGTCCCGCAACGCCGCCCGGAGAATTACCCAACCGCCCGACGCTCAACTCCCCTGTGTTGTTCATGACTTCCTCCTCTTTCGCTCGCCAACCGGCTAAATGCAGTTTTGATGGTTAGACTATAGTCCCGAGCTGTTAACCTGTCAAATCCATTTTGGTGGTTAGATGGGGTTTGAGGTATAATGCGTGCGGAGGAAGAGATGGCTGAAGCCGGGAAACAGGGGCAGGTCTTCGAGCTGGTCGCGGGGCGGCTGTGTCTGGACTTCGTCAACACGTTGGACGGAAGCCGCCAGACGGGACAGACGGAAGAGAAGCTGCTGAGCTACGGCGACCTCGTCGCGTGGGCGCGGCAGGCGGGCATCGTCACGGAGCGCGAGGCGCGCACGCTGCTCAGGGAGGCCGGGCGCGACGCGGGCGCGGCGGCGCGCACACTGGCACGCGCGCGTGCGTTGCGCGAGGCGCTCTACGGGATTTTTTACGCGGCCGCGCACCAGGGGCGCGCGCCGTCGAAAACCGATCTGGCGGTCCTGAACGCGGAGCTTTCGGAGGCGCTGGCCCGGCAGCGGGTCGTCAGGACTGAGGATGGCTTCGCGTGGGACTGGGGTGCGAAGAATGAGGCGCTCGAACGAATAATCTGGCCCATCGCGCGTTCAGCCGCAGAGCTTTTGACTTCGGGCGAGGTCGAGCGGACGCGCGTCTGCGAGGCGGGCGACTGCTCATGGCTCTTCATGGACCTGAGCAAGAACCGCAGCCGCCGCTGGTGCGACATGAAATACTGCGGCAACCGCGCCAAGTCGCGCCGCCACTACGAGCGCAAGCGAGCCGTGGAAAAGCAATGATGAATGCGGAATGCGGAGTGATGAATGAAAAAGCGATTGCCTTTTCATTCATCATTCCGCATTCATCATTTCTCCATACGCGGGACAGATTGTCGTGACGGCCGTCGGGAATAGTGTCTGCGTGATGAAACTCGAAGGCACTACGGGCGCGTGCCCGCATTTGGGGTTGGTGTGTATTACGGTCTCGGAGGCGGTGCGCTACCGCGCGCTGACACGCAAGCGGCTTTTACAGTTTGACGCGGCGGAGCGGCGGCGAGTGCTCCGCGAGCTTTACGCGGACAACCTCTCGCGCCTGAATGGCGCGCTCGACTTTTGCGCCGCGCGAGGCATTCGGCTGTATCGCATGACCTCCGCGCTCTTTCCTTTCGCGGACGACGCGGCGGGCGAGGACGTGCTGGAAGAGTTCGGCGAGCCGATAGGGGCGACGGGGAAACGCGCCGCGACGCTGGGCATTCGTCTCGTGCTGCACCCGGACCAATTCGTCGTGCTCAACTCGGACTCGCCGCAGGTCATCGCGAACAGCATCAAGATTCTGGAGACGCACGCGCGCGTGATGGACTTGCTGGAGCAGCCGCGCAGCGCCTGGGCTCTGATAGAGATTCACGGCGGCAAGGGCGGGCGCGCGGAGCGATTGGTTGAGGTCACGCGCTCGCTGCCCGAAGCCGTGCGCTCGCGCCTGGCCTTCGAGAACGACGAATACACTTACAGCGCCGAGGAGATTTTAGACGTGTGCCGCGCGGCCGGAGTGCCTATGGTCTTCGACGCACATCATCATCTCGTTCACGAGAAGCTGGATTCTTACGACCACGAGAGCGTGGGCCGGATGCTCGCGGCGGCGCGCGAGACGTGGCCCGTGCCCGAGTGGCAATTGGTCCATATATCGAATGGGCGGGATTCTTTCGGCGACCGCAATCACAGCGGTTTGATTGAGACGATGCCGGCGGCGTTCCGCGACGCACCGTGGATAGAGGTCGAGGCGAAGCAGAAAGAGCTGGCGGTTGAGAAGCTGCAAAGGGAGTGGCTAAAAGCTACGGCTGTTGAGTCTCAGGCGCGTTAGGATTAACCACAGAGGGCACAGAGGAAGAAAGGGATTTCAGAAAGCGGTTTTGAGATTTGAAATTTCAAATCTCAAAACCGCGATTCTTACTTTCGTCTTCCACTATGGCCCTCTGTGCCCTCTGTGGTGAATGATCAATTCACCACGCTTACTCGATCACCACACGGTCGCTGGCGCTGCGGCCGAAGGTCTCGGGGTGATACATCTCCTCGGCCTTCGTGGGCGGGACGACGAAAGTGCCGGGCGTGGTGGCGCGAGCGACGTAGGAGTAGTTGTAGACGCCTTCCCACAGGAGCGAGGTGAACGCTTCGGCGCGCTCGTCGCGCAGGTTCTGGTGCTCGAACCAGTTCTGCCACCACCACCAGCCGCCGCGCGTGTTCGGGTTATCCTTCTGGTCCGCCGGGATGTCGCCCGTCACCGCCAGCGCTGGGTTCATCGCTTCGAGCCCGGCCGGCAGCGGGTCCACGAGCGCGACGTGATACCTGCGAGCGTGAGCGGCCATCGTCAGGCGCACGCGCACGGTCGCGCCCGCCTTGATGCGCCACGTCCCGTCCGCGTCGCGCCGCACGTCCGCCGGGTTCTCAATCGCCTCGTAAACGCGCTCGACCGTGAAGCCGTAGTCCGCAGGCTTCAACTTCAGGTTCGTCGGCGCGTAGCTCATCCCTATGCGGTAGTACAGGCGGCCCGTGCCTTCCTTCGACAGGACCAGGTTCTGCGCGCCGTCCTTCTGCGCGATGTAGCTCATGGGAACGTTGACCTGCTGCCTATCGGTCGAGCGCCCGCGGAACTGTTGTTGTCCGGCGAACGTGTCGCCGAGCCACGCCTTCGCCACGAAGTCAGGCGTCGCCTTCTCGTAGGTGTTGAAGTAGCGGTCGAGCGCCAGCAGGATGAAGACGTTCTCCTGCGTGTTCTCCCAGCGACCCTGCTTGCGATTCGCCAGCAGCCCGCGAACGATCTTCGGGATGAGATCGTTCTGCGGCTGGTCGCCGATGAGGGCTTCGAGGATGACGCCGTCCGCGCGGCGGTTCGAGTTAAGCAGCAAGTAATCGCCGTCGCTGTACGAGTCGGCGAAGTGCGCGGTCGCGGCCGTCTCAGTCGCGCGGTTGTTGAAGTGGCGGCGAATGGCCGTCACCTCCGCGACCGAGGCAGGGTCGCCCGAGAGCACGGACAGCAGCCAGCCGAGGGATTCGAGGGAGAACTGCTCGATGCCCGCCTCGGCCAGAATCTTGCGCGCCTTCGCCGTGTCGCGGTCGCCCATGCGGTTGCGCACGTAGAGCGCGTAAGAGATGAGCGCGCGGCGCACGTACGGGCCGTAGTACGACGGGATGTGACTCTCTATCTCGCGCAGGTAGCGCTTAGACTTTTCGAGCATCTCCGGCGGGACGGGGAAATTCTTCTCCTTGGCGCGCACGAGCGAGTGCGCGACGTGTATGGAGACGTAGGGCCAGACGTAATCGTCGCGCCGCCAGAAGCCGAAGCCGCCGTCGTCCGACTGTCTGCCCTTCAACCGCTCTATATCGCGCGCGACGGCCTTCAACATCTCGTCGGGCGTCGGCATGTCCTTGGCCTTGAAAGCGGTCAGCACGTCCTTGAGCGCCGCGACCGCGAGGATGCGCGACGACAACTGCTCGGAGCACTCGTAGGGATAGGCCATCAGGTAAAGCACCGCGTCGGTCAACGCCTGAAGCTGCGTCGAGGACGTGGTGATTTCAAGGCCGCCGAACTGTTTGAAAACATCCGACGGAGCTTTGATGGGTTGAATCATCGCCTGCGAGTCGTCAATCTCGCCGTAGGTCGCGAAGGCTTCCGTGGTCGCGGGCGTCCAGACGGGAAGATTTATTTCGGCCGCGTCCGCCCAGCGGCCCGAGACGACGCCGACCTGGAAGCGCGCGGTGCCGGCCTTGTTGGCGGAGGCGGGCAGGCGCACTTCGACGCGGTCATTCGCCGGCACGGTGACGCGGCGGCCCATGCCGTCGGTCATCTCGGCGTTGGTCGCGCGCACGGCCACGTCAACCTGCATGGGCTGGTCCGTCTGGTTCTGCACGACGACGGGCAGCTCGAAGCGGTCGCCGAAGTTGAGGAAGCGCGGCGCGGAGGGTCGCGCCATCAGCGGCAGCCGCGCTGTGATGACCGACTCGCCTGAGCCGAACTGTTTCCCGCCCGCGACCGAGACGGCCATCACGCGGTAGCGCGTCAGGCTGTCAGGCACTTTAACCTTGACCTGCGCGCGCCCGCTCGCGTCCGTCGGGACCGCCGGGGCGAAGACCGCCAGCGCGTTGAAATTCTCGCGCAGCCGAATCGCCTCGTTCTGGGCCTCTCCCTTATTAGCGACCATCTCGTCCGCGTCGGCCAGCGCGCCGTCCTTGGCCCTCCTGGTCATGGCCTGAGCCACAGGTCTGGGCGGCGCGGGCGGCGCGGCCTCGGCGGCCAGCATGCCGGTCGCGCGCCCGTCGGCCGCCACGGTTCGCAACTGCTGGAGCACGTCCTGCGGGTTGCCGAGCAGGATGCTGGCGCGCAGGTGGTAGTCCGTGGAGTCAGCGCCGCGCTCCGCGTAGAAGGTGTAGAGCGGGTCGCCTATGCGGTAGCCCGTGAGCGACAAGATTGCTTCGTCCACGACGACGAGCGCGACTTCGCTGCCGGCCACGCCGCGCCCTTCGGCGTCTTTCACCTCGACGTTGACGACCGTTTCTGTGCCAGGTTCGAGCGCGCCCTCGCGCGGGCTGGCCGAGACTGTGAGCTTACGCTCGATGGGCGGAATCTGTAGGTTCAGCTCGCCCTTGGCGAACGCCGGACGCTTCGGCAACTTGTCGTCCACCTGTCCGTGATCGTCGGTGCGCGCGGCCATCCCCGTCAGGTCCACCTGCACGTGAAGGTTCGGCGTGTAGGCTTCCTCAATCGGGATTCTCAAGGTGTGCGACGGCCCGTCCATCTGGAAGCGCTCGGTCTTGAGAATGCCCGAGCGGCGCAACGTCAACACGCCTTCGGCCGGTGTGAACGGGGCTTGAATGAGAATCTCGGCCGTCTCGCCCGCCTTGTACTCGCGCTTGTCGGGAATCATCTCGACGGTTTCCTGCTCAACGTCGCGCTTCGGCGGCTGCTTGCCGCCCGCGACCCAGAGCGTCAGCGCGGACTCGTTCGGCCGCTCGCGGTCGTCCTGGATTCTCGCCGTCACGCGGTACTGGCCGCCGAGCTTCGGCGTGAACGTGCACTTGACGACATCCGTCCCCGACTGCACAGTGCAGTCCTGCGGGTTCGTCTCCTTCTGCTGCCACTTGCCCTTCTCGTAAACCCAGTCGAGCATGACGGCGCGCATCTTAATCTCGCGGCCGGCGACCGCCTTGCCGTCGAGGTCCGTGACGATGGCTTCGACGATCAAGGGCTCGCCCTGCTGGACGAACGTGCGCGGGCTTCGCAAGCCTACGTAGAGGTCGGCCGGGTGCACGAGCAAGGTCGAGGAAGAGGCCCACTGCTGGCGGTTCACGTCCATCACCGAAGCCGTGGCCGTGACGCTCGACGCGCGCGGCGGTTTGACGGAATCGAAGTCAATCCTGAGACGGTGCTTGCCGGCCGCGTCCGTGCGCCCGCTGAAGGTCTCCGTGTGGCTCTCATTATTTCCGTTCCAGACGCGCCACCACGGGACCCATTCGCCGAACGTGAAGTCCTGGCGGTTGGGCGGCGTGAAGACGGTCGGCTGCGAGGTCACGCGCCAATTCACTTCCGCGTTGGGCAAGCCGCCGCCCGCGTAGTAAGAGGCCGAGACGGTTGTCTCCGCGAAGCCCTTGACGAAGTGCGGGCCTTCGGAAGTCTGCGTGCTGACTTCAAACTCGGGGCGTCGGAACTCCTGGACCTGTATGTAGTGCTGCTGCGAGTTGCCCGAGAGCGTCGCCTGGTCCGCCTGAAGCTGAACGTAGGCGTAGCCCAGGTTCATCGTGCCCGGCAGCTTGAACTGAGTGTCGAAGCCGCCGAGCGCGTTGATCGCGGCCGAGCCCTTCAAGACCTCGTTGCCCTGCGCGTCCCTGACCGCGTAAGAGACTGTGCGGCCCAAGCCCTGACCGGGCAGTTCCACGTCGCCGAGTTTTCCGCCCTCGACCTTGCGAATCCAACCCTTGAGGTGGACCTCCTCGCCGGGGCGATACATCTTGCGGTCGTCGAAGACGAACCAGCGCAGCGCGTCCTCGGCCTCGCGCCTGTACCAGCTCGTGCCGGTGCTCCACCACTCCTCGTGCTCGGGCATGAAGGCCACGTCGCGCCCCTGCCGCGCGATGAGGATGCTCGATTCATTCTTCGCCAGCGACTTGAGCGGGATGCGCGTCAGGCCGCCCATGCCGCTCTCGCCCACCACGCCGAGCGGGTGAATTCTCAACTCGACGCCCTGTAGCCCTTTGCCCTCCTTGAGCGTCGTCGTCCACGCCCACAAGTCCTCATTGTCCACGAAGGCCGAGAGTCCTATGTTGGTTGACTGGACCCACGCCTCTACCGATTGGCGCTCGCGCTTCTTCGTGCCCGCGCCGGCCTCGACGACGACGACGACGTGGCCCAATCCGTTGTCGAGCGCGGGCGTCAGGTCGAGCCTTGTTTCGGTCATCTCCTCGGGCTGACCCTTGACGACGACCGTTTTCTGCGAGACGAGCGTGCCCGGCGGCACGGTCTGCTTCTGCTTCGTGTCCTCGTAGTAGTCGTAGGTGAAGCGCATATAGCGGACGTACTTGTCCCAGTCCTCGGGCTGCACCTTGTAGAGCCTCACCTTCAGCGTCTTGAAGTTGACGCTGTAGACGGAGAAGGCGCGCGGGGCCGAGGGGTCTAACACAACGAACGCCTTGCCGCTCGAAGCAAGCGAGGGCGGCGCGGGGCCGACGTTGAAAGTGAGCGTCACGTCCGCGCCGAGCGTCTGGTTGAACTGGTCCTTGAGCGAGCGGTCGAGGGTGAGCTTGTAGGTCGTGCGCCCGCGCTTGACGCCCTCTATGTAAATCATCTGGCCGTAGACGCTCGCCTTCAGGCCAGGCACTTCCGGCTCGACGCGAATCTTCGAGAGGTCGAAGGCGTCGGCGTCAACCGGGTTCGAGAAAGTAATCATCCACTGGTCGAACGGCGCGCAGCGCTCGTTGTAGCCGCACCTGTGCTCCGTGACCTTGAAGGGGCCGTAGGTGCGGAAGGAGAAGCTCTGCGCGGCGACAGTCGTGCGCGGTCCTTCGGCCGACGGCGTGCCTGGACCAATTTGGACGCCAATGCTTGAGTCGGCGGGGAGCGCCGAGGCCGTTTCATTCGTCTCCGTGACGGCGCGAAACGCGAGCCAGCGCCCCGCCTCGGCCGATTTGACGAGCTGGCTGACGACCTTGTCGGCCGCAATCTCCTGCTCGGTCGCGAGCCTGATTTTCAGCTCGCCCTTTTCGCCCTGGACCTTAATCGTCCGCAGCACGGCCGCCGGGTCAATGCGCTGGTCGAACTCGACGAACATGAGCTGTTCGCGCGCGACGGGCGTCGAGGAGTAGGGGTAATAACTCTTGAGCTGCGGCGGCGGGGTCGCGAACTTCCAGGTCTTCTCGGTCGCGATTGTCCCGCCACTGGCGGACTTGGTCCCGGCCGGCACGATGGCCGTGAACTCTGTCGCCATCGGGAGCCGGTTGTCGGGGACGTACAGCAGTGTGCGCGTTCCCACCCAGCGCCACTTGCCCGGCGGCTGCGGCGAGAGTCTCACTGGCACGTCCTGCGCGGCGAGGTCGTCAACGGAAGTGACGGCCACCATCGGCTGCGAGAACGTGATGCTGAGTTGCGGGGCGAGCGGGACTTCGCCCTCGGGCGAGAAGCGCAGGACTTCGAGCGGGCCGGCGGCCCTCTGGTCCGGCGTCGGCACGGGCTCGGACGAGGGGAACGAGACGTTGACCGTTCTTCCGGTGCGCGGCGGGGGCAGAGACTTGTCGCGCAGCGCGAAGTCCTGCTGGTCGCCGCCTTCAGCCTTGATGGGCGGCAGGCGCTTGAAGACGCTTTGGACTTCGGCGTCCGTCAGGCGCGCGGCCTCGGCGACGGGCACATTGGTGCGCGCCTCGGGCTGGCCCGCGCCCTGGCTCAGGCGAAACTGTAAGCCTTCCTTCATCTGCTCTCCGTCGGACTGGTCCGGCTCTTCCGAAGCCTTCACGGAAGAGAGGGCGCTGATGCGTGGGATGCTGCTCGCAAAGACAAAGAAAATCAAGGAGAGGCTGAGAATCAGTCTGAGATGCTTCATGGGTGTTCGTTCTCGCTCACGTCAAAATAATCAAATCAACCAAGGGAGATTATCAAAGCTCGCCAAGCGCCGGACGGTAAAGCCTTTTCCGGCAGGGCTAGAACGCGGCCGGCAAATTCATCTTGCGTGCCCGGCCGGCCGCTTGCGAAACGTTTCGCACCAAACGCGCATGAAGTTTGGAAGGCCGTAACCCAGAGCAGTCACTTCAGGCCGCGCCGGCCCGCAGCGAAGGGCCGTTAGCTTTGAAACCGGGCTGCCGAACGTAGCGCGCCTGGAACTCTCTACTCTCGGCGCGTGGCTTCCCACGGCGGCCTGGCATGGGCCGCCGACCCTCTGCCGCCCCACCTTGCGACTAAACGGCGCGGCTAAATTTTGGTCCGGGCGTAAACGCCGCTCACACAAAGAAGGAGATTTCATCATGGACATCAGGTTTGAGACGGACAGGTTCCCATTCATCAAGGCTAAATTCTTCAGGCCGGTCGTCGGCAGCAGGCGCAAGGTCAGATTAATCGTGATGCACACGATTGAATCCCAGGAGACGAATAAGACGGCCGAAAACACGGCCCACTTCTTTCAGATCACCACGACGCCGGCCTCGGCTCACATCTGCGTGGATAGCGACAGCATCGTTCAGTGCGTGCTCGACAACGACGTGGCTTTCGGCGCGCCGGGCGTCAACCGCGACGGCATACACATAGAGCAGGCGGGCCGCGCCAACCAGACCAGAGATCAATGGCTGGACGCGTTCGGCCGCCAGTTGCTGGAACTGTCCGCCGAAGCGGCCGCGCAGTATTGCCTCAAGTACGACATTCCCATTAGGCACCTCTCCGACGAGGAGCTGCGCAACGGGGCGAAGGGCCTCATCGGTCACGTGCAGGCGACCAACGTGTTCAAGCCGAACAACGGACACACGGACCCAGGCTCAAACTTCCCCTGGGACGTTTTCATCCCGCTCGTCCAGCGTCACTTTGACGAGCGCGTGCAGAGGCTCCAGGCGGCGGCCTGAGTCGCCGCCGCGCTCGGCTTCGGCAACTCGAACGCCCTTGGCCGATCCGCTCTCACGCCGTCGCTTCCGAGCCTCACGTCGCGGCCGTGGCGCGCAAAGAGTAGAGACGCGTCTCTACTCTTTGCGTGCCTCAGCCGACCTCCAAATATCCCTCGCCCATGAAGACGCACTGGCCGCCGACGCGCACGCCTGTAATCTCTCCGGCCTCCTGCTCGACGACGATCCTGATGATGCTCGGGCGGCCCATCTCGATTCCTTGCTCGCTCGTGAACTCGGCGCGCTGGGCTTCGGGGAAGACTTTGTGGCGGACGAGATAGCAGCCGAGCGGGCCGCTCGCCGCGCCCGTCGCGGGGTCTTCTGTGATGCCCAGGCCGGGCGCGAACATGCGCGAGTGAACGGTCGAGCCGGGCAGCTCCGTCTCCTTCGTGAAGACGAAGACCCCGTTAACGTCTGCCGCTTGCGGGCTCCTCTCCCACACGTCGAGCCGGAGGCGTACAGAGCGCGCGGCTTCGAGACTTTTCAGCGGCACATAAAGGAAGGGGACGCCGCAGGAGACGACTTGAATCGGCAGCGTCTCGTCCAGGGCTGCCGGCGAGACGGAGAGCATCTCGGCGATAGCCGCGGGGTCGTCGAAGCGCGGGCCGAAGGTCGGTAGCGGCTGCTGCATCCAGATGAGGTCGGGCACGCCGTCCTTGAACGTGATATCCACCGGAATTGGCCCAACGCCCTCTTCGAGCCTGATGGTCACACGCTCGCCGCCGAGCCGGATCATGTGCTCGCGCGCGAGGACGAAGGACGTGCCGACGGTCGGGTGTCCGGCTATCGGCAGCTCGGAGCCGGGCGTGAAGATGCGGACCTTGTAATCATTCACGGGGTCGTCGGGCGGCAGCACAAAGGTCGTCTCCGAGAGGTTCAATTCTTTGGCGATTGATTGCATCAGCTCCGAAGAAATCCCGCGCCCGTTCGTGCACACGGCGAGCGGGTTGCCGCCGAAAGCGCGGTCGGTGAAGACATCAACAATGTGGTATCGAATTTTTCTCATCTTGCTCCTCAAAACAGTGAAGGGCCGGATGCGAGGTACTTGTCCATTTGCCCGAAGGGCGCGGTGGTCAAGAGGTGCGCGTAGGCCGAGAGCTTGAGCCCCGAGCGCAGCGCGAACTTGATGGCGGCGTGGTTCGGCCCAGGTATCATCAAGCGAATCTGCTCCGCTTGCGCGGAGGCCACGCGCGCGGCCGACTCAAGCACGGCGTCCGCGTCCTCCGCGTCGAGCCACGCGGCCGGCCCGACCGTGCCTTTGCTTGCGTAGTAGTAGCCGACGACGCTTCCGGCGCGCACGACCTGACGCGCGTCAGCCCGCATCACGGACTGCCAGAACTCGTGGTCCATTTCGCGGCGCGTCCCACGGATGCGTTCGTCAATCGAGAACGCCTCAACTCGGTCGAGCAGCACGGTCTCGTAGCCAGCGCGCTCGCCCGGCAAGACGCCAGGTACGCCCGTGAAGGTCAACGCCTGGTAGCCGGGCAGCATCCCCGTCTTCATGTAAGTCGCCATCGCCTGTAGGTCCGTGGACGACCAGGTGAAGAAGGTTGTGGCCCCGGCGCGCGCGCCCTCATCCATGACTCGTTCGAGGAGCGGGCGGCCGATTTTTTGGCCCTGAAAGCCGGGCAGCGTCCAGAAGCCCGAGAGGAACCAGATAGAATCGCGCACGACCGCGTGGCAGATGGCGGCGAGTTGTCCGTCGAGTTCCGCCACCTGAAAGATGCCCGTCCGGCGTATGTGCTCGTAAGCCAATTCGATGTACTCGCGCGGCGGCAACGGCGTGGTCAGGTTCAGACGCTCGCGCAGATCGGCGACGGTCACAAGAAAGAGCGTGGCCGCCTCGGGCATCTCAGCTTCGCGGACGGGCCTGTAAATCACTTCGTCGTTCGGCATCTCGTTCAAATCTTCTTGGCCTCGACCACGCCGGTCGTCGTCGCGGTCGTGCTTCTCAGGATGATGGGCGGCTCGATGAGCGCGGGCGGTGTCGAGCGCGGGTCGCGCTCCGTGTCCGGAACGAAGCGCGCGCCACCTGCGGCGTCGCTCGTCTTCCACTTGCGCGGCACGCGGCGTATGCCGACGGGGTAAATCGTCAGGTCGCCCGCGCGGTCAATCTTCAGTTTGAGAAAACTCTTCCAGTCCTCGACGGCGATAGTCGAGAAGGACTCGTTGAAGTGGCGGCCGAAGACGTTCAAAGAGACGAGCAGGTACAAGCCCTGTATGAACGAGCCGACGAGATAGCCGCCGATTAAGACCAGGACCAGCGTGAGCAGCACGCGCAGGTCGAAGTTGAAGACGTGCGGCCCCTGCGTCGCCGTGTAAACCCAGTGGCCCGGAGTCGAGTCGGACAGGTAGATGACGAAGTAGATGGACGCGAGCGCGATGGCGAAGGCAGAGATGATGTGGGCCAGCGCGTGGGCCGAGCCCATCAGCCAGCGATGGAGCTTCGAGTGCGTATCGGTGAAGAGGACGAAGCCCAAGATAGTGAGCAGCACAAAGAAGAGCGTCATGGGGCTGTTGAGGACGCTGTGGAGCGCTGTGCCAATAATGTTCTTGAGGCCGACGACCGAGCGCAGGCCCGTCGCGGTCTCCTCTATGTGCTTGAAGTCGGAGACGACAGCGAGCGTCGTCAGTAAATAGAGGCCGGCGGTCAGGAAGCCGAACGACCAGCTCTGGTTCCGGCTGAGGTACGGGAAAATCAGATTCCGCCAGCACAGTCTTCTCGAAACCTGCTCGGGCGGGAAGGCGACGCGCTTTTTAAAGACGCGGCCGGAGCTTTCCTCTTTGAGGACTGAAACGTCCGTGCCGAACCTCCCGTCGTGCGTCGGGTGAAGGAAAGCCCCGCCGCCGCCCGCCGTGATCTTCTGCGTCGAAGACTCGTCGGTCGCCTCGTGCCGCCGGTAGTGGTGCAGGTCGCCCGCGATGAAGACGGCGACTTTCTTGCCCAACATCTCTTCGAGGAAGGCGAGGTTGCTCTCGGTGATGCTGGAATCAAGGTGCTCGTACATCTTCGAGAAAATCCAGTGCGGCTCGGCGTGGCAGAGGATGATGCGGTCTGTCTCCTTAATCTCGGCGGCGACGCTCTTGAAGTACTCGACCTGCGGCGCGTCAATGTCCGAGCCGAGCTGCATGTCCGTGCCGAGGAGCCACCAGCCGTGCGGCAGCTTCAGGGCGAAGTAGCTGCGGCTCTGCCTGGTGCGCCAGCCGCTAAACCAGCGCTTGGAGCAGAAGAGGCGCGAGAACGAAATGAGGCTGTCGTACCAATCGTGGTTGCCGGGGATGGCGAAGAGGTGCGGGTGCTCCTCGCGCGCGGCGTGCGGGTAAGCGTGCTGGTAAGGCTTGACCAGACGGCGGTCGTACTCGACGCGGTCGGCGGCCGGGTAGACCTGATCGCCGCCGAAGACGAACACGTCGCCGCGCCGGACCTCGACGCTTCTCGTCACGCCGGTCGCCGCGTCCGCGTACTCCAGGTCGCGCGAGTCTTCGGCCAGGTGGTAGGCCACGCCGTAAGTCGAGTTCCAGCCCTCGCCCGTATCCGCGACGTAGTCAATCCATATCTCCTCGCGCGGCCGCGCCTCGTCCAACTCACACACGTCGCGCCCGTCGTCGCGATAGTGGTGCGTGTAGTCGTAAATCTCAGGCTTCCCGGAAGCGAGGGCTTCGACGAGACGGCGGTCGGAGTGGCGGCCGAAGATGGTCGAGATGGCGACCTGTATGCCCGTGCGTATGAGCTGGCGCGGGTCGTACCAGCCGACCATCGGGAGCTGCTCGAACGTCGCTGGCGATGGGGGCGTCAGGTTCGCGACCTGTTGCGGCGTCTCGATGGGCTCTCGGGTCTCGGCGATGACCGTCTTTTCGTTTCGCAGGGCCATAGGGGTCTGGGCCTAATATACAGCATCCGAGGCACGGGCGCGATTTCGAGGCGGGGCGCGTCTGCATACGCTTCGGTCAAGATGAGGGTTGACAGTTCGGGCGGACAGGGCTAAAATCCGGGACACTGGTACAAGTTGAGGGAAGCTGTACTCGCACGGTTCCGCCAACACTAGGGATTGACAGCGAGCGAAGAGTCAAACACGTGGCTCTCTACAGCAGACGGTGACTTAAGCACCGCTTCCAAAAAATAGTGCAGGAGCTTTCCGGCACGCGCGCGCCCCACAGGGTTGTCAAAACTGTGTGGGGCGTTGGCGTGTCTGGGGATCGTCGCCCTTTCGTTTCACCTCACGTAAATCGGGTTCGAGATAATCCAGGGCTTGCCTTCGACGAGCGGGCCGAGCTGCGGGAGGTAGACCTCGACGCGGTAGACGCCGCGCTCCGTGATGGGGAATTCCTGTCGCGCCGAGCGGTCTTCGTCGCGCACGACGCGGCCGTCTTTGAAGAGCAGGATGCGGCTTTTGACGGGAGCCTCCACGATTAGGCGGACGCCGTCGAGAAGCTCTATCTCGTCGCCCATGATTTTCTTGTCGCGGTTGTTCTCGGCCGCGAAGAGAAAGCCGGAGGAGTCGCCGAAGATGTCGAAGGCGAAGTAACTGTGGCCGGAGGCTAACGCGCCGAGCAGCGTCTCGGTCGTGAACGGTTTCTCTCTTTCAATCAGGACATGGTTGCGGACGACGCCGAAGGTCCGCTCGTACGGGTCCAGGTGGACTCCGACGAAACTCTTCCCCGTGCGGTCGCCGAACTGTAAGCCCACGTTCGAGTGCGCGTCGTTGCCGGCGACGGCGACAACCTTTCGACGCTGCGTCAACTCGTCCCACTTCGAGAGAGCGGCGGCCGGCCGCTCGTAGAACCGCGCGAACATCAGGTCCGGGTAGCTCCAATAAGACCAGAGCCAATCGCCGAAGGTGACGAAGTAATTTATCTTCTTCGTGTTCGTGTAAAGATTGTAGACCTCCATCCCGTCGTAACCGCTCGCGTCCCAGCTTTGAAACTCGTGCGGGTAGGCGACGAAGGACAGACCATTGCGCGTCTTCTGGCCTTCGAGGACTTGCTGTGTGCCGATGGTGTTGGCCGCTGAGGCTTCTTCGCCGCCGGGCAGGAGCAGCAGGCGGTCGTGGCTCGCGGTGACGACTTCGTTGCCGTTGACGAAGAGGACGCCCGCGTGCTCTCCCTTCAGGGTCATCGCGGAAGTGTCCATCACTGACGAGGTGTGCTCGGTCATCACGACGAAGCGCAGGTTGCGCCCGCGCGCGGCTTCGATGATCTCCTCGAAGCTGCCCGTGCTGTGCCCGCCCAGACTGGAGTGGACGTGAATCACGCCCGCGTAATCGGCGTAAGGGTTCTTCGAGTAGTCCACTTCGCGCTCGCGGTTGACTTCCCGTATCGCCGAACGGAGATTGCCGAGGCGTGTGCGCCGGTAGATGAAAGGAACCTGAAAGATCAGCAACAAGGCGAGCGCGACGAGCACGACCTTCTTGCGGCGCGTCATCCCCTTCCAACTCGGCTTCCACTTCCACTTCCACTTCATAGACGGCGCTTCACTCCTCGTCCACGAAGTCAACGGACGCGACGTGCTCGCTGAGGTTGCGCCCCATGTCCGCGACCAGCATGTGCTCCGGGTGCACCGTGTAGGCGTCGAGCGCGGCGCGGTCGCGGAAAGTGGCGACGAGTCCCGTGTCGTACGAGCGCGGCAGGCCGAGCACGTCCGCGCCCACCTGAAAGCTCTCTATCTCCGGGATGAGCGACGCCAGCCGCCGCAGCCGGTTCAAATGCTCGTCGCGCACAGCCTGCTCAATGTCCGCGCGATATTTCCAGATGACGATATGAGTCAGCATATAACTTCTGTTCAGACCTTGTCAGAATTTCGACCTTCGAGGTTGAAGTCAACATACTACACCACTCAACCTTTGCGCCTTAAGTTTTCCCTTTGCGCCTTTGCGCGAATCTGCCTCCTCACAATCCATTCACCACCCGCGTAATCCCATCCCTGATAAACTCCACGTTGAAGTTGATAAGCAAGCCAAGACGCTTATTCGTCAGCCGAAGGTAGGTCAACAACTGTTTCCGGTGCACCGGAGAGATGAATTCTACAGATTTAATTTCCACGATAACCTTATCTCCGACGATGAGGTCAGCGCGGAAGCCTATCTCCATGCGAATGGTTTCGTAAACGACGGGGAGTGCTTGTTGGCGGAGTACCTTAATACCTCGCTTTTCGAGTTCGTGTGTGAGAGTGGCTTCGTATACGGATTCGAGAAGTCCGGGGCCGAGGGTCGTGTGGATTGTGTAGGCCGCATTGACGATTTGTTTGGATAGTTGGTTTTCGGTCATGCGGAGGGTTCGCGCAAAGGCGCAAAGAAAAAACTTAAGGCGCAAAGGGTGGTGAGCGTTTTATAGCATATTGAGGTTTATGTTAGAAGGGATAAGTGTTCATTCAAAAGTTCCCAGGCGCGGCGGACGTGGTGTTCGGTCGTGCGTATGTTGCCGATGGCGAGGCGCAGCGTGAAGAGGTCGTGGAGGCGCGTGTGAGAGAGGAACAGCTCGCCGGTTGAGTTGACTCGGTTCATGAGCGCTTCGTTGAGGGAGTCGAGGCGCGCGGCTCGCGCTTCGGCCGTCTCTCCCGCGACTTCGGGGCGGGCGCGGAAGCAGACGAGGCCGAAGGGGACGGGCGCGAGCAGCTCCCAGTTGGCCGACTCTTCGACCCACGAGGCGAAGAGTCGCGCGAGGCGGCAGTGTTCGCGTATGCGCGCGGCCAGGCCGTCGTGGCCGAAGTAGCGAATAATCATCCAGAGTTTCAGCGCGCGGAAGCGGCGGCCGAGCTGTATCCCGTAGTCCATCCCGTTGCGTACGGTCTCGGCCTCGCTCGTCTTCAGATATTCAGGCACGAGCGAGAAGGCGCGGCGCAGCACGTCCATCCGGCGCGAGAAGAGGACCGAGAGGTCGAACGGGGTGAAGAGCCACTTGTGCGGGTTGGTGACGAGCGAGTCAGCGCGCTCGGAGCCTGCGAGGACGTGGCGCAGTTCGGGGAGAATCGCGGCCGAGCCGGCGTAGGCGGCGTCAACGTGGAGCCAGATTTTTTCGCGCACGCAGATGTCGGCGATTTCTGGCACAGGGTCTATGCTCGAAGTCGAAGTCGTGCCGACGGTGGCGACGGCGCAGAAGGGAAGAAAGCCCGCGCGCCTGTCTTCCTCGATTGCCCGCGAGAGTGCCCGAGCGTCCATGCGGAATTCCGAGTCAACGGGAACCTGCCGCACCGCGCGCTGGCCCAGGCCGAGCGTGAGCGCGCCCTTTTCGATTGACGAGTGCGCCTGCTCGGAGACGTAGAGGCGCAAGAGCGGCAGGTCCGCGCGCCCGCTCATCCCGTCCTCGCGGATTCGCAGATTCAGGTTCTCGCGCGCCGCCGCAATCGCGTGCATCGAGGCGACCGAGGCCGTGTCGTAGATGATGCCGTCCATCCCCGCGTCTAAGCCCATCATCTGCCTGAGCCAGTCGAGCGCGACCTGTTCGAGTTCTATCGCCGCGGGTGAAGTGCGCCAGAGCATCCCCTTCACGTCGAAGGCGGCGGTGAAGAGTTCCCCTAAGATGCCCGGGGCCGAGGCGGAGGTGGCGAAGTAGGCGAAGAATGAAGGGTGGTTCCAGTGTGTCAGCGCGGGGACTATCAGCCGGTCAACGTCGGCCAGTATCTCGTCCATCGCTTCGCCGGAAGCGGGAGGCGCTTGCGGCAGACGCGAGACCAGCTCGTTCGGCTCGACCTGCGCGAGCACGGGAAGTTGGCCCACGCGTTCGAGGTAGTCTGCGACCCAATCAATGACTTCGTGGCCGAAGCGGCGGAAGTCAGCAGTGCTCATGTCGCCCAAGTCCGGCGCTTTTTCGTTCTCACTCATAATTAAAACTCCGGCTCGGAATATACATGCCGCTCAAAGAAAAGTGCAGCCCGAAAGCAATGTTTAGAGCGGGCTTCAAAATCTACACTCAATCCTTTGCGCCTTTGGTTTTTCCTTTTTTGCGCCTTTGCGTGAAAAGTTGTCGTTTCGCTCAAAGGCGCGAAGAGAAGACGTAAGGCGCTGGAGGGTTGAGTCTTTAACGATAATTGCTCGACACGCGGCGGCAAATGGGTATAATGCGCGTCGTTCGCCAAACAAAAGCGCGCGCCGCAAGTTTGCTTCCGCGCCCGACTCGCCGCTATTATGCTGACAACAGCCATGAGAACATTTGGGCGTCGCGCGGCGCGCGGACTTAAAGTCTTGCTCTAAAGCAGTGTGGCCGGACGGCACGGAGAGCCTTCCGGCGCGCGGACGTGCGCTGCTTCAATCTTCCGTTTCCGAGAAACTAACGCTTCAGCGAGGTAAACTATGAGACGCACTTTATTCGGTCTGGGATTGGTCGCCGTGATGTTTTTGGGCCTGAGCTGCGAGCGCCGCGGCGGCAGCACGGCCGGCGGCGGCGAACCCATCAAGGTGGGCGTTTACCTAGACCTTTCGGGCCAGACCTCCAGCTTCGGCCAGTCAACTAAAAACGGCATCGAGATGGCGCGCGACGAAATCAACAAGGCCGGCGGCATAGACGGTCGCCCCATCGAACTCATCATCGAGGACGAGCAGGGCGAGCCCGGCAAGGTGACGACGGTCGTCACCAAGCTCCTGCGCCAGGATCAGGTCCACGCCATCCTCGGCGAAGTCGCCTCAACGAACTCGCTCGCCGCCGCGCCCAAGGCGCAGGAGGCGAAGATTCCGATGATCACGCCGTCTTCCACCAACCCGAAGGTCACGCAGGTCGGCGACTACATCTTCCGCGTCTGCTTCATAGACCCGTTCCAGGGCGAGGTGATGGCGAAGTTCGCCGCCAACTCTCTGAAGGCCAAGCGAGCGGCCATCCTCGCAGACTTCAACTCCGACTACAGCAAGGGGCTCACGCAGTTCTTCAAGCAGAGCTTCACCAAACTGGGCGGGACCATCGTTGACGAGAAGACCTACACGCAGTCTGACCGCGACTTCAGCAGCCAGTTGACGGCTATTCGCTCGACCAACCCGGACGTTATCTACATCCCAGGCTACTACGGCCAGGTCGGCGTCATCGCCAAGCAAGCCCGCCAGCAGGGCATCAACGTCCCGCTCCTCGGCGGCGACGGCTGGGACGCGCCGCAGCTCTGGGACCTCGGCGGCGAGGCGATGACCAACAGCTACATCTCGAACCACTACTCGATTGACGATCCCAAGCCAGAGATTCAGAAGTTCGTCTCCGACTACAAGGCGCGCTACGGCGGCGTCGCGCCCGACGCGCTGGCCGCGCTCGGCTACGACGCGATGAGAGTTTTGGGGGACGCGCTCAAACGCGCGGGCGGGACCGACAGCACGAAGCTGCGCGACGCCATCGCGCAGACGAAGAATTTTCCGGGCGTCACCGGCACCATCACGATGAACGCCGAGCGGAACGTGGACAAGCCCGCGGCCGTCCTTGAGCTGAAACCGCAGGAGCGCAAGTTCGGTTACAAAGAGACCATCTACCCGGACAACATGACTCCGCCGACCACGGCCGGCGCGTCTCCGGCCGCGTCACCGGCCGGGGCCACGGCGTCGCCGGCGGCCGCGACGCAGTAAGAGCGTCCGGGTCGCGATAGTAGTAATCCAAGTCTGTGCCAAAACCGAGAGCGGAAGCTTGCGATGGATTATTTTGTCCAACAACTCATCAACGGGCTGAACATCGGAGCCATCTACGCGCTCATCGCGCTCGGCTACACGATGGTCTACGGCATCCTGCGCCTGATTAACTTCGCGCACGGCGATGTCTACATGGTTGGCGCGTTCGTCGGCCTCGGGCTCGCGAAGCTCCTCGGCTACACGACTACCATCCCCGGCTACAACGCCGACACCGTCGGCCACTCGCTCTGGGGCGGCCTCGCCCTCGTGCTCATCGGCTCGATGATCGGCGCGGCCATCCTCGGGATGGCAATCGAGCGTTTCGCCTACCGGCCCGTCCGAAAGTACTCGCGCATGACGACGTTGATTACGGCCATCGGCGTCTCGCTTTTAATCGAGTACCTCTTCGTCGCGCAGCTCGGCTCGGCGCAGAAGTCGTTCCCCTCGCTCGTCAAGAACGAGGCGTTCAACCTCTTCGGCGACGTGCGGATTTCCATGCCGCAGATCATCATCTTCGTCATCTCGATCATGCTGATGCTCCTGCTGCAATGGATCATCTACAAGACGAAAATCGGGACGGCGATGCGCGCCGTCTCCTTCAATCTCAACTCCGCGAAGCTGATGGGCATCAACACGGATGTCGTCATTGCCTTCACTTTCGCGCTCGGCTCGGCGATGGCGGCGGCGGGCGGGGTGCTGACGGCGCAGTACAACCCGAGCATAGACCCCTTGATGGGCATCATCACGGGCCTCAAGGCGTTCGTCGCGGCCGTGCTCGGCGGCATCGGCAACATTCCGGGCGCGGTGCTCGGCGGGCTGGTCATCGGCGTGGCCGAGACGATGGTCGTCGCCTACGGCAGCGACATCGGCCTCGCCTCGTCTTACCGCGACGCCGTCGCCTTTACGATCCTGATTCTGGTCTTACTGCTGCGCCCGTCGGGACTGCTCGGCTCGACCGTGCAAGAGAAAGTTTGAAAACAGTGATAAGTGATAAGTGATGAGTGATAAGAGACGGGCTCTTACTCATCACTTATCACTTATCACTTATCACTGAATTCTTATGCCTCCTTTCATCAAACGACTTGTCGGCGCGCTCGTCATCGTCCTGGTGCTCATCGCGCTGAACGCGGCGATGAGCAACGAAGGGTTTTACGGGATGGGTCTCCCGTACTACTACTCGCACCTCTTGCGGCTCGCGGGCATCAACATCATCCTCGCCGTCTCGCTCAACCTGATTACAGGCTTCACGGGCCAGTTCTCCATCGGCCACGCTGGCTTCATGGCCGTCGGCGCTTACGCCTCCGCGTTCCTGACCGTTTACTACACGCAGGGTCTTGAGCAGAAGCTGACCGCGATGTTGGGCGCGACGGCCGGGCAGGCGATAGTCTTCCTCATCGTGCTCCTGGTCGCGGCAGTCGCCGCCGCGCTCGCCGGGCTCGTCGTCGGCATCCCGTCCTTGCGCCTGCGCGGCGACTATCTCGCCATCGTCACGCTCGGCTTCGCGGAAATCATTCGCATCCTCTTAGTCAACGTCCAGCGTGTCGGCGGCCCGACGGGATTTTCGGGCGCGATAGCGCCGTGGGAGGGACGCGCGACCATCCCGCAGTACGCGAACTTTTTCTGGATAGGTCTGTTCGCCGTCGTCACCATCGTCGTCGTCTACAACATCGTCCGCTCGGACACGGGCCGCGCGCTGATTTCCATCCGCGAGGACGAACTGGCGGCGCAGGCGATGGGCATCAACACGACGCGCTACAAGGTGGTGGCCTTCGTCATTAGCTCCGCCTTCGCCGGAGTCGCCGGCGGGCTCTGGGCGCACTACAACTCTTTTCTGAGCACGCAGGACTTTCAGTTCTTCCGCTCCTTCGAGGTCATCATCATGATCGTGCTCGGCGGGATGGGCTCGATCACTGGCTCCATCCTCGGCGCGGTGGTGATTACGGCGCTGCCCGAATTGTTGCGCACCTACCCTTACGAGATCGTTATCGCGCTCGCGCTGATTCCGCTGGCGGCCCTGCTCCTGCGGCTCATCAAGCGCGAGCGCCTGCCCGAAGCTATCCGCAGCGGGTGGCCGCACGCCATCTTCGTCCTGATCTTTTACGTCGCGCTTTTCTGGGTCACGCGCCTCATCCTGATTAACGGACTGGACCTGGACTACAGGCTGAGCGCGATGGGCGTCAACATCTCAAGCTACCGGCTGGTAATCTACGCGGCGCTGCTTATAGCCATGATGCTGACGCGGCCGCAGGGCTTGCTGGGCCAGCGGGAACTCGGCTTCAACTGGCTCAAGCGCGCGCAGCGGCGGCCCGAAGGCGACGCGGCCGTGGGCGGCGCGGGCGGCGTGCCCATCGCCGAGCGCGACGCGCCGACGGCCGACCCTTACAAGGAGACTGAGAACAGATGAGCGGCCAACCGGAACAAGACCGCGTCAGGGCGACACAGGAAGACAGCGTGATTACGGAGGCGGCGCGCACCGCCCGCTCGCAAGAGCGTGTTGATCGGAGCGGGGCTTGCTTGCGTACGAGCCGCTGCACGATTCGCTTCGGCGGCCTCGTCGCCGTCAACACGCTCGACATGGAAGTCAACCAGGGCGAAATCTACGGCCTCATCGGGCCGAACGGCGCGGGCAAGACGACCATCTTCAACTTGCTGACGGGCGTCTACGAGCCGACCGAGGGCGAGATTTACTTCGAGGGCAAGCGCATCGACGGCCTCAGGCCGCACCAGATTTCACGTCGCGGCGTCTCGCGCACCTTCCAGAACATACGGCTCTTTCCGGGCATGACCGTCCTCGAAAACGTGATGACGGCCTGTCATCGCCACGCGCGGCAGACGCTCTTCGACGCCGTCTTCCGCACGCCGCGCTTCTCGCGCGACGAGCGTGAGCACAGGGAGTTCTGTCTTGAGCTATTGAAGATTTTCAACCTCGACCGCCTGCAAAACGAGGGCGGGACCAGTCTGCCTTACGGCAACCAGCGTCGGCTCGAAATCGTGCGCGCGCTCGCCACGCGCCCGAAGCTGCTCTTGCTGGACGAGCCAGCGGCCGGCATGAACCCTTCGGAGCAGGAAGACCTGATTGGCTTGATACGCGAAATCCGCGACCGCTTCGGCCTGACCATCCTGCTCGTCGAGCACAACATGAAAGTCGTCATGGGCATCTGCGAGCGCATCCAGGTCGTGGACTACGGCAAGTCCATAGCCCTCGGCCTGCCCGAACAGATTAGAAACGACCCGAAGGTGATCGAAGCGTACTTAGGAGACTAGGGGCCGGGGGACAGGGGCCGGGGGCCGGTGAAAACCTGCCTCTACCGGCCCCCGGCCCCCGACCCCCGACCGCCGCTTTATGCTGACCATCGAAAACATCTCTGTGAACTACGGCGCTATCGAGGCGCTGACGGACATCTCGCTGCACGTCGGGCAGGGCGAGGTCGTAACCTTAATCGGCGCGAACGGGGCGGGGAAGACGACGACCCTGCGGACCATCACGGGACTTCTTGAGCCGACCGAAGGGCGCATTCTCTTCGAGGGCCAGGAGATTCAGGGCGTGGCGACGCACAGGCTGGTCGCGCGCGGCATCTCGATGTCGCCTGAGGGGCGCGGCGTCTTCGCCAACCTTTCGGTGCGCGAGAATTTGCAGATGGGCGCTTACCTGAAGAGGAACCGCGCCGAGATTGCCGAAGACATGGAGCACGCCTTCCAGATGTTCCCGCGCCTCAAGGAGCGCGAGTCGCAGAAAGCCGGCACGCTCTCGGGCGGCGAACAGCAGATGCTCGCCATGAGCCGCGCGCTCATGTCGCGCCCGCGCCTGTTGCTCCTGGACGAGCCGTCGCTCGGCTTGGCCCCGCTCGTCGTCCACACCATCTTCGAGGCCATCGAAGATATTCGCAGCAAGGGAACGACCATCCTGCTCGTCGAGCAGAACGCGCACGCCGCGTTGAAACATTCCGACCGCGCTTACGTTTTGGAGACGGGCAAGATCGTGATGGAAGGCCCCTCCAGAGACCTCGCCGCCGACCCGCGCATCAAGGAAGCCTACCTCGGGGAGTGAGCCAAAACTTTTACGAATTTCTACCTGCGTGACTTCGACAGCCGCGCCGCGAACTTCACTGTGCGCGCGACGCAACTGCCGAGCTGGAAGGGAAGGCGCGGCCAGTCGTTGAACGGCCCGCGCACGACGACGGTCGCCTCTATGGTATTGGGCCAGCGGTGGCGCAAGCCCTTGAGGATGCCGGCGGGCGAGCGCAGGTAAGCCATCGGCGCGCGGTGGCGCTCGGGCATAGAAGGCCGCCGCGATACCCACTCCTTCAAAACGGTCGGGACGAGCCAGCGTGGCAGCGGCTTTGTCATCAGTGCCGCGGGCGTGTGACGGATGTCCGCGCCGAGCAGTTCGTGCGCCGCGCGAATGGCACAGTTTATCCAGCCGGCCAGCCTGCGGTCTCCGGTCAGGCAACAGTCCCAATCGAAGTCCGGCCCGGCCGCCTCTACGGCCGCCGCCACGTCGCACATCCAGAGCGGCCGCCACGCGCCCTCGCGCAGCATGTGCACGGCGAGAGCGCGCAACTCATCTTCGCGCCCGAGCACGCGCACGTCCGTCATGCCGAGCCTCACCAATCGAGAGCGCGCGTAAATCGCGTCCGCATCGCCACCGCCCAGACCGTCGAAGCCAGCGTGCAGGTCCACCTCGTAGCGCCCGTAAGCGAGCGCTTCCCAGAGCGCGGCCTCCGCCGGTTCGAATTGGTCCGGGCGCACGCAGAGGTCAACGTCGCCGTAAGGGCGCAGGCCGCGCTCCGTGTAGAGCCGCGCCGCTGCCCAGCCCTTGACGAGAATCGGCTCGACGCCGGCCGCGCGTAAGAGCCCGAAGACTTTTTCGATTGTCCGTTCGCGCAGCGCGGCCTGAAGAAAGTTCTGTCGGAAGGCTTGGTGAAACTCGCGTGCGGCGGGCGCGTCGCGCAGCTCCGAATCGCGTGCTCGCCTCCAACACAAAGCTGCCGCCCCCGATTTGAGAATGAGCGGCGCGATCTCTTCTAGTTCTGAGAGGGAACAATCAAACTTAGGAGGTGAGTTGCGCCACGAGCCCGCCAGCGTCGCGGCCAGCAAGCGGCCCGTTGATTGCGCGTTCGCTACGGCCATCGGAGGTCGGGCCACTTCAGTCCGGCGGCCCGGTGCAGATGTTTCATCGAGGGCACGGAAAACATATTCCGTCACAACTTCCCGAGCAGCATTCTCTTGAGCCTGAACACTTCTCACACGGGCCGAGGCAGCGGCTTAAGGTTTGCGCGGGCGTCGGCGCGGGAACCGACAGGATGAGCGGGACGGCCAGCGCCGCCGGCAGGTACTTACGCACCAGGTCGCGCCGCGAGACTTTGAGTAAGCCTAAGCCTCCGCTTCCTTCTTTGAGAAGATGAAACTTGCGCAACTGGGCCAGCGCGAGCCACACCACGTCTTCGTCAACCGGGGCGGCGAGTTCGCGCCCGAGCCGCCGCGTCATCTCCGCGACGGTCGTCCGCCCGTCGCAACGCTTCCAGATCATCCCCGAAGTTTTGTTGAGACAGTGCGCCTTGTGTCGCTCAAGGTCGTAGACCAGCACCTCGTCGGGCAGCTCCTGAACAACCAGTTGATCCGTTCGGGCGAGAGGCAAGACCTGGGCGGCTTTCTCTCTCATCGGATTCCTCCTCGATTAATGAACATCTGCGGCGAGGCTTTTCACCTGAGAGCGAAGATTCGGATGAGGCGAATCGGTGATGAACGTCTGAAATTACGCAGAATCCGCCGGCAAGTCAACAACTTTTCTTGCGCCCCTCAGTCTTCCAACTGTCCCAGCAGCGGGCCGACCAACTCGCCGGCCTCGCCGCGCGCGCCCTTCAGGACCAGCGCGCCCGCCACCACTCGTTCGAGCGCGGCGAAAGCCTTCTCGGGCCGGCTGCGGGCCGATACCGTCTGGGCCAAAAGTTCGAGCACGCCCTGCCCGGCGGACAAGCGGCGCGGCCGCCACTTCGCCCCCGGCCTGTATTGGCTCGCCACGACAAGCGCGACCGGCAAGGGCTCTCTGCCCGCGCGCCCGCCCAGCGTCTCGACAGGGTGCCTGTGCTGTTCGCCGGTCTCGGCCGCCCTGATTTGCAACGGCCTCGGGTAAGGGTGGACGCGGCCCCGCTCGTCGAGCACGGCATACTCGTCCGAGTAGTAGCTGGCCCCGGCCTTGACCAGTTCGGCGACGAGCGTGGTCTTGCCGCCGCGGCTGCGCCCGGGGATGAGAAGGGCACGCCCCTTCCAGCCGACCACGCCCGCGTGGACGAAGACGCGGCGGCGCGACTCGGCCGCGACGTGCAGGTGCAGGTCCGACTCGAAGAGCGCGAGGGCTTCTTCCAAATTCTGCGTGCGTGCGAGACGTGTGAGGTCTCTGTAGAAGAGACTGAAGCGGCGCGAGCCGCGCACGGCCCCGTCGCCCTGGCCCAGAATGAGCGAGTAGAGCCGCTCGACGACGGGCGACGCGGAGGGCTTCCACCCGGGCGGTAAGTAGTCTTCGACCAGGGCAAGCGCTTCGGGGCGGTTGACCCGTACGCCGACGCGGACGCCGTGACTGACGAAGGAGATGCCGGCCGCCCAGCCCAGGCGGTCAATCTTCTTCATTCAAGTGGACGCCCATTTGTATTGCGGCAAGACGTTTGCTGACAAGCGGGGAATTCCTAACCAGGCAGAAGTGTCGTCAAATCTACGCGAACATACGGCAAATCAGAGGAAGCGTCAACAAGGTAAATGATGAATACGGAATGCGGAATGATGAATAGAAAGACAACTGCCTTTTAATTCATCATTCATCATTCCGCATTCATCATTGCTTTACGCGCTTGTTCAAGCGCTTCGGCGACGCGCTCGGGCGAAGTGCCGCCCGCCTGCGATTTCGACCGGAGAGTCTCTTCGAGCGAGAGCGCGCGGTAAACGTCCTCTTCGATGACCGGCGAGAAAGAGCGCAGCTCGTCGAGCGCCAGGTCTTGCAGCTCACAGTCGCGCTCGATGGCGCGCAGGACCAGCCGGCCGACCGTCTCGTGCGCCTCGCGGAAGGGCACGCCCTTGCGCGCCAGGTAGTCTGCCAGTTCCGTCGCGTTCATGTAGCCGCGCGCGGCCGCCTCCCGCGTCCTCTCCTCGCGCAGGCGGACGTTCCTCAGCACCGTCGCCGTCACTTCGAGCGCTCCCTTCACGGTCTCGGCCGCGTCGAAGACCGCTTCCTTGTCCTCCTGCATGTCCTTGTTGTAAGCGAGCGGCAGGCCCTTCATCGTCGCCAGCAGGCCCGCGAGGTGGCCGAAGACGCGGCCCGCCTTGCCCCGGACCAATTCCATAGAGTCAGGGTTCTTCTTCTGCGGCATGAGCGACGAGCCCGTAGAGATTGTGTCGCCCAATTCTATGAAGCCGAACTCCGCGGTCGAGTAAAGGATGAGGTCTTCGGCGAGCCTGGAGAGGTGGAGCATGACGAGCGACGTTGCGCTCAGGAACTCCACGCAGAAGTCGCGGTCGCTGACGGCGTCCAGGCTGTTGCGCGAGACCGAGTCGAAGCCGAGCGCGCGCGCCACCGCCTCGCGGTCAATCCCGTAAGCCGTCCCCGCCAGCGCCGCCGAGCCGAGCGGCATGACGTTGACGCGTCCTCTCACTTCGAGCAGCCGCTCGCGGTCGCGCCCTAGCATCTCGAAGTAGGCCAGGCACCAGTGCGCCCAGAGGACGGGCTGCGCGCGTTGCAGGTGTGTGTAGCCTGGGAGCACGGCCTCGCGGTGCTGCTGTGCCAATTCCAGGAGCGCCCTTTGCGCGTCGCGCGCCCTCTCGCCGGTCGCGTCAAGCTCGCCGCGCAGCCAGAGGCGCAGGTCGGTCGCCACCTGATCGTTGCGGCTCCGGCCCGTGTGCAGCTTACGGCCCGCGTCGCCGACTAATTCGACGAGTCTCGCTTCGACGAACGAGTGCACGTCTTCCGCCGACGCGTCGTCGAAGTAAGACGGGTCGGAGGCGGCGCGATTGAGAATCGTCTCCAGCCCCTCCTTGATTCGTGTCGCCTCTTCGGGCGAGAGCACGCCCGCGCCTTGCAGCCCGTCGCAGTGCGCGAGGCTCGCGCGCACGTCCGCCCCGAACAGCTTCCGGTCGAAGCCGAACGAGCGGTTGAACTCCGCGAACCTCTCGTCCGTCCGCCCCGCGAACCGCCCGCCCCACAGATTTGTCGTCTCAGCCACGCCGTCACGCCTCCGTTCCCTTATCTCACAAGCGAATTGTAAACCGCGCTCCGCCGCCCGCCCCGGTTTATTTGACCGGAATGCATCTTAGATGCTATTTTATGCATCTATGCAACAATTATGCAAATCAGTTGCATAAGGATAGAGACATGCAGAAAGAGACGCGACAGCAGAAGATTTTGAGTTTGATTCGCGGCAAGCGGATCGGGACGCAGGACGAGTTGACGGCGCACCTTGAGCGCGCGGGCTTTCCGGCGACGCAATCGAGCGTCTCGCGCGATCTGGTCGAACTGGGCGTCGTCAAGCACCGAGGCTTCTACGCGCTGCCACGGAGCACGAACGGGGCGGCGGCGCGCGGCCTCTTGAGTCTGGACACGGCGGGCGAGGTGCTGGTCGTGGCGAAGTGCGAGCCTGGAATGGCCTCCGCGATTGCGGTCGAGATTGACCGGGCAATGATTAGCGAAATCGTCGGCACGCTCGCCGGCGAAGACACTATCTTTATCGCCGTCCGCGAGCACAAGGCCCAGCGCGCGGCGATCAAGAAAATCTGGGAACTTTTTGGATGAGGGGGATGGGGGTTTAGGGGTCAGGGGTTGGTTAAAAGCAGGTTCTTACCAACCCCCAACCCCTAACCCCCATCCCCCGCTTTAAAGAGATGAAAATCAAAAAAATCGTGCTGGCTTATTCGGGCGGGCTCGACACGAGCGTGATGCTGCGTTGGATCAAGGAGCGTTACGGGTGCGAGGTCGTGTGTTACTGCGCGGACGTGGGCCAGGGTGAGGAGTTGGACGGCCTTGAAGCGAAGGCGCGCGAGACCGGGGCGTCTAAGCTCTACGTGGAGGACTTGCGCGCGGAGTTCGTGCGCGAGTACGTCTGGACTGCGCTCAAGGCCAACGCGGTTTACGAGGGCGTGTATCTGCTCGGAACGTCTTTGGCGCGCCCCGTCATCGCGAAGCGGCAGATTGAGATCGCGCGGCGCGAGGGCGCGGACGCGGTGGCCCACGGCGCGACCGGCAAGGGCAACGACCAGGTGCGTTTCGAGTTGACCTACTACGCGCTCGAACCCGACATCAAGGTCGTGGCCCCCTGGCGCGAGTGGGAGTTCAAAGGGCGCTCGGATTTAATCGCCTACGCCAGGGAGCACAACATTCCGATCACGGCGACGGCCGAGAAGCCTTACTCGACCGACCGCAATTTGATGCACATCTCTTACGAGGGCGGCATCCTCGAAGACCCTTGGGCGGAGCCGCCGGCGGACATCTTCAGGCTGACGAAAGCGCCGGAGGAGGCGCGCGCCGAAGCTGAGTATGTAGAGATTGGCTTTGAGCGTGGCGAGCCCGTCTCGGTCAATGGCCGCAAGCTAGACCCCGTCGCGCTGCTCGAAACGTTGAACGAACTCGGAGGCGAGCACGGCATCGGGCGCGTTGATTTGGTGGAGAACCGTTTCGTCGGGATGAAGTCGCGCGGCGTTTACGAGACGCCGGGCGTGACCATCTTGCAGGCGGCGCACCGCGCGCTCGAATCCATCACGCTCGACCGCGAGGTGATGCACCTGCGCGACTCGCTCGGCGTCCGTGTCGCCGAGAGCATCTACTACGGTTTCTGGTTCGCGCCCGAGTTCGAGCTGCTCAGGAAGACGATTGATGAAACGCAGGTGAATGTCACTGGCGACGTGCGGCTGAAACTTTACAAAGGGAACGCGATGGTCGTGGGCCGGCGCGCGCCGCGCTCTCTCTACAGCGAGCGGCTGGCGACCTTCGAGGCCGAGGACGTTTACAACCAGCGCGACGCCGAGGGCTTCATCAAGCTCAACGCGTTGCGCCTCAGAACGCAGGCGCGCTTTCGGGATTGAGAGTGAGTGTGAAAATCACTCGACCCTTTGCGCCTTACGTCTTGTCTTAGCGCCTTTGCGAGAAACAAGCCGTTCACGCAAAGGCGCAAATAAAGAAAAACCAAAGGCGCAAAGAGGTGAGTCTATCGGTAGTTTTGAAATTGATAGCAGGGGGAAGGGCGATGTTGATGACGAAGGACGTTGAAGCGACTGTGCTGGTGGTCGAGGCGGACAAGATCGGGTCGGCCGCATCCTTGCTGAATCTGTCGAAGACTGTGGCTGTGGTCGAGGGCACGCCAGGTCCGCGCGCGGGCGACGTGGTGGTCGTGCGCGCTCTGACGGACAGCGCGACGTATAACCAGTTGGAGCTGCCGACCGGCCGGATGGCGAAGATCAATCCGGGTGACGTGCTCATCGGCGTGCTCGGCCGTCGCCGCGCGCTCAAAGGCTTCGTCGGCGACGTGCCTGAGTCGGTCAAGGCGGGCGACCGGCTGCACCTCCTGAACATGGGCGGCGTCATGGGCCTCTGCACGGGCCACCACTCTTCGCTGAGCGACGCCATCAGTCTCGAAGTCCTCGGGCTGGCGGCGGACGAAACGGGGCGCGTGCTCAACATCGCGGACGCGGCGCTGCCCGTGAGCGAGACTTTGGGCCAGACGGCCCCGCTCGTCCTCGTCGCCGGCACCTGCATGAACAGCGGCAAGACCTACGCGGCGACGGAACTCATCAAGCAGGCGACGCGCGCAGGGCTCCGTGTCGCGGCGGCAAAGCTCTCGGGCGTGGCCGCCTTGCGCGACACGCTCAACATGACGGACCACGGCGCGATTGCGACGGCGAGCTTCCTTGATTGCGGCCTGCCCTCGACCGTGGACGCGGGCGACCTCGCGCCCGTCGCCAAGTCAATCATCGCGCGGCTCAACGAGAGCGCGCCCGACCTGGTCGTCATCGAACTCGGCGATGGCATCCTCGGCGGCTATTCGGTGGACTCAGTCTTCGAGGACGCTGAGTTGCGAGCGGCGACGGCCGCGCTCGTCTTCTGCGCGTCGGACTACGTCGGCGCGTGGGGCGGCATAGAGCTGTTCCGCCGTCGCGGCATCCAGGTTGATTTGATAGCGGGCTCCGTCACGGACTCGCAGATGGGCGAGGACTACATCGAGCGCGAGTTCGGCGTTCCCGCCAGCAACGCGCGGCGCGACGGCGTGCGACTTTTCAACATCATCAAGTCCAAGGTCCAAGGTCCAAAGTCCAAAGTCACCGCTTGAGTTTATCTCAAGCAACGCGACTCGGGCTTTTGTCTTCGACTTTGGACCTTGGACTTTGGACTTTGGACTATGAAATTAAAGGTCGGCATCTTCGGTGGGTCGGGTTACGGCGGCGCGGAGCTGCTGCGGCTGCTGTTGCCGCACCCGCATGCGGAAGTCGCGCTCGTGACGGCGAACGAGCACGCGGGCAAGGCCGTGGGCGACGTGCACCGGAACCTTTACGGGCTGACGCCCTTGCTCTTCGAGCGCGCGCCGGAAGATTTGGAGAGTTTGAAGGAACTCGATTTCGTCTTCCTGTCATTGCCGCACGGGCAGGCGATTGACATCGTGCCGCGCCTGCCTCGCGGGCTGAAGGTGATTGATTTGTCAGGCGACTTTCGCCTGCGCGACCGCGAGACGTTCGAGCATTTTTACAATCGCGAGCACACGGCGATGGAGGCTCAGGGTGAGTTCGTTTACGGATTGACGGAGACGAATCGCGAGGCCATCAGGAGCGCGAGCCGCATTGGCAACCCAGGCTGCTTCGCGACGGCCACGCTGCTCGCGCTCGCGCCGCTCGTCGCCAACAATCTCGTCGAGGGGCGCGTGATCGTGGACGCGAAGACGGGCTCGTCCGGCTCGGGCGCGAAGCCTGCGGCCAACACGCACCACCCGCAGCGCATGAACTCTTTTTACGCGTACAAGCCTTTCACGCACCAGCATGTGCCGGAGATAGAGCAGGAGTTGCGCGCCGTCGGCGACTGGACGAGCGAGCTGGTCTTCATGACGCACAGCCTGCCCGTCGCGCGCGGGATTTTTGTTTCGGCTTACGTCGAGATGAAAGAAGAGCTGAGCGAGGCGGAAGTCCGCGCGCGCTTCGCGGAGTTTTACAAGGACTCGTTTTTCGTCCGGCTCGTGCAGGGCTCGCCCGACATCAACTGGGTGAAGACGACCAACTTCTGCGACATCGGATTGGCCGCGCGCGGCCGGCAGCTCGCCGTCTTCTCCGCGATTGACAACCTGGTCAAAGGCGCGGCGGGCCAGGCCGTGCAGAACATGAATCTGATGGCGGGGCTAGACGAGAAGACCGGGCTGATGTTGACGGGAAGCAACCCATGAGCACTGAATCGGAAAGCTCCAGCTTCAAGCCCGCGCCGGTCAAGCCTGTCGTTACTTCGGACGTGCTCGACCAAATTGACGTGCGCGTCGGCACCATCGAGGCGGTCGAAGATGTGCCGAAGTCGAAAACGCTCGTCAGGCTCAGGGTCAACTTCGGCGACCACCAAAGGACCATTTTGGCGGGGCTCAAACAGGAGCGGCCGGACCCGCGTGAGATAGAGGGGCGGCAGGCGCTCTTCGTGGTCAACCTTGAGCCGAGGAAGATAATGGGTGAGGTCTCCGAAGGGATGTTGTTCGACATAGGGTACGCGGACGGCGTCAAGCCCGTCCTGGCGGTTCCCGAAGGAAGCGTGCCGGACGGCGCGCGCGCGGGGTGAAGATGAGCACGGCGAAAATTACAACGAGTGTCCGGGCGAGCGAGGAGCGCTTTCAGCTCGCGACGTACAAGAAGATGCCGCTCGTGGCGGCGCGGGGCGAGGGCGTGTGGCTGTTCGACGCGGAAGGCCAACGCTACCTGGACCTCTACGGCGGGCACGCCGTCGCCGGCACGGGCCATTGTCACCCGCGCGTCGTCGCGGCGCTGAAGGAGCAAGCAGAGTCGTTGCTCTTCTACTCGAACCTGGTCTATTCGGAGGTGCGCGCGCGCGCGGCGGAGAAGTTGGTCTCGCTCGCGCCCGCGCCGTTGACGAAAGCCTTCTTCTGTAACTCCGGGACGGAGGCGAACGAGAACGCGATGCGTATGGCTCGCATGGCTACGGGCCGCGAGAAGATCATCACTTTCACAGGCAGCTTTCACGGGCGCACCGCCGACGCCATCAGCGCGACGGGCCTGGGCAAGTATCGAGAGTTGGGAAAGCCCAACGTGCCGGGCCACCTGTTCGCGGAGTTCGGCGATATAGAGTCGGTCAAACGGCTCGCGGACGACACGGTCGCGGCCGTCATGCTTGAGCCGATTCAGTCTATGGCGGGCGTGCGGATGGCCGGCGCGGAGTTCTACAAAAGTTTGAGGGAACTCGCCGACGAGCGCGGGATGCTTCTGATTTATGACGAAGTGCAGACGGGCGTCGGCCGCACGGGCGAGTGGTTCTTCGCCGGGAGCGAGGCGGGCACGCGCGTTGTGCCGGACATCATCACGCTCGCCAAGGCGCTCGGCAGCGGCGTGCCAGTCGGCGCGTG
>JADMIO010703265.1_pt1 | contig 37798 bp, 36 predicted proteins | sample 8958161 | NCBI WGS metagenome assembly JADMIO01 (sample SAMN16585339, study PRJNA669376) | soil metagenome | isolation source: Crop rotation soil | place: USA: Cullars Rotation, Alabama | collected 2011 | reverse complement strand
CGCGACAACTTGTCCACGTGGAATTCTAAGCTTAGGATCCCAATGTGCTGGAAAGGTTCGATGGGGTGGCCGAATTCTCAACGCCGGACGCCTGACCAGGCATTGACGACGCAATTGTAAACGCTCCAGTCGCGTCTGCGACTGCCTGAAGCGTTGTGACGTTGCTGGCTTGATCGGAATCAACGACGATGGCCACGGTTTCACCCGGCTCCCAGTTTGTTCCGACAAACTTGATCGTATCGCCTGCCTCGTACGCCGATCGGTCCGTAACCAGTACCGGTTGAGATAGTACGGGTTTTGCAGGAATCGCGGTTATGCCTCGATCTGCGTGACTGGTGATCGCAAACATCGCGACCGTCAGAGCCACCAGAACAAAAACCAACGTTAGTCGGCGAGAATTCTTCGAGAGGAAATTACGGGACACACTAGTAGCTTCGGGGGAATTGGGCCGGTTCATCGGGAGCGAGCTCTTTCTCTGGCATGAGGCCAGTCGTCAGCTAATTTGTTTCGAAAAAGGTCTTTAAGAAACTAGACCAGTGGCTTGGTTGGAGAACACCCGAGAGATTTCGCGGAAAAGTTATTGGAGGTTTCCACAAATGTCAACCGTTAGACTGTGCGGGTTTTGCAAAATTTTTGAGACAGGTAGTGGGCGCGTGTTTGTTCTCGCGGACGTCTGCGTCGCTCACTTGTTGGTGCAAAGATATAAGGTGAACAAAAATCGGCCGCTGAACTATGAAATTCAGCGACCGATTGAAGGGATGAACTTGAAAACGCCTTACGGGACGTTTTCGAAGTTGTAAGTGATGACTGCCCCATTCTGGCGCAGCACAAAGTTATCAACGTTGCCATCAAAACCTGGAGCCCAGGGGCCGCCGACCTTGAAGAGCACAGCGCTGCCGGCCGCGTTGCGCACGCCCGCGTTCGGGAACAGTGCCAACACTTGCGTCCACGTGCAGGGTGTGGCCGGTTGGCACGGTTGAGCCACTCCGGCAACGTTGTTTACCGTTACCGTTGTGCGTGTTCCATACCAGTTTCCGTTACGGGGATCCCAATTCTGCCAAACGTTCTGCTGCACTGCTCCCTGAGTTGGTGACAGATAGGGTTCAAAAACGAGCCGACCCTGATAAAGCGTGGCCGCATCGTTAAGATCATAATCAATATCGAATTGAAGCGACGGTGCAACAACCGTGTTTGAGTTATTGTCCTGATAACTTCCGTAAACGAGGCTCAACAGGTCGTCCATGCGCGTCCCGTTGTAGTTGAATACGCCGACCGCAAAACGACCCTGACTGTCGACGGTCAGGAAGGCGCTACCGGTTCCCAGCGGGGGTGTGGCAGGGCCGGCCTCAAAGCCGCCCGAGCCGGTACCAGTTCCCGGATTGTCATCAAAGAACACCCAACCATTCTGGTTGCCTGGCGAAACAACGACCGTATTTGGCACACCCTGAAATCCATTGGTACCGCGACCGGGAGTTGTTTCCACGTTGGTATCGGTTCCGCTAAGCAGGAAGGGGGTGTACTGGAAATTGGCCGATGCTGGACCAGCGATATCCGGCTGACCTCCCGGCGGTGTCGCAGTACCACCGTAGGCAACCGGTATCTGTGCAGCATAACCAGGTTCGGCACTGTTCGCAGTAGTCACCACCGGCGAAGTTGTGCCGTACCAGTTGCCACGGAAGTTTTTGTAGTTAGTGGTTGCCGGTGCGGGCAACGAACCACCGGATTGCCGATCGACAATTTGTCCGTACCAGTTGGCGCTCATGTTGTTGTTGCTGAACGTGCTGTGCAACGCTGACTGGACAGGACTATTGGTTCCACCACTACCGTCAAGGAAGAGCACACCGACAGTCCAGTTGTTGGTGATGAAGTTTTCCACCACAGTTTGGAAGTCAGTCTGATTGCGGTAAATCATACCGGTGCGATTGAAATCGATAACGTTGTTGCGAACGGTGTGGCCGTTGCTGTTATTGATGTCAATGCCGGTGCGATTGCCGGTGATCACGTTGTCACGAATCAGCGCATTGGTAATTGCCTGCCCTTGAATGGCGAAGCCGGCAGTATTCAAATTCGGATCGTTCCAATCAGTGGTGTTGTTACCCAGTCGCGTGACAGTGAAACCTCCCACGGTCACGTTGCTAGCGGTGATTTGTACCGTCGTCCCAGGTCCACCGATTGGCCCACGAATGTTCGTCGAGCCGGCGCCCGCAGTGCTGTTTAGTTTCAGCCCTGCTTTGTTCACGTTAACATCTTCATCATACGTGCCGGGATACACGATAACCTGGTCGCCCGGGTTTGCCGCGTTAATTGCTGCCTGGATGGTTGCGAAGCATCCGCCCGTACCACCCGGATTGACGCACAAAACTGGAACTGGCGCACAAGCAAACGCCTCAATCTCAATCACGCGACTGTAGATGCCGTCTCGCGAAGAGTTCACCACCACTCTTACCCTGTCGGTCGTGATGTCCGGGAAAATAAACTTCCGCTTCGCCAGGGTATTGTTGGTTACCGATCCGCCTGGCACCGTCGCCCAGGCCGAGCCCGTCCAGTACTGCACATCGAAGTCCTTAATGCCGTAACTGGTCGCCAGCGTTGTGTCAGTGACGGTACTGCCACTGTTAAAGTCGTTCTTCAATGTATAGACATCGATTTCCCGAAGCGTCTGATTAGTATTGAAGTTGACCTGAATGTTGTCCGGGAACAGGCCTCTGGTGCCATCGTTCCAGCCACCACCCGAGCCCCAGTTGTTGCCATTGTGCTCACCATCAATCGCACCCGCTGCCGGGAAATTAGCATTGACAGTTGAGGACGCGGCTGCAGTCGAACCATTGCTGGCCCGCGCTACGTTGTTTGAGGGGTTCGTGCACGGCGTAGGCTCCGGCGTTGGCGTTGGACTTGGTGTAGGAGTTGGCGTAGGCGTTGGCACAACTACCGGCGCGCAACTGAAGACCTCGATCTCCACGACGCGACTGTAGTTACCATCGCCCGAAGAGCTAACCACCACGCGCACCTTGCTGGTCGAAACAGGCGTCGAGAAGCTGACGCGGCGTTTCACGCGCGTGTTGCCGGTGTAAGTGGCGGCCGTCACCCACGACGAGCCGTTCCAGTACTCGACCGTGAAGTCCTTGATACCGTAGCTCGAAGCCGACGTGAAGTCGCCGACTGTCGAGCCGTTGTTCGGCGAATTCTTCAACGTGTAGACGTCGATGGCGTCAACCAACTGCGTCACGTTCAGGTTGATCTCAATGTTGTCCGGGAAGGCGTTGCGAGTGCCGTCGTTCCAGCCGCCGCCTGCGCCCCAGTCGTTGCCGTTATGCTCGCCGTTGATAGCACCCGAGGCCGGGAAGTTCGCATTGACTGTCGACGAAGCCGTGGCGGTCGCGCCGTAGGAAGCAAGCGCGACGTTGGTCGGACAGGGCGGGGGGCAGTTGCTCTCGTTCGTCAACCAGTTGGAGAAATCCACGTTGGTGCTGACCTTGTCGCCGCTGCCGGGGCCCACCGGGCCTGGGCCGTTGGCCGCGCCCCACCAGTTCATCTGCGCGTTGACGTTCGAGACGCCGTTGTTGTTCTGCACGCCGATGGTCGTGTTGCCGACGATGTTGTTGTTGTTGGCGACCAGACCGTTCGGTGCGTTTGCGTTCACGTCCACGACGATGCCGGAAAGGTTTCCGACGATGTTGTTGCAAGTAAAGGTTGGGACCGCAGGCGTTTCGTGGAAGACGCCGCGGATGCCACCCGTAATGTTGTTGAGCCGGAAGCGCATGTTGGGCGATGTGCCCGAACCGTTCGTAACGTTGACGCCATCCACGCGCGTGTAGCCCGCGGGCTGGAGCGCGGCGCGGTTAGCGTTGACGTTGTTGTCGATTACGTCGACCGCGACTGTCTGCTGTATGGACTCGACGCGTATGCCTTGATAGCTGACCGGCGAAGCACCAACCTGCGGCGGAAGTGGCGACTGCGCGTAGGCCGTCACGTTGTTACGCGTGATGGTGAAGCCGGGGTTGGCGTAGACGTAATGCAGGTTGTGCCGAATGCCTATGCGGAATGTCGTGATGTCGTTGTTGGCGATCTGTGATGCCGGGTGCGTAGTGACGTTGCCGCTGTAGTTCTCGATGACGACGCCCAGACGCGAGCGAGTGACGACATTGTTGGTAACGTCGAGCCACGCGTCGTCGGAGATGCGCAGCGCCTGGCCAAAGACGCCGAGAATGTTGTCGACCTTGTTGGCGTTGATGCGGCTATTGTTGTTGCGCGCGCCGCCGAAGCCGAAGGTGTTGAGCCAGATGCCCATCTCGCCGATGTTCTTGGCAATGTTGTTCTCGACGACGGCATCGAGGTTACCTGCGCCATCGCCGTAGATGCCGAACTCTGCATCCACATCCTGGCCGTTGAACACAACGCCGGAGGTTAGTGAAGGGTTGTTACCATCGACGGTGAAACCCTTGAAGGTGCTGCCGGGCGCGGAGAGGTAAACGGTAATTGGACCAGCGAACGAGGGGTTGAGCGGATCGCTCGTGGCGGGGACAATCACAGCCTCGGCTACGCGCACCCCCGTGTTCGGATTGATGTTGGCGTTCGGCCCGAGCACTGTCAGAGCCTTGTTGACATCGACGTTCTCGGCGTAAGTCGCGGCGCCGACCTGGATGGTGTCGCCGGGGCTGGCCGCGTTGATTGCCGCCTGAATCGTGGTGAAACACGGCGAATTGCCACCGCAGACACCGTCCGGATTAACGTACAAAGTACTCGCGGTCGGGGCAAACAGTCGGAGCATTTTTTTGGTGATCGACTGTTGCGAACCCGATGAAGCAGTGGCAGCTTTTGGTCGTAAGCTACCAACATTTGGAACATCGTCCTCCGGTACTCTTCCCGGCGGTAGTCGTAAGAGCGACCCTCTTTGTAACAGCAGCGCGTTACTTCGCGACTCATTCTTGGCTGAGACGAGTGCCCACGATGTGAACACTGCTGCTGACGTAATTGCCAGCACAATGAAAACGAAGAGTCGGGAATTACTTGAAAACTGTTTCCTGGAAGAGCGGCTTGCGGGAGTCGAGGCAGACGAATATTTCATTGGGGCGATGTTCCTTTCATTTGATCCCTGTAAAAAGGATTGCGGCCTTTGTCACAATGTCGGGCACGTTGAGCCGTGCGAATAAAACTCGGAGTCACTTGATGGTACCGGGAGGATGGCACACTTCGACCCCGGTTTTCTAAAAAAACGAGCAGACACTAATCGCTATACTTGTAATTGTCAAATCAAATACTAAGTACGTCTCGGTACAATGATGTCATAGCGTTCGTGTAGTTCGTCCAACAAAACTTACCAGCGTGAGCAATACCGGCGCGTCGATTTACTCGCCAAGTTTCTGTTTGTTGGTGTTTTCCCCTTAAGAGATTGGTAATTGAGTCGACCCAACATTCAACTGCGTCAAGCAGACAATAGCGCACCGCATTCCCACCCACTTCACGCAAGACAGCCAGGTCAGTTGCGATCACCGGCGTGCCGCAGGCCAGAGCTTCAACCACCGGCAAGCCAAAACCTTCACGCTCTGAAGGCAACAAAACAATGTCTGCGCGTCGATACACGGCAGCCAGTACATCGCGCTCGAGGTTAGGCAACACCACAATCGCTTCGCTTACTTTAAGATCGATCGCGAGTTGCTGTTGTGCGCCGGTAAATTCACCGCCGGCACGAATCAGACGCGCTTCGGGGTGTTCTCTCCTTACGGCTGCGAATATTCGCAGTAGTAAATCGATGCGCTTGCGCGGGATGGTACTACCCACATGTAACAGTTCAATCGACTCAGCGGAGCGTGGCCCTAACAAACGATTCACTTCAGCGTCGGCAATTGGATCTGCGGCCGGCGAGCAGCTGGGATGAACGCCGTTGTATACGACCACCGCCCGCGCCGGATCTACGAGTTTGTGAGCCAGCAGTTCATCGCGCGTGGCGTTGGTGTCACAGGTCACGCGCGCGGCCTTCACAAAACCCGTGAGCGTGCGTGCCATCATTTTCCTGAATTGAAACGAGCGCGGATCTTGCGTGGGATTCAGGAGACACTGAAACGTGTCGAGATCGTGGCAGGTGACGATTGCCCGGTCAGCAGGCAACTCGTGAAGTAGTTGCGCGTAGCTGTGGTCGACGAGATGAAAAAGATCAAACTGATCTCTCAGTTTGCGAACGAACCGCGGGTAATCGACAAAGCGATTAAGAAAGCGGTCGGCGTTGAAGCGGGGGCCCGCGCCGCCATTCCGCGAGAATCGACGTCGCATCGGTGGACGTAAAAGTGTGGGACTGATTGTTTCAGCGTGCTCATTCTGGAGATGCTGGAATAGCATCTCTGCCACCAGATCCATGCTAGGCCAATTCTCTTCTTGAAAATCAGAAACAATTGCAACGCGAAGTGGTTCTGTTGCGGCTGGGGAATGTGTTGCAGAACTATTCAAATAGGCTATGGCTTGCGCGCAAGAAAGTAGTGATTAGAGGCCAGCAGTCTTTGTGAAGTTAGACCACGAGTGATGGGATTACTCTTTAAGAGCTTCTTGAGAGTCTTTTGACTTCGACTAACGCCTAAGCCCAAAAACTGTGAGCGCTCAACTACCAAACCCGCGGTTTCGAGAAGTTGACGCAGTTCAGAATGGGTATATTCGCGATAATGAATGTCGCCTTGAGAAATCACCTTGCCCTGATCAATTTTAGGTTGCGCGATGAACTCGTTGGTTCCCCAGAGCAATGAATGCCCTCTCAGCGCTCGCGAAGCATTCATGATCGTTGCGGGATTGGGTGTAGTGATAATGATGATGCCGTCAGTTCGCATCGTCCGCGCCAGGCTGCGCAACAACCCGAGCGGATGGTTCAGGATATGTTCGATAACCTGAGCTACGATGACGACGTCAAAGTCATTAGCAGGTAGTTCGCCCAACGAGTCCGAGTTGTTGAGATTGGTGGGTACGAATCGAATGTCTGCGTCAGCGAACAGGCAATCACGAAACTCATCGTCCCAAACATCGGTTCCAGTGACTTCGTAGCCAAGTTCGCGAAAGAGCAGACTGATGTAGCCGTTGAAACAGCCAACATCGAGGACGCGAGCATGGGAAGATAAAGGAAACCGCTTAATTACGTCGGCGATCATCAAGCGCACGTGCGGTTCGTTCAGCGGCCAATGCTCATCAAGCATCCAAACGTTCTCGCGATACTTGTCGCGCATTGCGCTGATGGCGCGCTCTACTTCGCTTCCCGCGCCGTTAAGTCCGCTCATTCCGTTCTTTGAACCGGTGCTACGTCTGTAATGATGTTCGCGACCATGCCGGCCAGCAACGAATATTCAAATCGTGCCTTGGCCACGACAGTATTGTTTGCCCCACGAGAAAGCCGTTTTGGCTCTGCTATTAACTGTTGAATTCGATCCGCAAGCTTGTTGGGGTATTCAAGGTCTTTCACATCCCGGTAAGCGACAAGCATCTCAGGCGGCAGAACGCGTGAAGCTTCGCCGACGTCGCTAGCGAGAACATAACGACCGGTCGCAAGATAAAGCGGAAGCTTCCCGGTTGTCCGCACCTTACCTACTAAGTCGTTCGTTTGCGTCGAAAGACAAACGTCGATCAGGTTCAGGTACTCGGGCAATTTTTCGTGGGGGATGTGATCGAGAAAAATGATTCGGTCTTCAATATTGTACTGGCGGCAGCTAGCCTTAAGATGCGCTATCCCGCTGCCACTACCTATCATGATTCCACGAACGCGCGAGTTTGATAACAAGCGAATTGTCTCGACGAGCTCCCAGCCGTAACACATCTGAAGCTTCTCGCTCCAGACTGAAGATCCCACCAGGCCGATCGTAAGCACATCACTCAATCCGAGCTGTTCGCGTAGCTTGCTCGCGTCGATAGGCTTGAATTCCCTGGTGTCAACCCCGTCCTGAATCACCGCGGATGCCACGCCGCGTTCCTTCAGATACTTTTGATGGTCGTGTCCCCTCACAACAATTCGATCTGCGTGAGTTACCGAAAAGCCTTCAAGCCTTCGCGTCAGCCACAAGCCAAATCTGCTGCGGTTGCCGGTTGACTTCATTAACTCGTGAATCACATCACCAGTCTCAATGAGCAGCTTGTTGCGAAAAACGAGTCGATAGAGCCACGCGCCCAGGACTCCCGAGTAGGACATATCAAACACGTAACTAACGTCCGGCCTTAATTTGATGAGGAAGACCAGAAACTTGGAGACGGCAAGGATCTTGTTTCCCTTGCGATACGCCAACCGAATCTCGAATCGCCCGGCGAGGTTGGTGGCGAACGCGCGCGCGCGATAAGCCATGGCACTCTGCTCATCGCCGTTGACTACGAAAGCAACCAGGGGCGTCTTCAATTTTGCCAACCCACAATCTGCAAATATTCCTGCTCCACTGCGTTCACTACCGTGTGCCAGTCATGCTTTTGCGCAGTTTGTTCCGCCCGTTTACCAATTTCCGACAACGACGAACGTTCTTGTAATTGATTGGCGGTGACCACCACCCATTCATCAAGCGGGAGGACGAATCCGTCGTTACCAGTGTCGATCAATTCGGCGGCGCCGGCACGATCGGAAGTAAACACGGTCAGACCTGAAGCCATCGCCTCGAGCAAGACCATTCCGAACGCGTCGTAGGTAGTGGGAAATACAAATGCATCTGCGGCGGCGTAATAATGTTCGATCCTGGGAGTCGGTTGGAGAAACTGAACATTGTTCGCCTGCCAGCGATATTTCTTCGAAGCCGTTACTACTACAAACTGAATTGCCGGCGCCCCGAGCGAAAGTTCTTTCAAATACTTATGTGCCTTGGTAAGGTCGCCGACATACAGCGCCGTAGTCTGATCCTCCGGGATGTTGAGTTCCCGTCGTAAGGCGGTGCGAAACAACGATCGATTTCCGCGATTAAAGCGATTGGTGTCTACACCATGGGGGATGACCCTTATCGGCCCACGTACTTTGTAGAACCTGGTTAATTCTTCAGCAATCTTCCACGAAACGGCGATGATCCGGCCCCGATAACGCTGGTAGAAGCGGGCCTCGGCTGCAGCCATCAGCCGTAACGAAAGCCGGGTTTGCCGAGAAATGTCTTGCAGTGATTCGAGATAGGCGGCGACGCAAATGTGCGCAGTGACGATGTTTGGGTTGCCGCCACAGTAACCCTGCGAGTGTTGAATTTGATAGTTCGAAAGATTTTCTGCGTAGGCGCGCATTCCCAACGGGAACGTCTGCACACAAGCCAATGCCGTGCTGCGTTGCGCGCGAACGTGTTGCAACTGCCAACGTTCATTGCCGTCGCGATCGGAAGTATTCGCAAAAACCGTTACATCGTGCTTCTGTGAAAAACTCTCAGCGAGAATCTTCGTATACAGCCCGTGCCCCGGTCGATCCTGAAAATCATGAACTACCAACGCAATGTTCATAACAGCTAAGCATTCTTGAGCCAACTAAGAACCCGGTAAGCGTTGCTGCCAATCGGAACCGGCAAGTTCGCGCAAAGGGCCTGGATGCAAAACGGAAGAATTCTTGACCGCGGATAGTATTCATGTCGCAAAAGATTGCGCGCCGTTGAGGGCTTCTTCTGTTTTAGTGATCGGCCTACGGCTTCAACCAGCAAGGCCTCCATGAAGTCGCGCTTATAAGGTTCGACAACGCGGCTCACCGCAATGCCTGCCAAATATCCGACCAGCTTTTCAGAATGGAGACCGGCCGCAGTGGCGGAGGAACCGTGCACCCGGTATTCAGAAAGATACTCTGGCGTGAAAACAAACGGGCCACTCTCCTGCGCGAGACGGGCAAACATTTCAATTTCCGGAGTGTTCAACTCTTCCTTGAATCGAAGTTTTTTTAGATCGGCAGTACGAACCAGGGCGGCTGACATGGGAATAGAGTTTTGCCAGACAGAAACTGAAGCGTCTGCAAGAATGCCGGCCGGCAACTTGTCGCGCTTGTATCGCTGAGTGCATTCGATACTTTCTTTTTGCAAACGTCGACCGTTGGCATCAATCAGATAGTGATTGGCGAAAACAACCGAAATCGACGCGTCAATGAGGGCGAGGAGTTGCTCAACGAATTGCGGCAACAAGCGGTCGTCATCACCAATGATCACGATGTAGTCGCCGCGCGCAAGGTCGACCAGACTGTTCCAGTTGCCCGCCAATCCGAGCGCTTCCGAATTGCGATGGTATCTTACTCGTCGATCTTTATTCGCCAAGTTGTGGCTCCAATCACGTATTGCATCACTTGATCCGTCATCGCCGATCAGCACCTCGACGTTTTCGTAGGTTTGTGCCAGCCCTGAGTTCACCGCTTCCTTCAGATAACTGAAGCGACTGACCGTCGGTATTGCAATAGTGACTAATGGCTGCAAAATCCAGCTCCGAAAAATTCCGGTTTACTTGCGACAGACAAAAATGAATTGATGTCCAAAAAGACCCGGTAAGCTGCGCAACGCCAGGCGGTCCAATGCAGAACCAACCTTCGACAGAAATCGCGAGAGTGGAAATGAACCATCGGGTTTCGCTTGCACGATGCGCAGACCAGAATCTTCAAGCAGACTTCGCGCGCTCTTCCAGTCGTAAAAACGGTAATGAGTGCGATCCATCAATCCACCTTCGGTATAACGAAACTGTCCCCGCAGAAAGTTTAAGCGCTGTCTCCAGAACAGGACATTCGGCAAAGCGACAATCAGCGTGCCGTTTTCGGATAGCGATGCTGTGAGGCGTTGCAAGACCTGATCTGGACGCAGAACATGTTCGAGTACGTGACTACAAACGATGCAATCAAACGACGCTTCGTTGTTGATTTCGAAATCGTTTAGATCACAAACCCAAACGCGGTTGAGTTTTTGCGCCGCAAGTTCAGCTTCAGTTTGCGAAAGCGTGATGCCGGTAACCTCGCACTCCTGTCGTTGTTTCAAATGTTCGCCCAAAGAACCAACGCCACAACCAACGTCCAATATTCTCCGGCTGTTTAGCGGGACGGCCTTAAGAACAGGATCATTAACAGCCCCGTAGATGGTCTCGGAAACAACGGGTGAGTTCCGCTTCAGCTGTGCCCCGGAAACTAAAACCTTAGTTGCCATTTGTAACGTTATTGAAAACTTCGAGCAGAAGCGATAAGTGGTTCTTTACGCTGAATTGAAGCGCCGTCGATAAAGCGCCGCGACGAAGTTGGAGATATGTCTTGGGATCTTGCAGACAGCGCACTATTGCATCGGCAAGGCCACTCGCGAGTGGCGGGTTTCCGCTAGCAACATAGCCATTCACACCGTCAGTTAACCATTCGGTTATGCCACCAACGGCAAAAGCCGCTGTTGGTATACCTCGCAATCCCGCTTCAGTGCCGACCAGACCGAAAGGCTCGGGCCACAGACTGGGCACGACCAGCAGGTGACTATTCTTCCAGATTGATTCTCTCTCGCTGCCATCAACCCATCCGGCAAAATGAATTTTTAAACCGTTAGACCGCTGTTCCATGTATGCTGCCCGGCGTTCCCAACTCTTACGCATTTCACCCTCGCCCGCAAACGTCACGTGTAGTTTGCGACCCAGCCTTGCCTGGACCAAAGGCAATGCATCAACTAGTACATCTCCCCCTTTCAAGCGATCCATGCGACCAAGGAAGAGTAAGCGCCATGGCCTGCCGGTGCTGCCATTTTCAATTTCAGGTGATGGTTGCTGGTAGTCGTCAACCGTCGTTTCAAGATCTGCAGTGCCGGCTTCTTTGTGACTTTTATGTACGTAATAAGAAAGGCAGTGAACACGCTGCGGATCAATATCGTGTTTGAGATACTCATCTCGCATATAAGTGGAATGCGTGACGATGGCTTTGTAGAGTGGCAAGTGTCTTAGCCGTGCAGACTGGCGCTCGTACTCCGTGAACATCGTGTAGGGATTTAACCCCCCGCACCGTCGCGGGTAGTAGTTCAGCATGCATTGCCAACCAAACTTGCGCTGGCAGGGAGTTGCGGGTTTGGGACTGCTTAATGTCTTGTAACCGCTGATGCAAGTTCCGTAGTAAGCGTGCGCGAAAAATACCGCCGGAGCGATTTTCAAAGTCTCCGCTTCCAGATCCGGATCTTTTAAGGAGTGGGTGTAAATGATGTCCGGCGCCCACGCTTTAAGGTTACTCAGTGCGATAGATCTACGCGAGTTTGCAGCACACCAGGACTGTACCGAGGGCGGCAATGCAATCTGGTTGTTAGCTGCGGGTTCTTCGGTCTCATGGAAAAAAGCCACTGCGTGTCCTGCTCTGTCGAGTTCCGCAATGATGCTTTCGAGGTAGGTTTCGGTACCTCCAACTTTTCTGTTGGTCCAATAAGCAAAAGCAATTTTCATTACGAAGGCGCGGTGAGCAGAGATCAGCCGCGGAGTTTTTCGATGGAGCGGTTTAGATCGAAGTATCGCGAGTAAAACGATCTGCTGGAAGTGGCCATCGCTGATCTTTTGGCGCGGTCCTCGAGAAGTTGTTGTGTTTTAGCAGCAAGCTCCGACGCGCCATCAGTAACGGGCACAAGCGCCGCCGGGCTTTCATCAATCCACAATGGATCGGTGAGTCGACCGACGGTAGTGACCAAAGGAACACCATGGGCCAGGGCCGCCAGCGCAGTTGTACGACGACTGCTGATGCCATCGATATAAGGCTGCACCATCAAGTCACACGCACTAAGATGCGCCGATAATGGTCCCTCGGGAAGCGCTCCGGTCGCATGCAGCCGACTCGAAAGCGCGGGATGCTCGCGCAGCAATTCCATTCTCAGCGCGTCGCTTCCTTTACCGATTAATAACAACGAATTGGCTTGGTCTTGCTGAAGCAAACCGGGCACGCAATGATGCAGTTGCGCAGTAGTATGAACGTCGTAACTGCCAAAATGTCCGACTAAGAAACCTCCCGGTGTCACGTAACGCACGCGTGCAGCCCTAGTCGCGCCAGGGTTATTTACCACTTCGACATTGGAAGCGGGCGGAAGCCAATCAAAGTTTAAAGATCGGCCAAAGGCGTAGGGCTTTAATCGATCTTCCCAGGCTACGATGGAGATCCACACTTTCGCGGCAGCGCGCAGCAAGATGATTGTCATTAAGCGATGGATCAGTGCGACCGCATTTTGTTTCCACGAACCTTCCCAAAAGGCCAGGTAAGGCTCGTGGACCATGATCTCAACGCGATCGCCTTGTCGCGCGCGTCTCCCAAGCCAGCGACAAAAATCAATGTTCATTGAACGGTAACCGTAGCCGTGGGGCACCCACTGCACCAGAAGACGTCTCGGTCCCGGAAATTGGTCCAACAATTTCCCGGCCCGCTTTAGATCAGCGCGACTGAACCGTCCCAGCTCTCTATGGACATTCACATTTTTCTCTGGTGTAAGTAATAAGCCTTCCCACTGAGGTGCCCAGACATGAACTTCGTCCCCCGCTTTAACCAATCCTTCCGCGAGGGTGCGCGTGTAATCACTAACGCCCCCAAACTGCGGCGGATATTCACAAGTAATAATGTGCCAGGATAAGGTCTTCATTTATTTCTGCGATAGATAGACAATCCCGTGCTCGGAAAACGGATCGGATTGGCCCGTAAGCGGTACTGGTTCCAACTTCAACTCGCTGAAGAGTCTTTCAGCCTGCGCGCGACTTGTATTCGCCGAATCCCAAACGTTGGGATGCATTTCTACCACGATGCCCAATTCGTTAGCGCGCCGCTGAATTAAATTGCGCGCACCTGACAACGCGGCAATTTCGAAACCCTCGATATCAATCAAGAGCCAGTCAGGGTCGACGTTGTTCGTTTCACAATAATTATCAAGAGTACAAACCGGAACTCTGATTTCTGTCACCTGATCTTCGAGACGCTCATGGGGAGCACCAAGCCGGCTCATACCATCACTTTCCGCCGCGTACAAAATTTCCTCGCCCGCGATCGAGCTTACGGCTGATGGTATAACGGCGACGCTCTTCTCAATCCCATTCATGCGAACGTGTCTTTGCAATACTTCTCGTGCGGAAGGGTTTGGTTCAAAAGCGATTACTTTTCCGGTGGGGCCTGACCATCGTGCGAATTGCAAGACGTAGACACCGACATTGGCGCCCACATCAATGCACACCGCTCCCTCACGTACCCGTTCGCTCAGAAAATCGGCCACGGTGCCGTCGTAGTGCTGACCCAGTCTTGTCCGATAATGCGGATCGATACAGTAGACTTTCCCATTGATGGTCCACTCGATCCCTTTTCCGTTCCCGAACCACGCGAGTAAGTCTTCGTAGGCGGGACGGAGCCGGCGAATCAGGGTGGATTCGCGACCGAGCAATCCGGCAGTGTGGCGCGCGGTCGCTTGTAACAAACTCATATGTTGTAAATCTCGAGGCAGCGTTGCACTACGCGTGGCCAGGTAAACTTGTCCAGCACCCGTTCGCGAGCAGCCCGACCCATTTCCTTCGCTTCGTTGCGATGGTCGCGCAACCAAAGCAAACGCTCGCGTAGCGTTGCCGGATCATTCGGAGGAACAACAAAACCGGTGACACCGTCGACAACAACTTCCGGCATGCTGGCTACATTCGTGCAAATCGCCGGCGCACCGCAGGCCATTCCTTCTAACAAAGTTTGTCCTAACAACTCCGGAACGCGAGTCTGATTGCCGTACATTCCTTCGTAGACACTCGGAAGCACCACGCACATCGACGTTCGATACGCGGCGACGAGACCCGCGTCATCGCAATCGTGGAAAAACGAAACCTGTTTGCCTTTTGCGAGCGTCTTTAAATCCTGGAGAAACTGTGCGTGGGAAGAACTGCCAATCAATTCAAGTCGCATGTCAGCCGGCAGCGCGTTCAGTAGATCGTTCACACCCTTGTGGGGTAACAATCGCCCAACGAACAAGGCCGACTGGTCGCGCTGAACACTGACGTCAGGGGAAAATTTTTCCGTGTCTACACCACCCAAGATCACGTGGGCCCAACTTTGCTCTGCCTGCCCAAAAACCTTCCGGCTGTACTCGCTAATGTGAAGGTGCCCGTCGTACCAACGGTCAGTCGAAATGTAAGCCGAAACGTCCCAACCGCCGCCGCCCAGGTCACTCACGAATACCCGGCGTTTGGAAAACTTTCCGACAACTGCAGCCAGACTGCTCGCCAAAACATGTTGTTGATGACAATGGACCACATCGGCATTGCGTAGCGCCGAGATTAACGCTAAAGAAATTGGATTTGTTCGTTGACCGCGAACAAACCATGGATCGCCAATAACGCGAACCTTAAGGCTGCCCATGGTTTCGTTGCGTTCCCGCTCACCAAACGTGACCAGCGTGGTGGGAACTTCTGAAGACATGAAGCGCGCGAGTTCGAACGCATACCGCTCGGCGCCGCCCAGGATCCCATCGTTCGCGTCAAACAGCGCCGGAACAATATGAAGAACGCGAGGCGCGCGTTCAGTTGTTGAACCCGGAACAGCGCTCAAGATTCTTTTTGAACTACCAGTTCGAAGTAGAGGTACCAGGCGGGAAACAACCAGGCCCAACGCCGCTCGTATGCCACTGGATAACGATTGGCAAAACGCCAGACAATCTTGTTAACGAGCGACGGATAAAAAACGATCGTGCTGTGGAGTTTGCGGAAACGAACCTTTGTGTAATGTTCAATATCGCTGGCACCCGTTACGTAATCGAGCGTTGCGTAAGCAAATAATTGTTTATGTGTGGGATCTGCAAACGCATTTGCGCAGGAATAGTGCGGCGCCGTTATCTTCACGATTGCGCCGTTCTGACAGACGCGATGAATCTCTTCCAGTGCCGGAATAAAATCATCCAGGTGCTCGAGCACATCGTAAGCCAAGACTTCCCGGAAATGGTCCCTCGGAAATGGCCAGGGCTTCACGTTAAGATCGCAAACGACATCCGCCCCAACTGCTTCACTGCAATCAACATTGACAGCGCCGGAAACATGCTTCGTGCCGCACCCCAAATTTAATGTCTCGCTTTTCACGAGACGCAAATGAATTTCCTGCGGCTGTCTTTCAAACATGAAGGATGCCAAGTCCGAAGCCGTCTTGATCGTAGTCTTCGACGATTTCTTCCGTGTTTGAATACTGCCGTTCGATTTCTTTCCAAAAGCGAGGCACTTCACCGGTGTTGCTGGAAGTTACCTGGCCAAACTTTGTTTTGTAATCCGGAACGATGTCATGAAAAACAATCATGCCGCCTGGGCCAACCAGCGGTGCGTAAAGCTCGAAGTCTTTCTCAACTCCTGCATAACTGTGGTCACCGTCGAGATAAAGCAACTCGAGCTCTCGGCCAGATAGATTCTCTGATACCAAATCGACGGTTGCCCGGTCATGAGAGTCGCCACGCAAGCAACTCAAAGTTTGCGTAGGCAGCGCGAATGATGCCAAGGCAACTTCTCGTGCCGTGGTGAAGTTGAGGTCGACGGTAACCATTTTTGCGTCTTCGGCGGCGGCTTCCATTAACAAGAATGTCGTACCGCAACCCGCGGCGCCGATTTCACAAATAGTTTGAGGCCTCCGCGCACGGACGATATCAAGAAACCGAACCAGTTCTGATTTCTTCTGTAGTGGCTTGAAGAGGTGAGACAGCAACAGCGAGTCCAACAGTTTCTCCCGAGATTCCCTGATCTTTCCCAGGGAGTGAGCTTCGTTAATGATCTTACGGGCGATGTATTTCTCGACGACGACGTCAGGGGCCACCGCGTAAGCTGCGTTACGGAATGTTTCTCTCAGCATTACGATTTCGCGTAACGTTCCCTAAGAAGAGAGGGCGTTTGTCGCGCGACCCAGACAAGCGCGCGAAAGAAAGTTTTGCGCTGGTATCCCGTCCGGTGAAGCAACGTTCGTAAACCATTGAGTATGGCGTAGCGACAAATGAACTCTGGCAAGATCCGCGTAGGAGCATGAAGCAGATAAAGCGAAAAGAAGTTTTTAAGTTTGTGAAACTCGATCTCAGGCGACGGCGAATCCGCCGGCGGTTCAAAGTGATAGACCTTCGCCGCGGGAACAATTGTCATGGGAACTCCCAGATTGGCCACGCGGGTGCATAGTTCCACCGAATCAACATACATAAAATATTCCTCGCGAAACCCCTTGAACTGCCGCCAAAAGTCTTTTCGAGAGAACATCGTTGCCCCATCGATGTAGTTCACTTCAAATGGCTCGGCGAATTGACCATCATCAACCTCTCCCCAACCAAAAATCTCGGTGCGGTAAATCGGCCCCAGTTGCACCTGGCCCCCCGCACAGCGAATCGTCTTCGCTTCCTGGTTGTAAATAATCGGGGCCACCAAACCGTGAGTGTTGCTACCGCTCACGTATGCGAAAAGGTTCTCAATGCACGAGGGCGCAGTCAAAATGTCATCTTCAGTAAGGAAGACGTATTCCCCGGTTACTTGCGACAACCCGAGGTTCATGCCCGCCGCATAGCCTAAATTCTGATGAGGCCTCACCAATTTCAGCCCGGAAAAACCCTTTGCCAGTTTGGCTATGTCTTCACTAGCCTTGCTGGGATTATCAACTACGATCACTTCCAGATTCTTGTAGGTCTGGCGATATAACGATTCGAGAGCTTGAACGAGATAATGCGGCCGGTTGTAACTCAAGAGGACAACCGATATCAGCGGATTCGTGTCGGGGAACATTTCAATCGGAGGGCTTATTTTAACCGCCGCAGGTAACCGCCGGGATTGAAGGTGAGGAAAAACTTTTCGCGGCTCAGGTCGCGCTCGAAACCTGGATTAGAGTTCAAAAATTGATCGACTGCTTCGCGCGGACCTTCCCCAAAATCAGGTAGCACTGGATTTCCGTTGATGTTGGTGTCCTCAACGATCAGGTAACACCCGGCGGAAACCACAGGCGCGTAAGCAGCCAATTCCTTCGCCACATGTGCGGCATGATGATCGGAATCGAGAATCACCATCACGCGCTCGCCATCACGAATCGAGATCTTAATTCCCTCAACAGTTTTTTCCTCAACTGACGAACCCGAAATGTAAGTAATCCTCTTGTGAACTGGACGATTCGGTTGCGCGACTACGTCGACAGTGACGATGCGACCGTGATCGACCAGGTCACAAACTGAGGCGAGGAACAAAGCACTCCCTCCAAAAGCCGTACCGGATTCAATAATGAGGTCGGGCAATGTTTCGCCGATGATCTCCTGGTACACCCATAAATCCAGTGGGCACTTCGCAACCGGTACGCTCAGCCAAAACGTGTTCTTCTTCCACGTCTGATCTTTGCAGTTGAAATAGAGTTGATGAAATCGCGTGATGAGGCGCTCGCGAGTTCGCGGTCTCCGGTTCATTTGTTTAGTCGCCGCACGCCTCATGGCGCGAACGGCTCCCAATGGAGTTAACTTCATTTTTGGCGGTGCTTATCCGTAACTGCCAACCCTAAGCAAGCGAAAAACTCTGCTTCTGATCGGGAATAAACGGGGTCGGACATAATCGCCGAGCGGCGCGCGAAGGGCCAGCGGAAACATGATGGCGGAATAAATCAGTCCGGTTAGAGTTGCGGTCAACAAGATCAGGAAGAACGTTGCCGGGATCCAAACTTGGGCCAGAAGAGCTGCCGCCGTTACCAGCAACACGAAGCGACTAAACCAGGGGGCCAACGGCCGCAATAAGGCAACTATTGAAACTTTGGTTTCCCGTGATAAGGCAGCGAAGTTAGCTGGTAAGCTCACCAGCGCAACACCCGCTATGGATCCTAACGGGGCGCCGATGAGCCCAAAGAAGTGCACAAAGCCCAAAATTGCCGCCACCGTCAGCAGACCATCCAGGACCGCGGTAACGCAGAGACGCTTCTCGTAACCATAAGAAAACAGCGCTGAGCCTAACGTAAGATTCCAATGCCGCATCAACATGCTCAACAGAATCAAGGCTGTCAGTAAATTGCCACCATACTGATTTGCGCCTACCCACCGAAATATGAATCCCTTGTTAACCGTTAAAACCACGCAGACCACTAATCCGCTAATCATTAACATTGCCTGGCTCAATGCAGTGCAAACACCGAACAAGCGATCACGCGGTTCGGCCATGCGCATCTGACTCAGGGCCGGGCTTGCCGCCGACATTACCAATTGAGGCTGGTTGGAAAGTACGTTGATTAGCTTGCCAGTAATTGCAAAGGGAACCACCGAAGCGGGACCAAAGAGCTTGCCAATAATCAAAATGTCAGTGCCGTTTAATAAGACCTGTGCCACCTGACTGAGGCTAACCCAACCACCCTGCGTTAGACGTTTGCGTGCGATTGCGCCCGTGAGCTGAGGTAATCGGCTGGGAAGTACACGTGGAAACCTTGCGCGTAAACGAAACAGAGCGATTACCGCACCGAGTGCTTGTTGCAGAGTCCAACCAAGCGCCAGTGCGTAAAGGTTCCAACCGGCCAGCACCAGCAAAACTGTCAGTGCCGTACTGGTGATGAAGGTGACTATCGCAGTCTTTCCGAGAAAGGCCAGATCTTGAAGGCCCAGGAGTACGGCGCGGAAAATCCGAAGCGGAAAAGTCAGGACAAACGCCACCAGAACTAGCGCGATCGGGTTTCGCAATTCAGCCCAATCAGCGGGGATCGTGAACCACGAAATTAGTGCGCCCAAGGTCACTAACGGCATTTGGAACACGATGATTCTCACAGTGTGTCCCAGGAGCAGTGGCAAATCTTCCGACTCGTGACTGTTTGCTGCTCTTCCAGTGGCGAAGGCCACTTCCCGCGGCAGCAAAGCAACAATGCCGAGATCCAGCAGGCCGAGATAGAACATCAATTGAGTGCCTACCAGCCACAGCCCATATTGGTGTTGCCCGATCCGATGCAATAAAAATGGAGTCAGCCAAAAGCCGATTAGCGCGGTTATCACCAGGTTTGCGTACCCGAAACTCAAACCACCTAAAAATCGATTAGTCCGACTCATTTGACGAAGAGATGAAAAGTTAAGATGAGGTCCATTGCATTTGGGCGGTGGCCGGTTCGTGCATTTCCGGAACCGGATCAATAACTGCGGCGGCTTCGGGTAACTGTTTCGCCCCTACCCAACCGACTAACAGCAAAAACAAACTTGTTTGAGGGATCGATGTCAACAGGCCCATGCCTGTTACTCCAATCACAAAGAACGCACTAGTACAAACGAAGGCCAACCGACGGCCGAGGTACCAGCTATGCTCGGGATCCCGGCCCCACCGGCCAAACATCCAGAAAACAAAAGCGAGCCAGATGAGTAAGCCAACTAAGCCCTGCTCCAGCATGATGCGCGCATATTCGTTTTCCATGGCAACGCGATTAACAATTCTGTCTTGCAGAAAATAAGGAATACTTGTGCCGCCGCCACCCAAACCATTACCGAACGGGTACTGGCTCGCAATCTCGACCAGATTCATGTTCACGCTCCACGAAAGCCGTTCCGTGATGACGTCAGTGTTCTTTAGTTCGATGAAACGCTGCAATCTCTGCTCGCCCGAAACGAACCACCCCAGGCTGCACAATAGAATTATCCAGCCCAGTACGTATCCCAACCTCGAGCGCAATGAAAATGTTGCCACGATCATTAAAGCGCCGGCCACGAGAAAATGAGTTCGCGCCGCTGACATCAAAACACCAAGTAACGCGGTTCCCAAACCCAGTACCAGGAGCTGGAAACGATAGTTCGCGTGCCGCCTCTGAACGAGCGCGCCAACCAACAGTGGCAGTCCCATGACCATGGTGCCACCGTAAGAATGCGCGTTTGCAAAAGAAGCCGGGATTCGATATTGCGTGTGCCCAACCAGGTCCTTGCTCAGGTAAATCAGTTCGGTAACCTGATTGTGGGGAAAAAACTGCTCGAGGCCGAAGAGAAACTCTGTCGACGCAAACAAAAATGCAACGACATTTAAGGTTGCGATGCGCAGTGCGAGTTGATATCGCTCTTCACCACTGAGCCGTGCTCCCAAAAAAATGAACGGCAGCAGAAAGATATTTCCACGCAGGCCGACGAATTGAATTAAGTAGTCTTGAATCGGAACCAGAAACAAAAGTAACGGCCAGATGATCAGGAATTCCAGCCAGACTCTTAGCGGGGCAACCTTGAGCTCCTCGAGAGGAGTTAATCGCCGAAATAACTGTGCTGCGTAAAGTCCGACCACGCCAGCGTCGAAAATGAAGTGTGAAAATGTTTCTGGGACGTTCGCTCGCACAATTCCGTACGCATAGCCCACGCCAATCACCGCAGTAAGCCCAGCCACCAGCGACTTGCGACCAGCCCAGTAACACAGTGCGCATGACAGCATGCAGAGATAAAGAGATATGCTCAGGCCGCCCATGTGCTAATTCTTGACCTGTAGTAATGCCTGGATTGTTTCATGAAATCGATTGATTTGGTTTGCTGGATCGCAGAGCGCGAGCGCGCGCGCTGGCCCATTCGTTCCCAGTTGTTTCCGCGAATCGTTGTCGTCGATCAGTTTCCGTAGTGTTCGTGATAACGAAGTTGCATCACCCGTGAACACAAGAACTCCGCAGGTCTCGTCGACAATCTCAGCAGCGCCACCAATGGCAGTTGTCACCACCGGCAAACCAAAGTGAAGCGCTTCGACTAGCGAGATTCCAAATGAATCCGGACTTGTGTTGGGCTGGCAATAGATGTCGCTGGCCGCAAGCAGGCGGTTGACATCCGTTCGCTGGCCCACGAAACGGACGCGCTCTTGAATTCCAAGTTCCGCAGCTAAAGCGCGCAACGAATCAAAGTATTCGAACTCTTCCGCACGTTGGGGACCACCAACCTGCCAACAAACCCAATTCGGAATGTCCTTCAACAATTTGAGCGCTTTCAGGTGTCTTGCGTGCCCCTTAAGCGACTCCATGCGGCTCACTTGAATAATGACCACTGCATCGTCCGGGGTTTCAAGTTCCGCTCGGGTTTGCGCAATTTCAGTTTTTGAAAACTGCGTCTCGCGCAGGCTGACTGGACAGTAAACTGTTTGCGTCCTGATGCCCGAAAAAAGTTTTCCGGCAGAAGCCGCCGTGTAGTTGCTATTGCAGAGAATTAAGTCAGGCTTCGTTCTACGCGCGAGACGTTCTAACCAATGCCGGCCGGCTGGAGGACTATGCATGTAAAACACGAGTGGCAGCTTCATATCCTTGACCACCCGGGCAAAGATCCCGTGCGACCACGACGAGTGCATCACCACAACATCGAAACTTTCGCGTCGCAACAGCTCCTTTAGATTCCGGCGCGCGACACGCACGCTGAGAGGCTGCCTCAACCGAACAGTACCCAGCATGTTCACGGTTGCCCCATTCGCTCGCACCGCATCACTAAATCGTCCTTCAAAACAAAGCGCGAAAGATGTTTCCAACTCGGGACACAACTCGCGGTGCCGAACCTGGGCCAACAGCATTGCTTCAACGCCGCCGTACATGTTTCCCGCATGGACGTGAAGCACTCTTACAACACGCGAGCTTTGCGCTGTGGCAACTAACGCCGCGCCTGCATTCTGCTCAACCGTTCTGACTGCTTCAGACATGGGCGGAAACTAAGGAACGATAAAGCGGGACTAACTCTGCGGCCAGGCGTTGGCGGTCGAAGCGCCGGGTTGCGGTCAAGCGGCCTGCTGAGCCAAGCCGGGCGCGCAATTGCGCGTCGCCGGCAAGTTGAGTAATTCGTTCGGCCAGTTGATTTGCATTACCCGGTTCATACGCGAGCGCGTTGATGTTTCGTTCGATCACTTCCTCAACACCGCCAGCCGCACTGACAATCACTGCGCGCCCGCACGACATTGCTTCCACGATTACCAGGCCAAATGGTTCAGGCTGAGTGCTTGCATGGACCACAATGTCCAGCGAACGTAGTGCTGCTGCCGGCTGAGTGGTAAACCCGGTGAGACCGATGCGTTCTGATATCCCCAGGCGCGCCGCCTCCTCTCGCAATTCAGCGATTGAGGTCTGACTACCATTTGTCTGATAAAGAGCATCGCCAATGATGTAACCGCGCCATGGTAAATCGGGATCAATTAAGGCGAGTGCTTGTAGAAATATTTTGTGGCCTTTCCAATGTGCCAGGGTCGCAGGCAACCCAACTCGAATCGTGCCCGTCGGTGCGGCGGAAAGGCCCGCAAGCGAATCGAGATCCAAACGCTCGCCTTGTGGCGTAAAAACCCGCGTATTTATGCCGTTGTGAACTGTTTGTAACGGCAATCCATTGCCGATCGCCTGCTTCACGTCCTGCCCGACACTGTTCGAGTTCACGATGATTGCCGCACAACGACCGCGCGTCAGCTTCATCAAACTGCTCATCACCTGGCGCGGTTGCAGATAATCGTGAATGTGCCAGACGAGTGGTACGGCACGCGGCCTGGCGATTGCGCCGAGCAAGTGCATTTTGAAACCGTTTGTATGAATAAGGTCAGGCTTGAGATCGTGCAGTGTCTTCTTCAGGCGAGCGACGTACGCGGATGCGGCGGGGGTTGCGAAGACAGTGCGACGCAGGAGACTGAATCGGTTGTTGTTATCGTTGTCGATCAGCGCTGAGTCGCCGAGCCGCGCCAGTGATTCGGGAAAATTAATTATCGTTGTGGCCACGCCGATTGCTGTGGCTCGGGCAACCAGCGGTCCATCTTCAGAGAGGATTACGTGCAACTGCCAGCCAGGTTGTGCCGCTTTGATGCTGGCGATCAGATCAATTAAGACTGCTTCCGCCCCACCCAATTGCGCGCTTGGTGAAAGGAAGACGATCTTCAAATCAGAGGTCAGAAGTCAGAGATCAGAGGTCAGAGATCAGAGGTCAGAGATCAGGAGTCAGAAGTCAGCGACTATTACCCGCTGACGATGCAAGAAGTTCCGCAACAATTGATTTGAGCAGGAAACCAGAACCATTTGCGCTTGCCAGGTCGAACATGATCAACTCTCGCTATGAAAATCAACACTGCGAAAGATTTGGTCGTTTATCGAAAGGCATATGAACTGGCGACAAAGATCTTCGTTATTACAAAGACGTTTCCGATTGAAGAAAGATTTGGTCTGACTAGCCAAATTCGTCGCTCATCTCGATCAGTTTGTTTGAATTTAAGAGAAGCTTGGGCGAAACGAAGATACCGTGCTCACTTCATAAGCAAGCTATCAGACTGTGATGGAGAAAACAGCGAGACTGATTCGGCATTAGATTTTTCACTGGACTGCGAATACATTTCAAAAACACAACACAGTGAGTTAGCAAGTTTGTGTCAGGAAGTAGGCAAGATGCTTGGACAAATGATCCGATACCCGAAACCATTCCTACTGACCTCTGACTTCTGACCTCTGACTTCTATCTTTTAAGACGCTATTGATTTCGTCGCTTGCTCGTCTTCTTCGGCGCTCGCGTAGTAATAGCGCTCGTAACTGCGGTTGTAGTAGTAGTCCTGTCGCGAGACAGCGACGTTGTTCAGCACCACACCAAAAATCTTCGCACCAACGTCAGCCAACAACTGCTTCGAACGCCGCACGATATGACGCGAAGCATTGCCACCATGGACCACCAACAGCACGCCGTCAGCCACCGACGACAGCAAAACTCCATCAGTAAACGAGGCAACCGGTGGCGAGTCGATCACGATGTGCGTGAATTCGTTCCGGAGAACTGCGATCAAACTGCGAATCTGGTCGGAACCAAGCAATTCGGCAGGATTGGGCGGAATACGACCCGACGTCAAGACGTACAATCCACTCTCTTCATGAAACTGGATTGTCTTCAGCATCTCTTCATCGCTCATCTTGCTCGCAAGCAGTCCGCTCAGTCCCGTCGCGTTGTCCAAACCAAAGATGGAATGCAGGCGCGGGCGACGCATGTCAGCGTCGATCACTACAACCTTCGCGCCGGTCTGCGCGAGAATCATCGCCGTGTTGACGACGGTTGTAGTCTTCCCTTCTCCGGGCTGGCTGGAAGTGACCAGCAACGTTTTTGGTGCGCCACCGGCCGACGACAGCAGCACGGACGTCCGCAATTGGCGATAAGCTTCAGCCAGCGGCGAGCGATGCGATGCATTCAACAGCAATTCATCACCCATATGATTACCGTTCTTCTTCGCACCACCGGGAATGGCCGACAATAAACGACGACGAGTAAAACTGCCGAGTGATGGAATCACTGCAAGCGCCGGCAGTCGCAGGAAGTTTTCGACGTCATCCGAAGTCCGCACCGAGTCATCCAGATAATCCAGATAACGGGCCAGCGCAATGCCGAGTATCAACGAAAATAAGGTAGCTAGCGCAATTGCCTGGCGACGCTTGGGACTGACCGGCGCCTTAGGCCGCGACGCATGATCGACGATGTGAATGTTGTTGGGTGTGCCTGCGAGGATTACATCATTCTCTTTGGCGCGTTGCAGTAGCCCATCAAGCAGCGCCGAGTTAGTTTCGATCTCCTGTTGAATGATTCGATAATTAACTGCTGCTTCATTCTGCGAAAGCGTTTCGCCGCGTTGCTTGTCGAAAGCATCGCGCAATGCTTGTTCTTTTTGCTGCGCCTGACGAAACCGCGTTTCCAGATTTGTCTTCACGACTGATTGCGTATGCGTACGCAACTGTTCCGACTGTTTCTCCAGCATCGCAATCTGCTGATCCAGATCTTTAACTTCCGGATATTTTTCAGTGTACTCCAAAAGTAATTGAGCTCTTTTCTGTTTGAGCTCCGCTATCTTGGCTTCGGTCGCTGAGGCTGAACTATTGGGATTATTGGTCGTGCTTTCAGCCTGTGCTTCCAGAGCACCGGGCGCGAGTGTTGCGCGATAATTTGCTTCGGCTGTCTTACGTTCGTTTTCCGCCTCCAACAACTGTTTATTCAAACCTGCGAGACGATCAACTACGGTGTTCTGGCTGGCGTCGAGCGACAGGATCTGATGGTTCTTCGCGTAGTTAATCAGTTGCTCCTCACCGTGACGGATTTCTGACTGCAACTCCGCAATGCGTTTTTGCAGAAAGTCGCCGGCGGTGTTGCTCGTTTCAGTCTTTCGTTCGAGATTTGACTGAACGAAAGTCTCAGCAACCATGTTGTTGATCTTTTCCGCAACTTCCGGGTCCTGATGTTTGAAACGGACTTCAATAATGCGGGTGTCGTTGAGTTGCTTCACCGATAGTTGAGACTGAAGCATCTCGACGTAAGGCTCAAAATGGTTTGTTTCAGCCACATCATCGACGAGCAAGCTCGCCGGCTTCAATCGATTAAGTTCAGGCACCCTGGGTGTTGGCTGAGTCCTGGTGCCGCCAAAAACCGCCTTCACGCTTTCCCACAATGAACGACTGCGTGTCGATTGCGGATGCAAAAAAGACTCGTTGTGTTCAAGGTCGAGTGTTTTCGCAACGCGAGTAAGTAAACCGGAGCTCGTTAAGATGGTGATCTGGGTATTAAAGTACGTAGGATCCTGAAGCGGAGTGTTCAGATAAATCGAGTTCCCTTTGAGCGCGCCGATGGCTGGATTGTTGGCGGTCTCTAAATCGACTTGCACACGCGAGACCGATTCAAAAATGTCGGGCTGTCGCGACATGTAAACAGCGGTTAGTGAAGTAACCAGCACCACAATTCCGAGAATAAGCCACATGTGCTTCCGCACTGACCGCCAGTATTCATAGAGACGGTTATAGCCACTGGTTGGTTCGCCTGGATAGGAATCGTAACGAGAGCTCGGGTAATACGGCGCCTGCCGATCGAGGGAACCGTTTTCCGCTACAACGTCTCGTTTCTTGATTAGCTCTGAGGACTCATTCATCTCTTAAATGGAATTTGGAATTTTGGAATTTGTTCTTTGTTCTTGGTACTTTGTACTTCGCTTCCCTGCTCCCGCCGTCTACTCCTGGCGTCTGCTCCTGATTAAGGAATCACTCTAACCGGCAACTGGCCTACGCTGGGCACAACAGCACCCATCAAACTTCGCAAGAATCTTTTACCTCCAGAAGCAGGTACGTCGACGATGTCGTTCGCGACCAGAATCGGATCTTCAGCCTTGTGTTTGTTGATGGCCTCAAGATCGACGATCAGTTCCGTCTTTTCAGTTGTTCCTGGCTTCTGCCTGACGATCCTTACCCCGGCCTTTTTTGTATCCATCGCCGTTCCGCCAGCCATCGCGATTGCGCGCGACACGGTTAAAGGCTCGGTGAGTGGCAATGCAACCGGATGGATGACATTGCCAATCACGTACACCTGGTCAGCAACTGCTATGGAAACCACATCGCCGGGCTGCACATACGGGTTCGACTTCTCATCGCCACGTAATGTGTCCGCCAACTTATAAGAATCAATAGGATTCTCGCCGGCATCAGCGACTGGCGGGCCATCACACGTCACCCGCGGTCCCGTGTGGACTACCTGAACACTGCGACCGGCATTGTCTGAAGGTCCATTCACAAACGTAATCAATTCCAGCAAACGCACGCGGCGCTGCAACTGAAAGCGACTGGGATTACGCACGGCGCCCAGCACCGCCACGGGCTCTGCCAGATACTCCTTAATTTGGACCGTGACCTGCGGTTCGCGAATGTACTCTTTCAGCAGCTCAGTGACTTTGGCCTCGAGAGTTTCCTCCGTCTGACACGCCGCCAAAATCTCCTCTTTAATGAGCGGCATACGAATCATGCCACGCTGATCTACGCGCACGCCCTCGCGATTGAACTGCGGCTTGTTGAAGACCTTGATGTCGAGAATGTCGCCGGGCCCAATTCGATAACGCAGGTCGTCATGCACGACTACCGCTGCCGCCTTGTTCGGAGCCGTGCCGCTGTTGTCGTCTGCCGATTGTGCGGCCACTGTTTGAGCGTTGACTGAAACAGTGACCAAAACGCCTAACAACACTCTGGGGAGAACGCTTATTAATAAGGAGAAGGAAAAAGACTTCATAAGAACTTCTTTAGTTTTCGACGCGAGTGATTTACAGACCAGGAAAGCAGCTAGGAAAACCAGTTTGAAATGCTCGATGCAGAGTCTAGTACGCTTTTAGTTACAATTCCACCTCAGCATGGATGGCTGCTTCAAAAGCGTGCACTCATGCTAGTACCCGGGGGGAAGCCTCTCTCGCGAGGCTGCATTCTTTGTGGCCACCAGTAATCTGGAAGGCACACTTGGTGAACGGTTCGCCAACTTTGCGCCAAGGCAAATCAGCAGGCGACGGCGGCAGCGCACAAACGTCGGAATGGCTCGGCTGCAAAATAACAAATCGCTCGCGTCCGACCAGTCGACAGATCAATGGCCTCTTGGGACTTATTTCGCGGAAAGCTCCAGACCAGGAACCCCGTGGCGGGACCTTGGAACATGGAAGGCATTCAAAGCGAAGCGTAGAGCGAGGACTTGCAGCATTAACCGCCTAAAAATTTGCGCCCTTCCCTCACGTTGAGGCTCTGCGAAACGTTCTACTTGCGACAAGCGACTTGTTTGTCTGGGTCACAACGAAAAGCTGAATTGTCGCTAAGCTGATCCGCAGTCGAGGCGCTGAACCGACCCGCATTCCAAAGCGTTGACGGGCAGGACTCTAGCGGATGAAACGTTTCACTGTCAATAACCAGCAGCCCACAAATACACAATGAAAGCGAGCGGTTGGAACTTCAAATGGCTAAGTGGTAGGCTTGCAACCCCCAGCAAGATTTTGCGAGTCTCATACGTTAGCAGCATTGGCATCCCCAGGCTCCACGGATTTATTTAGAAATTGCAACGATCCGTCCCCTGATAAGGGTTTAAATCCGAAAAAAGCTCGATGGTCGCCGTGAGCGAAAACTCAAACCAGAACCAACGTACGATTCTCGTGGTCGACGACTTCGACGACACGCGTCTCCTGCTTCGGACGTGGTTGCAACGCAAAGGTTTTCGCGTAGTCGAGGCTGAGAACGGGAATCGAGCGCTGGCTGCGGCCGAACGTGAACAGCCCGATTTGATAATTATGGACGTTGAAATGCCAGAACTTGATGGCCTGGCAGCGACGCGCAAACTTCGTGGGCTTCCGAAATTTGAGGGCGTGCCAATTCTGGCGGTTTCAGCTTACGGCGCGGATCAATATCGAGATCACGCGCTGGAAGCGGGTTGTGATGAATACGTGTCCACCCCGTTTGAACCAGAAGAACTAGAGAGACTGATCCGCTCACTTCTTAAGTAGGCAGTAACTGGGCTGGTGCTGGCTGGTTGAGCTGCTCCTTAATTAATAGTTTATGAAATCAAGTTTGCCCCTCATTGTTCTGATCTGTGCCCTTAGCGTCAGTGCCCAGGAAAACAGGTGCAGCGCCAGACTGGCAGACCTTCCCAGGGCGCCCGAGTTATTCGGCTTTCAAATGGGTATGACTGAACCCGAAGTGAAAATCCGGGTGCCACAGGTTCGTTTCGGTAAAACCAGTGATTTTGGTCTCGCCAAAACGAGCATTAGTCCTGATTACGATCCGAAGATCGATAAGTCATCTCTCAACGGTGTCCGCACTATCTCTCTGGATCTTTTGGACGGTCGCGTGTCGTCACTCTGGTTTGGTTACGACGGTACTTTTAAATGGCACACAGTTTCGGAGTTCGTTGAAGGGATTTCCCATTCACTGCGATTACCCGACGCGTGGTCTGAATTTAAGGTGCGCGGCCAACAACTGAAGTGCGCTGACTTTTCCATGACTGTGACGATTGTCGCCGAAGGGCCAAGTTTCCACATCATTGATGAAACGGCGGAGAAGACGGTGGCCCAGCGTCGCGAAGCGAAAGAAGAGGCCGACTCGACTGCTGAAGATGAATCAGCGACACAAGCACAACCGACCGCTTCGCTGATTGCGGATCGTGAGAAGAAGGTTTATTACGCTGAGGGTTGTTTGCCACGACGCGAGATCAAGGAAACAGATCGGGTAGTTTTTAAATCCAGGGAAGAGGCTGAAAAGGCGGGGTACAAAATAGCGAAGAATTGTGAATGAACTTAATTGGTCTTTGGACTTTGGACTTTGGTCTTTGTCTGCGAACTGAACTTTGTACTTGGTACTTGGTAATTGTGATATCTGGACCATGTTAGGTTCTCCTAAACTCAACTGCTAAGTACAAAGCACAAAGTACAAAGTTCAGTTCACAATCCAAAATCCAGATTCCAGATTCCAGTTTCCAGATCGGAGGGTTTCGAATGTTGAAAGAATTTCGCGAATTCATTGCCCGCGGGAGCGTTTTGGATTTGGCAGTGGCGGTAATAATCGGCGCTGCATTCGGCAAGATCATCACTTCGCTGGTCGAAGGCGTGATTATGCCGCCCATTGGTTTGGTGCTGGGCAAGGTGGACTTCGCCAACCTCTTTATCGACATTTCGGGTCAACATCCCGCGAGCCTCGCGGAGGCAAAACAGAGAGGCTTGCCAGTGATTGCATACGGCGCGTTCATCAACGACATCATTAGCTTCCTGATTATCGCCTTCGTGGTGTTTCTGATCGTAAAGGCCGTGAATCGACGTAAGCAGGCTGAAGCGGCAAAGACGAAAGATTGTCCGTTCTGTCTTTCCGCTCTTCCGCTTGCAGCAACGAAATGTTCTGGATGCACGTCAGCGGTAGCGGCATAATTTTTTTATATTTGGATTAATCTTAGAGCTTTGTACTTGGTACTTTGTACTTTGTGGTTGAGTTCACCGGTCAAGGCCCGGTACCACAAAGTACAAAGCACTAAGTACAAAGTTTTCAAAATCAAATCTTCGGAAAAACAATCTAGCGGCGATAAGAATGCGCGAGTGTCCACGTTGTGAAACTTGTTATGAGGACAACGTAGTAACTTGTCCTCAGGACGAGGCGACGACAAAAAACACTCTGCCGGGACCGCCACTACTTTCTTCACGCTACCTTCTGGAAAAACGATTGGGTCGCGGTGCGATGGGCCAGGTTTATCTCGCGCGCGATCAGAAACTTGTCACCCGTCGTGTTGCCGTCAAGACTGTTCGTCCCGACATTCTCAGCGATGAATCCTTGCAGGAAGGCGAGGCCGTCGCCCGTTTCGAACGCGAAGCGCGTGCCGCCGCATCGATTCGGCATCCGAATGTCGTCGATGTAACCGATTTTGGCAAAAGTCCTGAAGGCGTTTTCTTTCTGGTAATGGAATTCGTCGACGGCGAGAGCCTTTATCACCTCCTGCGCCGGGAAGGAACACTCGATCTGCACCGTTCTGTCGCAATCATTGGACAGGTGGTCGCAGGGGTTGATGCTGCTCACGACGCTGGAATTCTGCATCGTGATCTCAAACCCGCAAACATTTTCATCACCCAAAAACTGCGACGTACGGGTAGTTCAGCTGGGGACGGTTTCGTTAAGGTTGGCGATTTCGGCCTGGCGAAAATTCTCCACGCTGATCGCCTTGAATCAACTTCGGGCAGTGGCCCGGAATCCCGCGGCATCATCGGCACTCCCGAATACATGTCACCCGAGCAAATGCAGCCGAATGTCCAGCTTGATCCTCGTTCCGATATTTATGCGCTCGGCGCAATTGCTTATCACATGCTGGGAGGACGTCCGCCTTTCATCGGCGATCTGCCACAACTGGTCGCGCAAAAACTGATGCAGTCTCCCCCGTCGCTGCTGACCTTGCGTTCAGATATTCCGCCTGAAGTTGATAAGGCAGTACTGGCAGCGCTGGCACGAGATCCGTCGGAGCGTCCCAAAGATGCAGGCGAATGGCTCGAGCAACTGGAAAGGGCGGCAGGTAAACAGTCGGAGGCACCGAAACCGGCCAACTCGCGGCTAGTAGTGATGGCGCCGCAAGGCGCCGAAGTTTATGTTGATGATGAACGACATGGCAGTATCGGTCGGTCGGGACGCGTCATCTTGAATTCGATTCCGCCCGGCCAGCACGTGTTGCGCGTAGCGCGCAGTGGCGAAGTCGACGATGAGCGTGTAATTGAGATTCGGCCCGACGGTAACGAACAGATCATCCAAGCGCAGTTCAAGAGCAGTCCATCAAGTGAACCCCTATCACCATCCCGCGGTGGCAGTCTCGACAGTCAGCATGGCGGCATTGAGCGCATGCGCGTCGTGGCCTGCGTCAATTGTGGTTCGCGTTTCGCGGAAGGCATTAAGTTTTGCGGGCGTTGTGGCAACAAGACATTCATTTTCGTTTCCGGCACTTCAGCCGACATTCCGACAGCGAGCAGCGGCGCCAGTCGCCCACTGCCCGTGGTTGTATGCCACGTTTGTCAACAGGAGTATCCGGCCGGAATCAAATTTTGCGGCAAGTGTGGCATTCCTATTGGCACGCAATCACTCGACTGGAGCAAACCCAGGCCGGTCGAGGTGGTTTGCAAATCATGTGGCAGCAGTTATTCAGGGAGTACAAGGTTCTGCGGACGCTGCGGTCAACCTATTGGCGCTTGAGCCTCACCAGGCTTTCCTTAATAATAGTCCAACGTCCAAGGTCCAATGTCCAAAGTCTGTTTGCATCGCTGACTTTGGACTTTGGACATTGGACGTTGGACTACAAAAATGAAAAGCTGCCCAACCTGTAATCGTTCCTACACTGACGCGTCGCTGAATTTTTGTCTTGAAGACGGTACTCCTCTAGTCAACGCACCGGCGGCCGACTACGATCCGGGTGCCACGATTCGTTATAACGAAGTACGCCCCACGAATCCGCCACAGCAACACGCTGCCGTACCTCCGCCTGCGCCACGCACACCGCAGGTTTCGCCTCCTAACGTGCAATGGCAACCACTTCCGCAAGCGGCGGTCAGTGCACCACCGCCGGTTGTGCGAAAGAAATCAAGTCCAATCTGGTGGATTCTGGCCGGGTTGCTCGTGTTGGGAATTATCGGCGTTGGCGTTGTCATCATGATTATCGCGCTCGCAAGTATGGGCACGAATACAAACGTAAATACGAACCGTGCCAACACGAACCGCAACGTTAATCGCAACGTCAACGCAAACGTGAACACGACTAACACAAACATAAATGGTACGGTCCCGTCTTCCTTGACCGACGACTTTTCCCAGGAGAAGTGGGGCACTGGCTCCTACGCGTTCGGCGACATGTGGTATGCGAACGACGAATATCACATGCGTTCGAAAGAAGGTAAGTATCTGGTGATGTACGCACCGACGAACGACTACGCGACAGCGAATGCAACTGTGCGTGTAACTGCACGCAGCGTTGACGGAACGGCGCCGGCGTCGGGATTCGGATTAATTGTTCACGGCGAACGCAAAGACAATAACCTGGAAGACTATGCGCTCCTCATTTACACCGGCGACGCACCTAAGTATGAGATCATCAAACACAAAGCTGGAAAACAAACTGAAGAAGTAGGTTGGACCGATTCGAGCATCATTCGCAGCGGATCAAACACCAATCAACTGGAAATTCGCGCGCGTGGATCAGAACTGACGTTCTACATTAACGGCCAATACGTGAACCGCATCCGGGACCGGGAAAACTTCAAAGGCGGCCTCGCGGGGTTTTACACAAGCGGAGCCGCAGACGTGTCGTTTGATGATCTCGAAATAGAACGTTAATCATAAATCGTAAATCGTGAGTCGTTGATGCGATTTCGCCATTGACGATGTTCACTAGTCACGATTTACGATTCACGATTTACGATTCAATGCAAGTCAACCTCAAAGTTCTGGCGGGTCCGTATCGTGATCGCGTTTTCTGCTTCACGCAAGCTGACACATTTCTCATCGGTCGCAGCAATGAGGCGCATCTGTGTTTGACTGACGACAGGTTCTTTTCACGTCACCATTGCCTGCTCGAAATAAACCCGCCGCATTGCTTCCTGCGAGATCTCGGTTCCACCAACGGCACTTTTGTGAATGGTGAGCGGGTTTCTGAAGCCTTTCTGAAACACGGCGCGCAGATTCAAGGCGGTGAAACCATTTTACTGGTTGAGGTCGACGCGGGCGATGAGCAACCAAAAAATCCTGCGCAGCAAATAACAGTCAAACCCACCGTGGTTGCGGTTGCATGCTTGAACTGCGGTCGACGCGACGAAGCGCAAGCATCGTTTCCCGACGAGCAGTTAACTTATCTTTGTGAAGACTGCCGCATTGAACTGAAGAAAGCGCCGCAGCCAATTCCTGGCTACGACATGGTCAAGATACTGGGTCGCGGTGGCATGGGTTGCGTGATGCTTGGTCGGAACCAGACTACTGGAGCCGCCGTTGCTATCAAAACGTTGCTCCCGGAGTTTGCGGTCAGCCAGAAACACATGCGCCGGTTTATGCGCGAGATCGATGTGGCCGCCTCCTTAAAGCACCCGGGCATCGTGCAGTTCATCGAACGTGGTGTGCACAAGGGAGTGGTCTACCTGGTTACAGAATTTATTGAAGGCTCTGACGCTGCACGGCTGGCAGATTCGCGGGGCGGACGCCTGCCGCCACCTGAGACGATCGAAATCATCATGCAAGTGCTCGATGGTCTCGCCTTTGCTCACGAGCGCGGCTACATTCACCGCGACATCAAGGACCAGAACATCCTGGTGAAGGGCTCCCTTCCAAATCTTACTGCCAAGCTAAGCGACTTCGGGCTCGCGAAGAGTTTTACCCAGTCGGGAATGAGCGGCGTCACGGTCGCCGGAGAAATGGCAGGCACGCTCGCATACATGTCGCCTGAACAACTGAAGAACTTCCGTGACGTTAAACCGCAGTCAGACATTTACTCGGTGGGCATGACTGCCTACAGCCTTCTTTCAGGTCACCTCGCCCTCAATCTCAACAAAGGCGCCAGCATTGCGGAGACGATCAAAGCAATTTTCGAGCAAGCGCCCTTGCCACTCGAGAAACGAGCGCCGCAGTTGCCGAAACCTGTTTGCGAAGTGATTGATCGCGCGCTAGTAAAAGATCCGGCCCAAAGATGGAAATCAGCGCAGGCTATGCGCACCGCATTGACCCACGCGAGCAAGTAGTGAACTTGGTGGTCCAAAGTCCAATGTCCAAAGTCCGTTTGGCAATGAACGCTTTGGGCATTCGACTTTGGACGTTGGACTTTGGACATTGGACTCGGCGCCAAAAGCGCAAGAATTCCCCCGTTTTCAACATATTTCTTTACTTCAACTGCTGCCAATCGCATAATATCGCCCCGCTCACCGGCTCTGTGGCCGGTGAAGCTGTCTTAGCGACCCAGGTGCTAAAATGAAGAGCGCCAAGCGCCCAACGCGTCAGGAGATAATCGCATGAGATCCATTTGGAAAGGACACATCAGGTTCCTTCTCGTAGCCATCCCCGTCCGCATCTACAACGCCATCGAGACTTCGGAGAAAATTTCATTCAACCAACTGCACCGCGACGACTTTGGTCCGATTGGTTACGACAAGCGTTGTAAGAAGTGCAATCAGGTTGTGAGCAACGACCAGATCACCAAGGGCTATCAATACGAGCCGGATCGCTACGCGATTGTCGAACCGGAAGACATCGCCAAGGTCAAAATCAAAACCACCAAGGCGGTCGATATCGTGGGTTTCGTAGACAGCTCAGAAATTCCTACGACGTTCTACGATGCGCCTTACTTCGCCGGTCCCGATGGTCCAGTTTCAGAAAAGCCGTACGCGTTGTTGCGCGAGGTCATGAAACAAACCGGCAAGATCGGCATCGGCAAAGTGGTGCTGCGCGATCGTGAAGACCTGGTTGCTGTGTTTCCGCACGAGAATGGATTGGTGCTGCAAAAGCTTCACTATCCAAACGAGATGCGTAGCATGAAAGATGTGCCGGAGATTGATGCGGTCGCAAAGCTCGACAAGAATGAACTCAAGCTTGCAACTACCCTTGTCGAACAGATGGTCACTACACTCGACGACATCGACACCATCGATCAGTATCACGAAGCACTTAAGAAGTTGATCGACTCGAAGATCAAAGGCAAGAAGGTCGCCGAGTTTGAGGTTGAAGAAGTTCCCAGACTTGATATTATGAGCGCGTTGAAGAAGAGTCTCCAGGCCTCGAATCGCAAACCGATGGTGAAGGCCACTCCTGCAACGACCAAGAAGAAGGCTTTGACGCTGGTCAAGGACGATGCGAAACCGAAGGCAGTGAAGCGCAGAAAAGCTTCGTAACGCAAACTATTAGTTTTGCGTTGCAGAACAAGCAGGGTCACCAACGCTTAGCTATTGATGAAAGAAAACAGCAATAAGGTTTTATCCTTCCCATCACGCGTTCCGGCGAAGGCTGACTACCAGCGCGTCAAGTCAAACTATTCCCTCGGCGAAATCAAACAACTCTTCGGCTTAAGCGAACGCACCATTCGTCGCTGGACCGAACAAGGGATCGTCCACGCCCATTCGCGTCCAAACTCCAACGATTTCTTTTACGACTTTCAAGCCCTCACTCAGTTTCGACGCGCTCGTGACCTGCGTATGCAAGGCCACAGCATTCGTCAGATTGAAGCAGAATTACAGGGCCAATTGAGCCTTTTTCGTAATGCGGAAGAGGCGCGCGTCTCACGATTGCGTACACCTTTTGAAGAAGCGCTGCTGTTACACGACAAGAATGATCCGAAGGCCACTGAAGTTTATTTAGAAGCAATCAATGAAGGCGACAACGTCGCTGAAGCCTATTGCAACCTGGGCATCATCAACAAGGATCTGGGGAATATCAATAAGGCGCTTGACAATTTCACGCTTGCATTGAAGCATGAGCCGCGTCACGTCGAAGCGCACTACAACCTCGGCAATCTTTATTTCGACGCGGGCCAGCTGCCGCTTGCTCGCCTTCACTACGAGGCGGCCGCACAAATCGAACCTCGCTTTTCACTCGTCTATTTCAACCTTGCGCTCGCTTACTTCAAGTTAGACGACCTGTCCGCAGCGCTCGGAGCGATTAAGAGCTACACCGAACTGCGTCAACCGGACGATGAAGAAACTGAAGCGATTAACCAGCTGCTGAAGGCGATGCAAGAACCCCGGCCAGTGCGTCACTAGGCACAAGGCAGTAGGCAGTAGGCAGTAGGCAGTAGGCAGTAGGCAGACGAGTTCTCGACCGCTCGCTGCCTTCTGCTTTCTGCTTTTTGGTCTTTTGGCGGTGAGCAGAACGTCTCAGCTAACGCCCTGCCCACCTGTCTAGTCGCTGGATCGCAAGAAAGGTGAACGATCCTCGTACGTAGGTACTTTATTCAAAGCCGCAATCGACGTCTGTTTCCAGGCCTTTTGTCATTCGCCCTGCCGACTGCGCCTGCCTTCTGCGTTCTGCCTTCCGCCTTCTGCTCTGCCGTCTGCTCCTTCGCTAGACTGCGGCCCATGTTTCAGTTAGACTTCAAGCCTCTCTCATTCACAAGGTAATAGGCAAGGTATACAAGGAGGATTCCCCCCTAATGTCCGACCCCAAGTGTCGCGTACTCTTCGTGGATGATCATGAAGACACTTCCCATATGTTCACATTTCTACTCGGCCAGGACGACTATGTAGTTCATAACGCTAAATCGGTCGAGGACGCACTCCAACAAGCAACGCAGCAAGACTTCGACATCTACATCCTTGATAAGCATCTGCCGGATGGAAGTGGGATCGATCTCTGCACCAGGCTTAATGAGCTGACCCCCGGAATCCCGTGCTTGTTCTACACCGGCGACGCATATGAAGTGCACAAAGCAGAAGCCTTCGCTGCCGGCGCTGATGGCTACGTTGCAAAGCCTGACATCGATGGCTTGATCGACAACATCCAACGACTGCTCTCCTTGCGCGAGTGTTCCGCAGGAAAGTGATCGATCACGCGTTGCTCGATGTTGTGTGCCAACTGCGGCTGTCGCAGACAGTTCGGTGAGGCTTGCCGTACCCGTGTCGCGCCACATAATTCTGCGGCTCTGCCGTCATCAAATCTGCGGCAATACAGGATCCAGCCTCGCTTGACACTGAATTTTGCCTTTCCAGCACAGTGGGATCCGAAGCTTGGAATTCACGTGACTTGAAGTCGCGG
>JADMIO011851813.1_pt1 | contig 37800 bp, 29 predicted proteins | sample 8958161 | NCBI WGS metagenome assembly JADMIO01 (sample SAMN16585339, study PRJNA669376) | soil metagenome | isolation source: Crop rotation soil | place: USA: Cullars Rotation, Alabama | collected 2011 | reverse complement strand
CTTTCCCGGAAGCGCGCGAGCCTGAGGCTCCGGTGCGGCAGCGGGCGCGTTGTTGGCATCAGGACTCAAGGACAGCGGCGCATTGGCGGCCGGCGCCGGTGTCCGCGATGCGACGCGCGTCGAGGCGGCCGCCTGGCGTGGCGTCACGGTTGACGGCTGCTGCGCTGGCGGCGCAGTGGCGACATCGCCGCCCTGGTCCGGACGGATCGGCACAGTCCGCACGCGGCGAGGCTCACCGATAGCACTGGGCGGATTGGCCGACGACTGTGTCACGACCGAACTGTTGGCCGGCGCTGGTGTCGGCGCGGGCGGTGGCGGTGGCGGAGTTACTTTCGCCAGATCGACCGGCTTCTCCTCACGCTTGAGAACCTTCTCGTCCTTGCCGGCGTCGCCGAAGCGGTCGTAGCTGAACTTGCCGGCCGACGGGTCCGGCGCGCTCGGCGGCGGCGCGACCTTGGTGGGCTCACTGCTGGCGCGGATCACCGGCGGCGCTGCGGCCGTACGCGTGCCGCTGAACATGCTGCGATAGCCGAACGCGCCGGCGGTGCCGAGCACGGCGAGCCCAAGCACAGCGACGACAGTCAGCATGCCCCTGCGCCGGCCGCTGCGCGGCTCGTCGTCGTAGAAATCATCGTCGTGCGGCGGCGGCATTCCGCTGGTGTCGGAGTCTGGCGGAAACATCGGCTCGTGGTCGTGCCGGTCGGACGCCGTGGCATAGCCTGGCGGAATAAAGGCGGGCAGATCGGAGGGCTCGCGGCTGCGTGCTTCGGACCTGAGCGGCGAGCCGGAACGCGGCGCATCCGCATAGTTCGACGCCTGGAAATTCGATCGCGGAAGCTCCCGGTGCGGAAAATCCGAAAAACCCGGGCTGGCGAAACCGGCACCCGAAAGGCCGGCGCTCGAAGAACTCGGATAGCTCGGACTCTGGAAACGGGGATCTGGAAAATTCGATCCCGGAAACTCCTCCCCTGGGAAGCTCGAACTCGGAGCCGGACTCGCGTAGCTCGGGTCGGGCAAGCCAGGGTCTGAAAACGCCGGCTCGGAAAAATTCGATCCAGGATAGGTCGAGCCTGGATAGCTCGAACCTGGATAGTTCGAATTTGGATTTGGGCTGGCGTAGCCCGGATCGTCGTACGGCTGCGCCGGTGGCGGCGAGTACGGCGGCGCCGCGGAAAGCTCGCTCAGCAGATCTGGTATCGCCGGCGGTGGCGAGCCGGGCCAATCCTGGTGCGTGTCCGGGATGTCGGCGTCGGAGCGCAATTCGTGCGCCGGCGCTTCGGGGGAATAAAGCGGCGCAGGTTCCGGATCGAGGTCCGGCGGCGCGGACGGCACTGGATCGCTTGGGGCTTGATCGCCTGGGGGCGCGGCATCGGCGGGCGGCGGCGCTGGACGAGCCTCCCGCGCAGACTGTGACAACAACTCGCTTCGTCCGATCAAACGGGCCAGTTCGGCAAGCGGGTCGCTCGCCGGTGCGGCTTGTGCCGATCCGCGGTTCGACGGATCGTTCGATCGATCACGAGCGGTGTTTTCGTTCGCCATCTATATCCGGTTCCGGTGAAGCCCCCGTAGCCCCTTCGGACATTTCCGGCACTGGAATCAGCTTCCACCGTACCGGGCTACCGCATCTCGTCTGGCGCTTCCACCCCTAAAAGCGCCAGCCCCAGGGCCAAGACGGTCACCAATCCCTGGACCAATGCAAGACGCGCTACGGTAAGCTGTGGATCATCTTGTATAATGAAGCGTAAATAGGGCGCGGCGGTCCCCCGCGTCCATTGCGCGTGAAATTCACTCGCCAGTTCATAGAGATAAAACGCCACACGGTGCGGCTCGTGCGCCACCGCAGCGGATTCCAGCAATCGCGGGTAAAGCGCCAGCTTTCGCATCAGCGAAAGTTCCCCGGCATCGTCGAGCCGATCGAGCGAGGCCTGCGACAAATAGTTTGTGCGATCCGCCGGGTTCCCTGGCAGGTCAGGCAAGGCCTCGGCGGCGTTGCGAAACACCGATTGCCCGCGCGCGTGGCCATACTGGACGTAGAACACCGGATTGTCCTTGGACTGCTCGATGACCTTGGCAAGGTCGAAGTCGAGCGGCGCGTCGTTCTTGCGATAGAGCATCATGAAGCGCACGGCGTCCCGGCCGACCTCGTCAACCACCTCGCGAAGGGTGACAAAATCGCCCGATCGCTTTGACATTTTCACTTCAACACCGCCGCGCAACAACTTCACAAGCTGAACGATTTTCACGTCAAGTTCGGCCTTGCCGCCGCTCACGGCCTGCACCGCCGCCTTCATGCGCTTGATGTAGCCGCCGTGATCGGCGCCCCAGACGTCAATCATGTCGTGGAAGCCGCGCTCGAACTTCGACTTGTGATAGGCGATATCCGTGGCGAAATAGGTGTAGCTGCCGTCGGATTTCTTCAGCGGCCGGTCGACGTCATCACCGAAAGCGGTGGCGCGAAACAGCGTCTGTTCGCGATCCTCGTAATCCTCGACCGGTGCGCCCTTCGGCGGCGGTAGGCGGCCTTCGTACACCTCGCCTGCCGCGCGCAACGCCGCGATGGTGGCGCCGACCTGATCGCTGCCCTCGATCAGCGAACGCTCCGAGACGAACACGTCGTGCTTGACGTTCAGCGCCGCGAGGTCTTCGCGGATCATCGCCATCATCATCGCGATCGCGGTCGAGCGCACCAGCGGCAGCCAGTCCACCTCGGGCATGGCCTTCAGCTTGTCGCCGTGCTGTGCGGCGAGCGCCTGCCCTACCGGCTTGAGGTAATCCCCTGGGTAGAGCCCTTCCGGAATTTCGCCGATGGCCTCGCCCAGCGCCTCGCGGTAGCGCAGGAAGGCCGAGCGCGCGAGCACATCGACCTGCGCGCCGGCGTCGTTGATGTAGTATTCGCGAGTCACCGCAAAGCCCGCGGCCGCGAGCAGATTGGCCAACGCATCGCCGAACACCGCGCCCCGGCAGTGACCGACGTGCATCGGCCCGGTCGGGTTGGCGGAAACGTACTCGACGTTGACCTTCCGTCCGCCGCCGATGTCGCTGCTTCCGAAGGCGGCGCCCTCTTTGACGATGGCGGCCAGCGCCTGGCGCCACACGGCGGGATCGAGCGTCAGATTGATGAAACCGGGCCCCGCAATGTCGGCCTTGGTCACCTCGGGTAATTTGCGAAGTTCCGCCGCGATCTTGTCGGCCAGATCACGCGGTTTCAGTCCTGCGTCCTTTGCCAGCGCCATGGCGGCATTGGTGGCGAGGTCGCCATGGCTGGCCTCGCGTGGCGGTTCCACCACGATGCGCGAAAGATCGGGCGGGCTCGGGAAAACGCCGGCATGGGCAAGCGCTGTCACCGCAGCGCGGACGTGTTCGGTGAAACGATGAAAAACGTGCATACGGCGGGTGATAGCAAATCGGGGAAACGATCAACATGGCGTTCCACATGGCGAATGCTTCGTTTCCCACTCTGGCGGCATTGTCGGAATCGGCCACCAACCGTCGCCGCTGCTCCATTTCGGGGCAAATTGCGGTTTATCATCAATGAATTATGGCGCAGTTGTGCTAACCGGATTTTCACCCGGCTGGCGTATCGATCGGCTGTCGAATTGCGATCCAAGCAACGACGAGACGACCGATGCGGACACAGCAACTGTCCTGGACCGCGGCTCACGGCTGGCGCGCGCCGGCCGCCCATTTCGCCAAAGCCGATCTGGTTCTTTACTTCGGCCTGCGATCGGCGCTCGCCGACGGGGCGCGCTACCGCGAACTCCGGGCGATGTTCGCCGACGCCCACATTGTCGGATGCAGCACCGGCGGGCAAATCCGCAACGACGACGTCGATGACGACATCGCCGCGGTCGCGCTGAATTTCGATCAAACCAGGCTCGCGCTGGCGTTTGAAGCCGTGCCTGAGGCTTCGTACTCGCGCGCCTGCGGCGAGGCAGTCGGCCATGCGCTTGCGGCCGACGACCTTGCCGGGATTTTCATTCTGTCCGATGGGCTCAACGTCAATGGCAGCGAACTCGTCGCCGGCGTGACCTCGGTGGTCGGCCGCAACGTTTCGCTAACCGGGGGGCTTGCCGGCGACAGCGCCATGTTCGAGCAAACCCTGGTCGGCGCCGATTGCGCCCCGCAGCCGGGCCGCGTCGCCGCCGTCGGGTTCTACGGTTCGGCCATCCGGATCGGCCATGGCAGCGCCGGCGGCTGGGATGAGTTCGGCCCGCGCCGCCGCATCACCCGCTCCGCCGGCAACGTGCTGTATGAACTGGACGGTGAGCCGGCGCTCGATCTGTACGAGCGCTACCTCGGCGAGGACGATGCGCGCGGCCTGCCCGGCACCGCCCTGCTGTTCCCGCTGCTGATCCGCGATCCGGCACAGCCCGACCAGGACGTGGTGCGCACTATTCTTGCAATCGACCGCGAGGCGCGGTCGATGACGTTTGCCGGCGATATGCCGGAAGGTTGGGTCGCCCAGCTGATGCACGGCAATTTCGACCGGCTTGCAGCGGGCGCCGCCGAGGCCGCGCGGCAGGCGCGCTGCGGACTTGGCGAGCACGGCGATCGCGAAGGCATCGCGCTCCTGGTGAGTTGCATCGGCCGCCGCCTGCTGATGGATCAGCGCATCATGGACGAGGTCGAGGCGGCCGGCGCCGAACTCGGCTCGAAGCTTTCCCGTGTCGGCTTTTATTCATACGGAGAAATTTCGCCGCACGGCCTGGCCGGCGCCTGCCAGCTTCACAATCAGACCATGACGGTCACCGCGCTCATCGAGGCTGCTTAACCCGCGTGAACAAGCTTTTCGCCAGACAGCTTGCCAAAGCGACGATGCCCTCGGGCCACGTCGATCTCGATGAATTGGGCAAGCTCGTTGCGGCAGCCTACGAGCAATCCGACCGCGACCGCCGCCGCACCGATCGCTCGATCTCGCTGATGATCGAGGAGCTCGACACGCTGAACCGCGGCCTGGAGAAGCTCGTCACGGCGCGCACCAAGGCGCTGCGGGACAGCGAGACGCAGCTCAAGGCGCAGAATTTGCGCTTCGAGGCCGCGGTCAACAACATGTCCCAGGCGCTGCTGATGTTCGGCGGCGACCATCGGCTGGTCATCTGCAACGAGCGCTATCGCCGGATGTACGGACTTTCGGCCGATGTCGTGAAGCCCGGCTGCACGCTGCGAGAGCTGCTGGAGCACCGCAAAGCCGTCGGTGCGTTCGCCGACGACATCGACAAGTACATGGCCGAGATGAAGGAGACGCTCGAGGCCGGCACCACGCACGCCAAGCTTGTCGATCTGCCGGACGGCCGCACCATCGCCGTGCTCAACCATCCGATGATCGACGGCGGCTGGGTCGCCACCCACGACGACATCACCGAGCGCCGCCGCGCCGAGCAGCGCATCGCCCACATGGCACGCCACGATGCGTTGACCGACCTGCCCAACCGCATTCTGTTCCGCGACCAGCTCGCCGATGCACTCGGCGGAGTAGGCCGTGGCGCCAAGCTCGCGGTGCTTTATCTCGATCTCGACCGTTTCAAAGGCGTCAACGACACGCTCGGCCATCCGATGGGCGACGAATTGCTCAAGCTGGTGGCCGACAGGCTGCGTGACTGCGTGCGCGACACCGACACGGTCGCCCGCGTCGGCGGCGACGAATTCGCGATCATCCAAACCAACATCGAGCAGCCGCTCGACACCGCGGCGCTGGCGCGGCGGATCGGCGAAACGGTGCGCGCGCCCTATGACCTGGCCGGGCACATCGTGGATGTCGACACCTCGATCGGCATTGCAATCGCGCCCAACGACGGGGTCGAACCGGACGGGTTGCTCAAGGCGGCCGACATGGCGCTGTACGGCGCCAAGGCCGATGGGCGCGGCACCTACCGTTTCTTCGAGGCGGCGATGGACATGCGCATCAAGGCGCGGCGCGAGCTCGAGATCGCGCTGCGCCAAGCGCTTGCGATGGGACAGTTCGAACTGCACTACCAGCCGATCGTCAACGTCGAGGATCGGCGCGTCACCGGCTGCGAGGCGCTGCTGCGCTGGAACCATCCGGAGCGCGGCATGATCCCGCCGGCCGAGTTCATCCCGGTGGCCGAGGAGATCGGCCTGATCGTGCCGCTCGGCGAATGGGTGCTGCGCAAGGCCTGTGTCGACGCGGCGAGCTGGCCCGACGGCGTCAAGCTCGCGGTCAACCTTTCGCCGATCCAGGTGACCAACCAGAGTCTGGTGCCGGTGGTGGTGACGGCGCTGGCCGCAGCCAACCTGCCGGCCTGCCGGCTGGAGATCGAGATCACCGAATCGGTGCTGATGCACAGCACCGCCAAGACCATGGCGACGCTGCATCAGCTTCGCGAACTGGGCGTGCACATCTCGATGGACGATTTCGGCACCGGCTATTCGTCGCTGAGCTACCTGCGCAAATTTCCGTTCGACAAGATCAAGATCGACCGCTCGTTCGTCTCCGGCCTGCCGGACGACAAGGACGCCTGCGCGATCGTGCGTGCGGTAGCGAGCCTGGCGTCGAGCCTCGACATGACGGCGACCGCCGAGGGTGTCGAAACCGCGCAGCAATTCGAGTCAGCGCGAAAGCTCGGCTGCGTCGAGATGCAGGGCTATTTGTTCAGCCGTCCGCTCGCGCTTCCGCAGCTCTTGACGCTGCTCGAGCCGCAGCGGCAGAAGCTTGCGAAGAGCGCGTAACGGCCCCGCCTACATCAACTCCGGTGTCGAACCGAAAATGCGCGTGTGCTCGACCATGGCGTAGCGGTCGGTCATGCCGGCGATGAAATCGGCGATGCGCACCGCGCGCCCGGTGGCGTCCGATGGCGACAGCCCGGCTAGCCATTCAGGGGGAAGATCGCCGGGCGCCGACACGTAGTGACCGAACAGGCGGCCCACCAACTCCTCGGCGTCATCCATGATCCGCACGATGCGCGGGTGGCGGTAGAGCCGCGGATGGAGAAAGCCCTTGATGGCGCGGTCGGCCTTGGCCATCGCCTCGGAAAATCCAACCACCGGGCGGCCGGCGCCGCGCACCTCCTCGACGGTGTCTGGCTCAAGCTCGACAATCTGGCGGCGGCTCTGGGCGATCACGTCCTCGATCATGCGGGTGATCAGGCGGCGGATCACCTCGTGGGCCTGGCGTCCAGGCTCAAGCCGTGGATGTTTGGCGGCGATGTCGGACAGAATTTCGCCGAGCAGCGGCAAGCTTGCCAACTCCTCAATGCGGAACATCTCGGCCCGCAGCCCGTCATCGATGTCATGGGCATCGTAGGCAATGTCGTCGGCGATGGCGCCGCACTGCGCCTCGGCGCTGGGATAGCTCCAGAGTTGAAGGTCGTGGCTGCGCGAATAATCGGCGATGGCGCGGGGCAGTCCATGCGCGGCGTAGCGCTGAACCGGATTCCCACCGCGATCGGCGAGCGGACCGTTGTGCTTGACCAGGCCCTCCAGGGTGTCCCAGGTCAGGTTGAGCCCGTCGAAATCGGCGTAGCGCCGTTCCAGCGACGTCACCACGTGCAACGTCTGGGCGTTGTGGTCAAAGCCGCCAAAGCCGGCAAGACATCGGTCCAGCGCCCGCTCGCCGGCGTGGCCGAACGGCGGATGGCCGAGGTCGTGGCCGAGCGCAGAGGCCTCCGCCAAGTCCTCGTCGAGGCCGAGCGCCCGGGCCAGCGAGCGGGCGATCTGGGTCACCTCCAGGGTGTGGGTCAGACGAGTGCGGAAATGATCGCCCTCGTGAAAGACGAACACCTGCGTCTTGTGGGCCAGCCGCCGGAATGCCGCCGAATGGATGATTCGGTCGCAGTCGCGGCGGAAGGCGCTGCGGGTCAGGCTTTCGCGCTCAGGAAAGCGGCGGCCGCGGCTACGCGCGGGATTCGAGGCAAACGGCGCGCGGCCAAACGCTGCGACGGCCATGGATTTTGCTCGATTAAAGCGCGATTTTCGCGCTTGATTGACGGGGACCGCGGTCGAACCTAACTATAGGCCATGATCGCAGACCTCACCATGACGGACCGCGCCGCGCAGCGGATTGGAGAGATTCTCAGGACCGAGCCGTCCGGCGCGATGCTCCGCCTGAGCGTGTTGGGCGGTGGCTGCTCCGGCTTCCAGTACAAGTTTGATGTCGAACGCGAGGTGGCCGGCGACGACGTCAGCATCGTCCGCAACGGCGTGACCATGGTGGTCGATGCGGTGTCGCTGCAATATCTGGCCGGCTCCGAGGTCGACTTTGTCGATGACCTGATCGGAGCTTCGTTCAAGGTCAACAATCCGAAGGCCAAGGCGTCCTGCGGCTGCGGAACGAGTTTTTCGCTTTAGAAAATCCGTCGGACCACGCTCTTTGCTACTGGCGCATTGAAGCAAATTCCGTTCGCCCCGCGGAAGCGGGGGCCAGCACTTGGCAAAAAACTGGGTCTCCTCTTCCGAGGGGACGAGCGGGGCTGGTCAACCTGAAAACAACCATGCTCTAGATGCGCGGGATGTTGGCGCTCGCGACGGTCTTCGTCCACTTCTCGATGTCGGACGCGACACGCTCCCTGAAGCCCTCCGACGTGGTCGGGCGGGCGTCACCGCCGATCTTGCGCAACCGCTCGATGGTCTCCGGCTCTTTCAGGATCGCCACCACCTCGGCGTTGAAACGCGTCAGCATCGGCTGCGGAATGCCCGCCGGCCCGCCGAGGCCGAGCCACGAGGTCACCGCATAACCGGGCACGCCCGCCTCGGCGAAGGTCGGCACCTCCGGCAGCACGAAGAACCGTGACGGCCCGGTGATGCCGAGCGCGCGCAGGCGCCCGTCCTTCACCATCTCAGCGACCACCGTCATGTTGTCCATGAATGCGTCGATGCGCTTCCCGAGCAGATCGGTCGCAGCCTGCGGCGAGCCGCGATACGGCACGACCTGCACCTTGATGCCGGCGGTGGCCGTAAAAAGTTCAAGCGCCAGATGCTGGCCGGTACCGTTGCCGGGCGTGGCGCACAGCAACTGCCCTTCGCGCTCTTTCGCCAGGCGGATGAAGTCGGCGAGGTTCCTGGCCGGATGATCGGGATAGGTCACGAACACGAACGGAAAATCCGACAGCATGCTGACCCAGGAGAAATCCTCCAGCGCCCGATACGGCAGCTTGTTGTAGATCGCAGCCGACACCGCGTGTCCGCCCGGCAGGATGGCGAGCGTCGTGCCATCAGGGGTGGCGCGCGCCACATAGGCCGCCGCGGTCGTGCCGCCTGCACCCGGCTTCGGTTCGACCACGATCTGGCGGCCAAGTTTTGCACCCAGCCGTTCGGCGATCAGGCGGGCGGTGAGATCGACATTGCCGCCAGGGGTGAAGCCGTGGACGATGGTGATGCCGCCTTCAGGCCGCGCTGTCTGCGCAATGGCCGGCGCGACACCCAGCGCTGAAAGCCCGGCCAGCGCCGCACGGCGGGTGATGGTCGTCATTTCATTTCCCTTGTTCAGTGTGGTGCGCCGGCGACGCGATAATTGCCGTCGCGCATGATGCGAGCACCGGATTCGGTCAACTCAGCCGTACGTCGCCTCAACGTCGCTTCGTCGATCGTGAGCTTGCCGTTTTGCTTGCGGACAACGCCGTCGATAATGACGGTGTCGACATTGCCGGCGCCGGCGATCTCGACGATGGAATAGATCGGATCCCAGACCGGGACCATGTTCACGTCGTTGGCCCGCAGCATGACGATATCGGCCTTCTTGCCGGGCGACAGCGTGCCGATTTTGCTGTCCATCTTGAACGCCTGTGCGCCGTTGACGGTGGCCCATTCCAGCGCCTCCCGGGATTTGACCGGGATCGCCTTCAGCGGCGAGTTGCCGCGCATGACGTTGTTGCGCACCTCCTTGCCGCGCGCGAACAACAAAGCCGCCTGCATCTCCCGGAACATCTGGCCGGTGGTGTAGAGCTCGACGTCGATCCCGATCGAGGGCTTGCCGCCCTGCTCGCGGAACGCCGCGACCATGGTGTCGCCGATGTGATGATGCAATTCGACCAGAACGGTCGAGGTCAGGCTTGCGCCGGAATCGACCACGACGCGTAGATCGGCGGTGTCGTAGCTTGTGCCATGGACCAGGTTGTGGTCGAGCCCGAGCAGACCCGCTTTGGCCATGCGGGCATAGCCGTCCGGCACCACGCAATCCTCGCGCCGGCGCGTGTGCGACGACGACACCAGGCCGAATTCGCGGGCCATTCGGATGTCGTGCTCGACCACCTCCCAGGCACCCCAATCGGGTCCGAGGATTGCCATGGCGAGCGTGACGCGGCCGTCGTCGCTGGACAGCCTGCCCTTGCGAAGCGACTCGATCCGCTCACGCGGATGCGGCACGTGAGTGAACGGCGTTCCGGTCTCCAGACCGATCGGCTTGGCGGTGCCGTGCGCGAACACCGCGCGGATGCCGCTGTCGATCAGGCCATCGACAGCACGCTCGGCGTGCTCGATGGTGGTGATGTTGTGACACCAGTCCACCAGGGTGGTGACCCCGGCGTCGATCTGGGCCAGAGCACCCACTAGGTTGGCGATGTAGTTGTCCTCGGGCTTGTAGCGCGTCGCCAGGTTGGAATGCACGTGCTTGAAATAATCCGCCGACATCCATTCGGCGCCGATGCCGCGCAGCGCCGTCTCCCAGGTGTGCATGTGGGCATTGACCAGCCCCGGCATGACGATCTTGTCGGAGGCGTCGATGATTTCGTCGGCGGTGGCGCCGAGATTGCGGCCTGCGGCCTCGATGGTGTTGCCGCGATAGAGCAGCTCGCCACCCTTGATCTCGCCGATCCGTGGATCGAGCGTGACCAGCCAGCCGCATTTGACGAGAACGCTTTTCATTGATGCCAGCAGTCTATTCGATGATTTCGGAAGCGCGGCGCCGCACCGACTCGGGGATCGCCAGCCCGATTTCCTTGGCGGTTCGCGGATTGATGACCAGTTCGAACTTTTCGGGCATCTGCACCGGCAGTTCGATGGGCTTCGCTCCCTTCAGGATTCGATCGACATATTCCGCCGAACGCCGTTCGAGATCGGGGAAGTTGACGGAGTACGAGGCAAGGCCTCCTGCCAGCGCGAAGTCACGGAACGCATAGAGTGCGACAATGCGGCGACGATTCAGGATCGAGACGATGACGTTGCTGCGCGCGGTGTTGAAAAAGACGTCGGGTAGCACCAGCACGCCAACGCCCGGATCCTGTGCCAGCACATCGGCGACCTTCTCCATTTCGGCAATGTTTCGGACCGGCGTCGACTCGATCTTCAGTCCCGACTGGGTGGCCGCGGCCTCGAATTCCTTCCATCGAAGGTCAACAACCGAACCCGGCGTAGGGTTGTACAGGACGGCAACACGCGAAATTTTCGTCGAGATATCCTTGAGTGTCGTCACCCAGTTTTTCGCCATATCCGGATCGACGTTGATGAATCCCGTGACGTTACCCTCGGGCTTTTTCGGATCCTTGACGAAGCCCAGCGTGACCGGGTCGTTCACCATGCTGAATACGACGGGGATCGTGCCGGTCTTGCGCAAGACCTCGGCGGTCGCAAGCGTCGTCGTCGCGTGGATGACGTCCGGTTTGAGATCGATCAGCTCTTGCGCATAGGTGCGCATCTGATCGAGTTCCAGCGTCCATCGCATGTCGATGTCGACATTGTCGCCGTTCCGCCAGCCGCGATCCCGCAGCGTCTGGATGAAACGGAACGCCCATCGCTTGCCCTCGGGGTCGCCGCCGCGAACACCCATCAACACGCCGATGCGGGGTTTACGTCCGGATGGCTGCGCCCCCGCCACCGCCGGCCACGCCACTACGCCACCCAGAACGCCCAGAAATTCACGTCGTTTCATGCCCGCCCCTTACGTCCAGGCGCACTTTATCTGCTCAAGCAGACCTTTTGGTAGAGGGCTGCAACCAAGCCGACCGGCCGCGAACAGCGGCGATTTAGTTCGGCTTGATGCCGGCGGCCTTGGCGACGACGAGGTTGTCGGCCACCTCCGCCTTGATCCGCGCGGCGAACTCGTCGGGCGTCATGATCAACGGCGCGACGCCGGCCTTGGTCAGCTTGTCCTTCACGGTGGGCTCACCGACCGCCTTAACGATTTCGGCGTTGAGCCTGTCGACAATCAGCCGCGCCGTTTTGGCGGGCGCCAGCAGGCCGATCCAGATCGGGAAATCGGCGCCGCGGTAACCGGCTTCAACCGTCGTCGGCACGTCAGGGAGCTCGGGATCGCGGGTGGCGCCGTTGGTGACCAGAGCCACGAGCCTGCCATCGCGAATGAACGGCAACGCCGTGCCGACCGGGCAGAAGTAGAAGTCGACCCGTCCGGCCATCACTTCGGTCAGCGCCTCGGGCCCACCGCGGAATGGCACGTGGACGGCGTCGAAACCCGCCGCGAGCTTCAGCTTCTCCGCGCTGAGATGGGTACCGGAGCCAACGCCCACCGACGCGAAATTGAAGGTGCCGGGCTTGGCCTTGGCGGCGGCCACCATCTCCTGGACGGTCTTGAAGCCCTTCGATGGCGCCATCACCAACACAGCGGCCAAACTGCCGAACGGCATGACGGGCGCAAAGTCCTTCAAGGTGTCATACGGCAGGTTTGAATAGATCGCCGGCGCGACCGAGAACGCGTTGGAATGCGCAAGCAGCGTGTAGCCGTCGGGATCGGCCTTGGCGACGGCGGCGGTGCCGAGCGTGCCGCCCGCACCGCCACGGTTCTCCACCACGATCGGCTGGCCGAGTTGCGGCGAAAGCCGATCGAACACGATACGCGGGACGAGATCGGTGGCGCTGCCGGCGCCGAACGGGATGATCACCCGGATCGGGCGCGCCGGCCAATCCTGCGCAAGGGCCGCGGCCTGCATCGACAGCAGGCAGGACGCGATCAAGATGACGCGGCGATGCAGTTTCATTGCAGACGACCTTTTGAGCTTCGCAGCGCCCGCGACTATTCCGCCGCGACCGCGGGCTTGTGGGGCGCCTCGGCAACCTCCTCGAGCTGCGGCTCGAGGCGGCGCTTCAGCACGCGATCGATGCGATCCAGATAGATGTAGATGACCGGCGTGATGAACAGCGTGAGCAACTGCGACAACAGCAGGCCACCGACCACCGAGATGCCGAGCGGCTGGCGCAATTCGGCGCCCTCGCCCGAACCGAGCGCAATCGGCAGCGCGCCGAAGATCGCGGCGAAGGTCGTCATCATGATGGGCCGGAAGCGCAGCAGGCATGCTTCGCGGATCGCGGCCTCGGCGCTCAAGCCGACGCGGCGGCGCTCGATCGCAAAGTCCACCATCATGATGGCGTTCTTCTTGACGATGCCGACCAGCATGACGATGCCGATCATGGCGATAACCGACAGATCCATGCGGAACAGGATCAGGGTGAGCAGCGCGCCGATGCCGGCCGACGGCAGGCCGGAGATGATGGTGATCGGATGGATGAAGCTTTCGTAGAGGATGCCAAGCACCACGAAGGCGGCGAAGATCGCCGCCAGGATCAGGATGCCCTGCCCCTTCAAGGACTGCTCGAACACCTGGGCGTTGCCCTGGAAGCCGCTCGTCACCGTCGCCGGCAGGTTCGACTCGCGTTCGATATTCCGGATCGCTTCGGTGGCGTCGCCGATCGCAAACCCCGGAGCGAGATTGAAAGAGATGGTGACCGCCGGCTGCTGGCCCTGGTGATTGATCAGCAACGGCCCGACCTGGGTTACCTGCTTGGTGACGGCTGACAGCGGGATCGACTGGCCGGACGGGATGCCGTTGCCGGTGACGCCGGCGCCTGCCGCGGCGGGCGCCGCACCGACCGGACTGGCGACAGCGCCGCCGCCATTGGTCTTGACGAAAATCTTGGACAGCGCGCTGGGATCGGCCCGAAATTCCGGCTTGGTCTCGAGAATAACCTGGTAGTCGTTGCTGTCGGTATAGATGGTCGCCACCTGGCGGGCGCCGAACGCATCGAACAGCTCCTGCCGAATCTGGTCGATGGTGACGCCGTACACCGCCGCCTTCTCGCGATCGACGTCGATCATGACCTGCGGGTTGGTGACATACAGATCGGTATTGACGTCGATGAGGCCGGGAATCTTGGCGATCTTGTCGTTCAACTCCAAAGCGGTGCGATAGAGCGTGCTGGTCTCGCTCGATTGCAGCGTGTACTGGAACTCGCCCTTGTTGATGCGGCCGCCGACGTTGATGTTCTGCAGGACCCGGAAGTAGACGGTCATGCCGACGATGCCGCTGGTCGCCCGGCGCAATCTCGCCAGCACAGGATCGAGCGGGCCGCGCTCCGACTTGGGCTTCAAAGCAATCGAGATGCGGCCCTGATTGACCGTCGTGTTCGGGCCGCCCACACCGACCGTGGAGTTGGCGTATTCAACGGCCGGGTCCGCGCGCACGATATCGGCGATCCGGCGCTGCCGCTGCACCATGGCGTCGAACGAGATATCCGACTGCGCTTCGGTGGTGACCAGCACGAAGCCGGTGTCCTCACGCGGAAAGAACCCCTTGGGAATCGCAATGTACAGCCAGATCGTGCCGCCGATGGTCAGCAGCGTGATCAGCAAGGTGATGGGCTTGTAGGCCAGCACCTTGTTGAGGCTCCACTCATAGGCGTTGAGCCAACCCTGGAAGATACGCTCGAACGCGCGCAACACGATATTTTGCTTTTGCTCTTCACCATGATGGCCGCGAAGGACGCGCGCACAGAGCATCGGCGTCAGCGTCAGCGACACGAAGCCCGACAGCACGATGGCCACCGCAATCGTCACCGCGAACTCGCGGAACACGCGGCCGACGATGCCGCCCATCAGCAACACCGGGATGAACACCGCGATCAGCGAAAACGTGATCGACACGATGGTGAAGCCGATTTCGCGCGAACCTTTCAGCGCCGCCTCGAACGGCCGCATGCCGCCCTCGATATGGCGGACGATGTTCTCCAGCATGACGATGGCGTCGTCGACCACGAAGCCGACCGAAAGCGTCAGCGCCAGCAGCGTCATGTTGTTGATCGAGAAACCGAAGGCGTACATCACAGCGCACGTCCCGACCAGGGAGATCGGCACCGCCAGACCGGGGATGATGGTCGCCGTGCCCGAGCGCAGGAACAGGAAGATGACCAAGATCACCAGCGCGAAGGCGATCAGCAGAGTTTCCTGCACGTCATAGACCGCCGCGCGGATCGAAATCGAGCGGTCGAGCAGCGTCTGCATGCGAATCGAAGCCGGCACCTGGGCGCGGAACTGCGGCAGCTTGGCCTTGACCGCATCGACCACTTCGACGGTGTTGGCGTCGGGCTGGCGCTGGATCGCCAGCACGACGGCGCGGGCGTCGTTGAACCAGCTCGCCACCTTGTCGTTCTCGACGCTGTCGACGACGTTGGCGATCTCGCTCAACTTGATTGGAGAGCCATTGCGCCATGCGGCGATCACGTTCCTGTAGTCGGACGCGTTCCGCATGGCGGCGGACGCCTGTAGCGTCACGTCGCGATCGGGACCGGTCAGCGTTCCAACCGGGGTGTTGGAATTGGCCTTCGACAGAACGGTGCGCACGTCTTCGAGCGAAATGTTGCGCGCCGCCGCCGCCACCGGATCGACCTGCACGCGGACCGCGAACTTCTGCGAGCCGTAGACCAGCACCTGGGCGACGCCGGGAAGCTGCGAAATCTGCTGCGCCAGCAGGTTCTCGCCGTACTCGTCCACCGTGGACAACGGCAAGGTCGGCGAGTTCAAGCTGAGATAGAGGACCGGGAAGTCGCCCGGATTGACCTTGCGGAAGAACGGCGGCGTGGTCATCTCGACCGGCAACCGGCGTTGCGCGACAGCAAGCGCGGTCTGCACGTCGAGAGCTGCGCCATCGATGTCGCGATTGAGGTCGAACTGGATGGTGACCTGGGTCCGGCCGAGCGCGGACTGCGAGGTCATCGACGAAATGCCGGCGATCGTCGAAAACTGCCGCTCCATCGGACCGGCGACGGAGGCCGCCATTGTTTCCGGGCTCGCGCCCGGCAACGTCGCCGTGACCTGGATGGTCGGAAAGTCGACCCGCGGCAGCGCCGCGACCGCCAGCAGGCGGTAGGCGAAAATTCCGAACACGATGATCGACGCAGTGATGAGCGTCGTCATCACCGGGCGGCGGATACAGGCCTCTGAAATGTTCATGTCAGGACTCGGCCTTGCCGCTCTGGATCGCGACCTTGGTCCCGTTGGAGAGCAGCAGTTGACCGTCGGTCACCACGACCTCGCCATCCTGCAGACCGGATTCGATGGCGCTGATTTTTTCGACCGTCCGCTCGACCTTGACCGGCCGCACCGTCGCCGCGCCGTCCTTGACGACGAACACGAAAGTGCCGGACTGGCTCAATTGCACCGCGGAGGCCGGCACTGTGACACGCTCTTCGGCCCGAAGGGTCAACGCCGTATTGACCAGCGTGCCCGGCCACAGCACCTCTTTCTGGTTCGGCATGGTGGCGCGGATCGTCACCATGCCGGTGGCGGGATCGACGGTATTTTCGACCATCGTCACCTGGCCGGACTCTTGCTCATCGCTACCGGGCACGACGGCTTGCAAGGATGCTGTCTCGGCGGCAATCGCCGCTCTCACGTCCGGCAGGACGCGCTGGGGCACGGTGAATGAAACGTAGATCGGCGCGGTCTGGTTGATCGTGGCAAGCGGGGCGGTGTCGGCCTGGCGCGCGATGTTACCGACCTTGACGTTCGCCATGCTGATGCGGCCTGTGATCGGCGCGCGGATCGTGCAGTAGCTCAGTTGTACGCGCAGCCCCTCCAGGGTGGCCTTGTTGGAGTCGGCGGTGGCGCGGGAGATGTTGACCTGGGTTTGCGCGTTGTTGAGAGTCACCACGGTCGTCGCGTTTTTGGTCACGAGGTCGGAGTAGCGCTGCACGTCGCGCGACGCCTGCTCGAACTGGGCCTCTGCACCGGCAATGACGGCCTGGACGCGCTTGATCTCGGTCTCGATCGCACGGCTGTCGAGGACGAACAGGACGTCGCCCTGCTTCACGCGCGCGCCGTCCTCGAACTTCACCGCGACGATTTCGCTGTCCACCCTGGTTTTAATCGCGACGCTGGCAATGGTCGTCACCGTGCCCAAGGCCTCGAGCCGGACCGGGACCGCTTGCTTGGTCGCCTTGGCCACCGTAACCGGGACCGCCCGTTCGCCGCCGCGGCCCGACTGTGCAGCCTTTTGCGACGTATTCCCGTTCCAGAAAAATACCCCGAACCCTGCGAGGGCGAGCCCCGCGACCAGCCCCACAATCGCCGTTCGTTTCTTCATCGTATGCTGTAGGCTCCGACCCGACCGCCGGCCTTCCACATCCCCCTGAGGACCGCCGTAGCGGCCTCGTCGTCCCCCCGTCCGCCCCGGTGCTGTAGCATATTGGGCGGTGGCCTTGCACCTCGATTCAAGCTGTAGAACACCGCGAAACCGGCTTTACGCTCCTGTTCTTTTGAGCATCCTGAACGCCAGATCAGTTGGTTAATCTCACGTCCCCACACAAAGCCAAAAACTGCCCATGCGCATCGCCACTTGGAACGTCAATTCGGTCAAACAGCGGATCGAAAACCTGACCGCCTGGCTCACCGAGCGGGCGCCCGACATCGTCTGCCTTCAAGAGACCAAGACCGTGGATGAGGCGTTCCCCCGGGGCCCAATCGAGGAGCTTGGCTACAATGTTGCAGTGCACGGACAGAAAACCTTCAATGGAGTGGCGATCCTGTCCAAATTCAAGTTCGACGAGGTGACTCCGCGACTGCCGGGGGACGATGCCGACGACCACGCCCGCTTCATCGAGGCTACGGTCTCGACCAAGGCCGGCAACGTACGGGTGGCGTCGATCTACCTGCCCAATGGTAACCCCGCCGGGACCGAAAAATATTCATACAAAATCAGGTGGATGGATCGGCTTTTGAAATACGCACATGAGCGGCTTGAGCTGGAGGAGCCGCTGATCATGGCTGGCGATTACAACGTCATCCCGGCCGCAAAAGACGTTCACAATCCGGAGGCCTGGACCACCGACGCGCTGTTCCTCCCCCAAACCCGGGAGAAATTCCGCAGCCTGACCAATCTCGGCCTGACCGATGCGATCCGCGCCTCCAGCGACGAGCCCGGGCTCTACACATTCTGGGATTACCAGGCCGGGGCCTGGCAGAAGAATTGGGGCATCCGCATCGACCACCTGCTGCTGTCGCCGCAGGCCGCGGACCGGCTGACCGCCGCGGGGATCGACAAGCATGTGCGGTCGTGGGAGCGGCCCTCCGACCACGTGCCGGTCTACGTCGATCTCGATATCGAGGCGGCGTAGTGCCTGCCGAGGCATTTGCTTCGTCATGGCCGGGCTTGTCCCGGCCATCCCGATAATCGTAGCAAGAGTGCCTCAGGAATCGAGATGGCCGGGACACAGGCGAGCGGAGCGACGCCGTTCTTCGAACGGCTATGCCCGGCCATGACGTCGACAACGATGTGCGAGCGGCCAACAGGCTCTACTCGTGCCGGCCCTGCACCCAGCGCTTGAGGAGGATCAACGCCAGCGCCCGCTCGTCGTCGGTGGCCTGCTTCACCGCGGTCTCGCGCAATTCCGCGATCCACGGCTCCTTGGCTCCTGGCCCGTCGCAGGCGATGGTGAGCCACATCAGGCCGGACGCGCGCTGGCGCATACCGTGCTCGCCGTTGAACAGAATACGGCCGAGCAGCGCCTGCGACTTGTAGTGTCCTTTATTGGCGGCGAGGACGAGCCACGGCACCGCACGCCTGGGCTCGCGTTCCACCCCGTTGCCGGAGAGGTAGAGCGAGGCAAGCTGGTACTGCGCCTCGGGGTCGCCAAAATACGACGCTGCATGGGCAAACATCCGGCGCGCCAGTTCGGGACTGGCTGTCACGGCGGTGTTGGGGATGCCATCCAGATAATAGTGGCCGAGCGCCACGAAGGCGTTGGCGACGAAGCGTGCCCGCGGGATCGCGGGATTTTCGTCGGCGTGGGTGTCGGCAAATTTCTGGAAGTACTCGAACGCCCGATAGTCGTCACGGGCGACTCCATCGCCATCGGCGTACATCCGGCCGAGCTTCCACAACGCAAAACCCTGGCCGTGTTCCGCTGCGTATTGCAGCGATATCACCGCACGATTCTTCTCCCCGGTCTTGAGCGCTTCGGTGGCGTTGCGCATCGCGTCGACCGGAGACATCGCGAGCGTCGGCGTCTGCGGCTCGGACGGCTTGCCGTCGAGCGCGTCGCCCGGCTCGACCCCGAGGAGGAGCACGAGGGTCGTTGCGCTGGCGAGGAGGCTAAATGTCCGCATAGCACGACTTCTCGGCGGCGCCGCCCGGATGGGTCACGGCGCCATGCAGCGCGTCGCCAACCTGCTGGGCGTATTTCCAGATGTAACCGGACTCGACATTGTCCTTGTGCGGCTTCCATTTCGCGCGGCGCTTTTCGAGTTCCGCCGCCGAAAGCTTGACGTTCATCGTGCCCTTGTTGGCGTCGATCTCGATGATGTCGCCATCGCGGATGAGCGCGATGGGGCCGCCGACCGCGGCCTCCGGTCCGACGTGGCCGATGCAGAAGCCGCGCGTGGCGCCGGAGAACCGGCCATCGGTGATCAGCGCGACCTTGCCGCCCATGCCTTGGCCGTAAAGCGCCGCAGTGGTCGCCAGCATCTCACGCATGCCCGGGCCGCCCTTGGGACCCTCGTACCGAATAACCAGCACGTCGCCTTCCTTGTACTTACGCGCCTTGACCGCGGCGAAAGCCTCCTGCTCGCGGTCGAAGCAGCGCGCCGGCCCGGAGAACTTCAGCTCCTTCATGCCGGCCACCTTCACGATCGCACCTTGCGGCGCGAGATTGCCTTTCAAGCCAACGACGCCGCCGGTCTTGGTGATCGGCTTGTTGGCCGGACGGATCACGTCTTGATCCTTATTCCACTTCACGCTCTTGAGATTCTGGGCGATCGTGCGGCCGGTCACGGTCATACAGTTGCCGTGCAGGTAGCCGTGGTCCAGCAGCGTCTTCATCAGGAGCGGAACGCCGCCAGCTTCGAACATGTCCTTGGCGACATAACGGCCACCCGGCTTCAAATCCGCGATATATGGTGTCTTTTTGAAGACCTCGGCGACGTCGAACAAATCGAAGTCGATACCGCATTCGTGAGCGATGGCAGGCAGATGCAAGGCGGCATTGGTCGACCCGCCGGATGCCGCAACCACGGCTGCGGCATTTTCCAGCGCCTTTTTCGTCACAATGTCGCGCGGCCGCAGGTTCTGCACGATCAGGTTCATGACCTGCTCACCGGCCGTCATGCAGAAGGCGTCACGGATTTCGTAGGGCGCCGGCGCCCCTGCGGAATACGGCAGCGCCAAGCCGATCGCCTCGGACACTGTCGCCATCGTGTTGGCGGTGAACTGCGCGCCGCAGGCCCCGGCGGACGGACAGGCCTGGTGCTCCAGTTCATCGAGATCGGCGGACGACATCTTGCCGACCGAATGGCGGCCGACCGCCTCGAACACGTCCTGAACGGTCACGGGCTGGCCCTTGAAGGTGCCGGGCAGGATCGAACCGCCATAGACGAACACCGACGGCACGTTGAGCCGGCACATCGCCATCATCATGCCGGGCAGCGACTTGTCACAGCCCGCCAAGCCCACCAAGCCATCGTAGGCGTGGCCACGCACGGTCAGTTCGACGGTGTCGGCGATAGCCTCGCGTGACGGCAGCGAGGCTTTCATGCCCTCGTGACCCATGGCGATGCCGTCGGTGACAGTGATGGTGCAGAATTCCCGGGGTGTGCCGCCGGCGGCCGCGACGCCCTTCTTGGCGGCCTGCGCCTGGCGCATCAGAGCGATGTTGCAGGGCGCGGCTTCGTTCCAGCAGGAGGCAACGCCAACAAACGGCTGATGGATCTGCGCGGTGGTCAGGCCCATCGCGTAATAATATGAGCGATGGGGCGCGCGCTCGGGACCCTCGGTGACGTGCCGGCTCGGCAGCCGGTCTTTCAGTTTTGTCTTGGCATCCATCGAACGACTAGGCAGCTTTCTCGGGCATTCCTTGGGCCCCCCGGCCCATCCGCCGCCCTTCCCCCCGGAAGGCCGCTTGCGGATCGCTTGCAGGCACTCGCATCATCCTGCTGCTATCCGATCCGGTTGAAAAAACAGGAAATTCCGCAACAGCTTGGACGGCGCCTGATGTCGTTGAAGGGTATGGCCAAATCGCGGCGCGGTTCAGCTAATGTCGGGTACTAAATCAAATGTTCCATTGATGTTGCCGCCGCGCCACAGGCGTGGCTGCACTGCAACATCGGCAATACCGCCCCATGGCACGGCTCCGGCTCACACGACCGTTCTTCGCCCGCTCCGTTCATGAGGTCGCGCCGGAATTGATCGGCGCGACGCTCCTGGTCGGCGACGTCGGCGGCCGGATCGTCGAGCTTGAGGCCTATCACCACACCGACCCTGCGGCACACAGCTACCGCGGCGAGACGGAGCGCAACGCGGTGATGTTTGGTCCTCCAGGCTACGCCTACGTTTACCGGTCCTACGGCATCCACTGGTGCCTGAATTTCGTCTGCGAGCCGAAAGGCTCGGCCAGCGCCGTGCTGATCCGGGCGATCGAGCCGACGTCCGGTCTCGACAAGATGCGGCGGCGGCGCAAGCTCAACGACGAACGGTTGCTGTGCTCCGGCCCCGGCCGGCTGGCGCAGGCGCTGGGCGTGACGCATGCCCACAACGGGCTGCCGCTCGATCGCCTGCCGTTCGAGCTATACGGCCGACGGGAAACGGTCGAAGTCGCCGTGGGGGTGCGGATCGGCATCACCAAAGCGGTGGATTTGCCGTGGCGCTATGGGCTGAAGGGTTCGAAGTTCCTGAGCAAGCCGTTTCGCTGACTGTTCCAAGGGCCGCAGGTTCAACGACCGGCCGCTCTCACCATGGCAGCTACTCGCAAAAGTAGCGCCAGACCGCGAACTGGACGAGGTGCAGCGGTGGACCGCCGCGGCCAAGGCTGCGAATATCAAGTGGAATAGACGGCTTGGAGTCGAATTGATGCCGAAACCGTATCTTGTCTGCCGGACCGATGAACTGAAGGACGGCGAGCGCCGCGTCTTGTCTTGCGACGGCACGGAGGTCGGCGTGTTCCGCATCGAAGGTCAGCTCGTGGCCTGGCACAACGAATGCCCGCACCGGTCCGGCCCCGTCTGTCAGGGCCGCATCTACAAGCGGGTCATTGAGCCGGTCGATGCCGAGGGCACGGTGCGGGCGCTGGCCTATGACGAAAGCGTCACCAACATCGTGTGCTCCTGGCATGGATACGAATTCGACCTCAAGACCGGACGCAATCAGGGCAGCGACAAGATTCGTCTTCGCCGGGCGAACCTGGAAGAGCGGGACGGCCACATCTATGTCGTCGTCTGACGATAACCGCGCGCCTGAACGCGCCAACGACGAGTACGGCTGGATCGACCGCTATGCGGGCGACCTGCACCGCGCTGCCAAGGAACTGGTGGTCAATGGCGAGGCCGCTCGCGTCTCCGACGAGGCGCTGGCGCAAATCATCACCGCCGCCGTCCGGCTTTATTATGCCAAGTCAGAACTGGAGGATCGGCCGGTTCCGGCGATCGTCCAGGAGGGTGCGGAAACGCTGACCGCCTCCGAGATGCTTGTGACCGTATCCGAGATGCTGCGGGACGTGCATCTTGGTCCGATGGAATTGGGCCTCTGGTTCCGGCGCAGGCCCGGTGAAAATCAGCCCGGACAGAGTGACCCGGGCCGTACCGAACCTGTTGCGAGGAGAAAGCCATGAACCAGCCCATCGTTGGTGTGCCACAGATGCTGCCGGCGCAGGTGATCGACACCTCGACCGACAGCCGCGAAATCCTCCGCCACGCCAAGATCGCGGCGCGCCGGCGCAAGCTGCACGATTGGTTCGTCGTCGACGTCGACGCGCACCATGTCGAGACGGTCTCGTGGAGCGAGATCGTCCAGTACATCGAAGACCCGGTCATCCGCGATCAGGCGATCTACTTTCACAAAGACCGGCTCGGCGCCCCGCCCTACGGTCTCAATGGCGACCTCGGTCTGCGCTACCAGAGCGTCGGCGGCCGCATCCCGCACCAGGATGGTCTGCGCGAAAAGGTTGAGGATGTGAGCGTGCACCGCGACGTGACGCTGACGCGGCGCGCCATGGACTCACTTGGCGTCGACAACATGGTGGTGTTCCCGACGCCGATGCTGTTCCTCGGTCTGCACCCGCAGCCGGAGATGGAGGTGTGGCTGTCGCGCGCTTACAACAAGTGGATGCAGGAGAAGCTGCTGGCGGCCGACGACCGCATCAAGTTTCTTGCCTTGCTACCGTATAGCTCACCAGAAGAATCCGAGCGGGTTGTCCAGGAGACTGCCGGCAAGAAAGGCATCATCGGTTTTGCCATTCCTTCGACACGGCACGCGCCCGTGCATCACAACAAGTACATGCGGCTCTACCGGATGATCGAAGAGACCGGCATGCCGGTTTCGTTCCATGCCGGCTACCACTGGGACGATCCATCGCTGAAAACGGTCAACCGCTTCCTCGGCATGCACGCGCTGGGCTTCGCCTGGCCAAACATCGTGCATTGCACCAACTGGATTCTGAACGGCATTCCCGAGCGGTTTCCGAAGCTCAAGGTGATCTGGATAGAGTCAGGTATCGCCTGGGCGCCGTTCCTGATGCAGCGCCTCGACGACCAGTATCTGATGCGCCCGTCGGAGGCACCGCACTTGAAGCGCCTGCCGTCCGAATACATGCGCGATCACTGCTGGTACACGACGCAGCCCATGGAGGCGAACAACCTCAAGGCGTTGGAGTGCACACTCGACATGATCAAGGCCGACACGCAACTGCTGTTTGCGTCGGATTGGCCGCACTTCGACTTCGACCTGCCCTGCGAGATCACCGACCTGCCGTTCCTGTCCGAGCAGAGCAAGCGCAACATACTGGGACTGAACGCAGCGCGTATCTTCAACCTCGATCCGAAGCCGGTGAAGCAACTTTAAGGTCGCGGCCAACGACCTCGCCGCGGTCATTCCGGACGCCGCGAAGCGGCGATCCGGAATCCATGGTCTCTGTGCTTATTATGGAACGCTGCGGGTTATGGATTCCGGGTTCGCGCCCATGGGCGTCGAAGACGTGGGTAAACGCCCTGCCGGGCGCGCACCGGAATGACCGCGGCTGACGCCCTACCCTAAACCACCGCGTTACCGCCGGCGTGCCGGTCTTTCACATCGGTAAATCGGATGCCCGGCGCGCGCTCCGCGGTGTAGCCGAGATAGAAGTCGTTCTTGGCCAGGAACACCGGATCGCCATCGAGGTCGTCGGCGATCGACAGGCCGTGGTCTTTGACGAATTTGTCCAGCACTTTCGGATCGTCGGCCGACACCCAGCGCGCCAGGCCGAACTCGGCGGTGTCCCACAGCACCTCGAGGCCGTATTCGTCCTTCAGCCGCACGCGCAGCACATCGAGCTGAAGCGGACCGACCACGCCGACCAGTGCCGGCGAGCCATCCTGCGGGCGGAACACCTGCACCACGCCCTCTTCGGCAAGTTGCTGGAGCGCCTCCTTCAGCTTCTTGGCCTTCATGGCATCGGGAAGCCGCACGCGGCGCAGAATTTCCGGGGCGAAGTTCGGCACGCCGAGGAAGTTGATGTCCTCGCCCTCGGTCAGCGTGTCGCCGATCGTCACCGCGCCGTGATTGGGAATGCCGACCACATCGCCGGCGTAGGCCTCATCGGCCACCGATCTATCTTGGGCGAAGAAAAACTGCGGCGCGGTCAGCGAAATCGATTTGCCGGTGCGGACCTGCTTGACCTTCATGCCTCGCGTGAGCTTGCCCGAGCAAAGCCGCGCAAAGGCGATGCGGTCGCGGTGGTTCGGGTCCATGTTCGCCTGAATCTTGAACACGAACGCCGACATGTTCGGCTCGTCAGCCTCCACCATGCGCTTGTCTGCTTTCTGCGCCCGCGGCGGCGGCGCCATGGCGCCAATGGCGTCGAGCAGATCGCCGACGCCGAAGTTCTTCAGCGCCGAGCCGAAGAACACCGGGCTGAGATGGCCCTCGCGGAAGGTTTGCAGGTCGAAGCGGTTGCAGGCCTCGCGCACCAGTGAAAGCTCGCCCTCGATTGCAGCAGCGTCGAGATTGGCGTTGAGCGCGGCCACCTCGGCAACGCTCATCTCGCGGAGTGTGCCGGCCTTGCCGGCGTCGCCCTCGACCAGGCGGACGCCGCCGCCCTCGACCGCAATGGTGCCGATGAAATCCCGGCCGCGGCCGACCGGCCAGTTCACCGGGGCGGTGTCGAGCGCCAGCGTCTTTTCGATCTCGTCGAGCAGATCGAACGGATCGCGGGTCTCGCGATCCATCTTGTTGATGAAGGTGACGATCGGGATATCGCGCAGCCGGCAAACCTCGAACAGCTTGCGGGTGCGCGCCTCGATGCCTTTCGCCGCGTCGATCACCATCACTGCCGAATCGACAGCGGTCAGCGTGCGGTAAGTGTCCTCGGAGAAGTCCTCATGGCCCGGCGTATCGAGCAGGTTGAAGACGAGGTTGTCGTATTCGAAGGTCATCACCGAGGTGACCACCGAAATGCCGCGCTCCTTCTCGATCGCCATCCAGTCGGACTGGGTGGTGCGGCGGTTGCGCTTGGCCTTGACGTGACCCGCGAGCTGGATGGCGCCGCCGAACAGCAGCAGCTTTTCCGTCAGCGTGGTCTTGCCGGCGTCCGGATGCGAGATGATGGCGAAGGTGCGCCGCCGCTCGATCTCGCCGGCCAGCGGCGAGCGGTTATGGCCCATTCTGGGATTTGCGCCGGGCGCGCGGACAGGTGCGTTCATGCGCGGGTATTTACAGAGTTACCGCTTCAATTCAAGGAGGCCAAGCGCGTGTCCCGGACGCGGTGCAGCGTGAAGCGAAGCGGAACGGTGCGCCGCTGATCCGGGACCCCGGTTGTTTTTGGTCAAACAGAAACCGGGGTCCCGGGTCTGCGCAGCGTCACTTCGTGACGCAGCGCGCCCGGGACACGACTCAACGCATCCGAAATCCCGGATCGAAGCGAAGCTCGCGGCGGGCCTTTTCGATGGAGAACTCCCCGTCATCCTCGGCGATGTTGTAGATGCCGCGCGCTCCCCGCGTGACCGCAAGAAGCGCGGCGTGGGCGGCAGCATCCGTGGTCAGCGGCCCCGGCCCGCGCGGCTCGGCAAACCAGGTGCCCGGACCGTAGAGCCGGCCATAGCGCAGCACGATGCCGTCGATACCATGCGCGCCGAGGACGGCCTCTTCGAGCGCCTTCACGCCCTCGATGGTCACGCGCTGGCCTTCGCTGCCGTCGAGCGGATCGCCTTCGCGGTAAGGCTTGCGGCCGGGCGCATAGACGAAGGCGATGCTTTGCGCCACCACCCGCCAGACATTGGCGGCCGTCGCCGCCGCCATCAGGTTGCGCGTGCCTTCGATGCGCAGCCGCGCATTTTTCTGGCGCGCTTCGTCCATGGTCGCGGGATTGCTGACGTCCGGCAGATCGGTGAGCTGATGGATGACAATGCCCGCCCGCGCCTCGACCATCGCGGCGTAGAGCGCATCGACATCGAACGCATCCGCCACCACACCACGCGCGCCGAGCGCCTCGATGTCGGCGATTTTCTTGGCCGAGCGCGTCGTGCCGGTGACGGTGTGACCCGCGTCGTGCAGAAGCGTCAACAGCGGCCGCCCGATGACGCCGGTCGCCCCTGCAACCAGAATGTTCATGGCAGCTTGCTTAGGCGACTGCGGCATGGACCTGGGCGGTGTCGTAATACTCGTAGAACTCGACGGCCTTGCCGTTGGCGAACCGCCACACGTCGGCCTTCGGCGTCGACACCACCTTGCCGGTCTTTTTGTACTTCCACTTGCACTGCACCAGCACCACGACACGGTCGCCCTGCGCGATGAACTGATCGGTGCGCCAATCCAGCATTTCCCAATCGCGCGCCAGGCCCGCAAAATAATCCTTGAGCGCGGAGCGGCTGTTGTAGGCCGTCAGATAGCGGGCGCCCTCACTCGCTCCCTGGGCCAGCGAGCCGAACGCGATGGTGTCGGCGCACAGTTTCATCCACTCGTCGACACTGGCGCCCTTGCTGTCGCCCCAGCGCTGATAGACGGGTTTCAGAATTTCGACATTGACTGCTTCGTCCGCCATGGTTGCCTCCCGATGCCGCGGTTATCAAACCGCATGGCCATGGCGAGCGCAATGTCATGGCCCTGTGACCTCGATGAGGACGAATTCGGGCGGCACGCCGGCCCGAACCGGGATGCCGCCGGTGCCAAGCCCCGCCGTGACGATCAGATGACGGCCACCCTCGACCACCAATCCGTGCGACCAGTGCAGCGGCGCCTTGCTGGCGTTGGTGACCACGCCGAGGCCCGGGAGCCTGATCTGACCGCCGTGGGTATGGCCGGCCAGCGTCAGAAATGGCCCAGGCGGCACATGCCTGAATAAGGCCGGATCGTGAGTCAGCACGATGGTCGGCCGCTCCGGAGTCAGCGACGACAGCAGTTCCAACGCCCGCGGCCGCACAACATGGGCATCGGGCACGCCGGCGACATCGATCGCATGCTTGCCGAAGGTGAACGTGCCGCGCTCATGATCGAGCACGGCGATGCCGCGTTCGCGCAGCGCCTTGGCGACCTCCTGCTCGCCATAGGCGTAGTCATGGTTGCCGAGGATGGCGAAACGGCCGTGCCGCCCCGTCAATCGCGCCAGCATCCGGGCGATGGTCCGCGGCGGCACCCGCCCACCGCCGAACGGCATCATGTTGATGTAATCGCCGCCGAACAGCACCAGATCCGGGCGTAACGCCGCGGCGGAGCGCATGATCAAGATATGGCGCGCGATATCGTCGGTGTGCGAACCGACGTGATGATCCGAAAGCAGCGCAATGCGCAGCGGACGCTCGAAGCGTGGCCAGCCCGGCAAGGTCAACGCATAGTGCCGCACCGCATGCGGCTGCGCACGGGCGAACGGGCCGAACCAGCCCTTGCGGCCTTTCGGGTCCGAGAATGGCCGGCGCAAGACCTTGAGTTCCAGGCGTTCGCTGAGGGGCCGGCGCTCAGGATCGTCCGCGCTCATTGCGCGCTTTTGAGCCGCTCCAGCGCCTCGGCGATCTTTTGGAGGCGGGCTGCTGCTTCCTCGCGCTTTTCCTTCTCGCCCTCGATGATGTCCTCGGCGGCGTTGGCGATAAATTTCGGATTGTTGAGCTTTTGATCAACACGCGCGATGTCGGATTCGGCCTTGGCCATTTCCTTGTTGAGGCGGCCCCGCTCAGCCGCGAAGTCGATCACACCTTTCAGCGGCAAGGCCGCGACTTCGCCCCGGATCAGGAGTTGCACCGAACCTGGCGGCGCGGCGTCGGCGAACGTCACGTCGCCGAGGCGGGCCAGACGCTGCGCGAACTCGGTCCAGCGGCCGGCTCGCGTACGGGTCTCAGCGGACGTCCCTGCCAGCACCACCGGGATCGGCGTCGATGCCGGAATGTTCATTTCTACGCGCACCGAGCGGATCGCGGTGACCAGATCGATCAGCCAGCCGATCTCGGCTTCGGCGCGTTCGTCATCCAGTCCTTCGAGCTTCGGCCACGGCGCTAGCACCAGCAGCGCATCCCGCTTCGGCCCGGTCTCGGCGGTCACCCGCCACAGTTCCTCGGTGATGAAGGGCATGAACGGGTGTAGCAGCTTGAGGATTTCGTCGAGCGCCCAGGCGGCGGTGGCGCGGGTCTCGTCCTTGGCTGCGCCATCCGGCCCAGTGAGCAGCGGCTTGCTCAACTCGACGTACCAGTCGCAGTAAACGTTCCAGACGAACCGATAGGCAGCGTTGGCGGCATCGTTGAAGCGATATTGCTCGATCGCCTCGGTGACCTCACGCACGGCCTTGGCGGTCTCATGCGCGATCCAGCGGTTCAGGGTTTCCTTGTTCTGCTTCGGATCGAAGCCCGCGACGCGCCCCGCGCCGTTGAACTCGACAAAACGCGCGGCGTTCCACAGCTTGGTCGCGAAGTTGCGGTTGTTCTCGACTGTCTGCGGCGACAGCCTGATGTCGTGGCCCTGCGCCGCTCCTCGTGCCAGCGTGAAGCGCAACGCGTCCGCGCCGAAATCGTCGATGATGCCGAGCGGGTCAACCACGTTGCCTTTGGACTTCGACATCTTGGCGCCCTTCTCGTCACGGACGAGACGGTGGATGTAGACGTCCTTGAAGGGCACCTCTTTCATAAAGTGCAAGCCCATCATCATCATGCGGGCGACCCAGAAGAAGATGATGTCGAAGCCGGTGACCAGCGCAGCGGTCGGATAGAAGCGCTTCACCTCCGGCGTGGCGTCGGGCCAGCCGAGCGTCGAAAACGGCCACAGCGCCGAGGAGAACCAAGTGTCGAGCACGTCTGGATCGCGCCAAATATACACTTTCTCTTTGTCGGCCTTCGAAGCCGCAATCGCCCCACTTAAATCGGCCACAACTTCAACAGGCTCTTTGTAGAACTCCTGAGCCTCCGCCACGGCTTCGGACTCGGAGACTCGCACTATTTTGTGCAGCTGTTCAGGGTCAGTCAGAGGGTAAAAAATACCAGGTCGGTCAGCGTCCCCTTTGTGCGGTCCATACCAGCATGGAATTTGGTGACCCCACCAGAGCTGACGTGAAACGCACCATGGCTGGATATTCTCCATCCAGTCGAAATAGGTCTTCTCCCAATTTTTGGGGGTAAATTTGGTTTTGGCCTCAACAACAGCCGCGACGGCCGGCTTTGCCAATTTCTTGGCATCGACGTACCACTGATCGGTAAGAAATGGCTCGATCACAACGTTGGAGCGGTCGCCATGTGGCACTACGTGCGTGTTGGGCTCGATGTTGTCGATTAGGGCAAGGCCCTCAAGCCGCGAGACGATCGCCTTGCGAGCCACGAAGCGATCTAACCCGTCGAGATCGCTGATTGTGTTTGCCAAATCCTGATAACCGAGAGATTTCAAGAATCCGACAATGCGAACACGATACGCAGCCCGGTCCTCGAAGTTTTTTGGAAATGGATAGTCTTTTCCGACCGTGGCTCCTGGAGCCATTGAGCTAATAATGTAGTCCGCGTTCATTGCCAGGCTGAGTTTTGCCTCTTCATCGAACACGTTTATCTGATCGAGTCTATGCCGCTTGCCGACCTCGAAGTCGTTGAAATCATGCGCCGGCGTGATCTTCACCGCACCGGTGCCTTTTTCCGGGTCGGAGTATTCGTCGGCGACGATCGGAATTTTGCGGCCGACCAGCGGCAGGATGACGTTGTCGCCGACCAGCCCCTGATAGCGCTCGTCGCCGGGATGCACCGCCACGGCAACATCGCCGAGCATTGTCTCCGGGCGCGTGGTGGCGACAACGATGAAGGTCGAGCGATCCTCCGGATTGAAGGTCTTGCCTTCCAGCGGATAGCGGATGTGCCAGAGGTGCCCCCTCACCTCGACCTGCTGCACCTCCAGATCGGAGATCGCGGTCAAAAGCTTTGGGTCCCAGTTGACCAGCCGCTTGTCCTTGTAGATCAGCCCGTCGTTGTAGAGCGTGACGAACACCTTGAGCACGGCGCGCGACAGCCCCTCGTCCATGGTGAAGCGCTCGCGCGACCAGTCGCATGACGCGCCGAGCCGCTTGAGCTGCTTGACGATGGTACCGCCGCTCTCGGCCTTCCAGGCCCAGACCTTTTCCAGGAACTTGTCGCGGCCGACGTCGCGGCGGCCCGGCTCCTGACGCTCCATCATCTGCCGCTCGACCACCATCTGGGTGGCGATGCCGGCGTGGTCGGTGCCGGGCTGCCACAGCACGTCCTTGCCGCGCATCCGCTCGAACCGCGCCAGGATGTCCTGGAGCGTGTTGTTCAGCGCGTGACCCATGTGCAGCGAGCCGGTCACGTTGGGGGGCGGGATCACGATCGAATAAGGCTTCGCCCCGGCGCGCTCAGGCCGGCCGGCGCGAAACGCTCCCGCCGCCTCCCACTCCGCGTAAATGCGGCCTTCGACTTCGGCCGGCTGGTATGTCTTGTCGATCATTTGCTTGAATCTGGTGGCGCGTTACAAAGCCCGCCACCCCCGATGCTGTCAACGCTGGCTCAATGCTCGTTTTCTTTATCGATATGGCAGAGCGCCGCCGCTCCCTCTCCCCGCTTGCGGGGAGAGGGTTGGGGTGAGGGGGCGTCTTGACATGCTCAGGCGCCCCCTCACCCGACGCGCTTCGCGCGTCGACCTCTCCCCGCAAGCGGGGAGAGGTACAGGCGGCTCCCCGATGCGCGCGATCTGGGCGCTTGGGCTTGCAAGCTTCGGCAGTCAGGCGCTGGTCCGCGTCGCCGACACGCTGCTGCCGCAGATCGCCGCAGACTTTGCCGTCTCGATCGGCGCAGCCTCGATCGTCATCACCGCTTACGCCCTGACCCATGGCTCGATGCAGTTCGTCACCGGGCCGATCGCCGACCGCTTCGGCAAATACCGCACCGTGGCCATCGCCTGTGGGGTTTCCGCTGTGACTGTGGCGCTGTGCGGGCTGGCCCGCTCGCTCGACAGCCTGACCTTGGCGCGCTTCGCGTCCGGTCTGACGGTCGCCTGGATCCTGCCGATCAGCCTCGCCTACATCGGCGACGTGGTGCCGTACGAACAGCGCCAGCAGGTGCTCGGCCGGTTCCTGGCGGCGCAGGTGCTGGGCCAGTTGTTCGGCCAGGCCGCCGGCGGCATCGTCGGCGACTTTTTCGGCTGGCGCACCATGTTCTTCCTGTTGGCGGCAATGCTCGGGCTGGCGGCCGTGGCGCTGAGCATGGAGCTTGCCACCAACCCGGTCACGCGCGCGGACCGCAACGCGCCGTCGCCACGCGGGCTCATGGCGACCTATCGCATCGTATTGAGCAATCCGTGGGCCCGCACCATGCTGCTCGCGGTCGGGCTCGAGGGCGCGCTGTTCCAGGGCGTGTTCCCTTACATCAGCGCCGACCTGCATCTGCGCTTCGGGCTGAGCTTTACCGCAATCGGCATTATCATCGGCGTGTTTGCAACCGGCGGACTGATCTACGCGGCGAGCGTGCGGCCGCTGATGCGGCGCATCGGTCAGATCGGCATCGCCAACGCCGGCGGTGTGCTGATGGGGCTGGCGTTCCTGACGCTGGCGCTCGAGCAGGTCTGGCAACTGGCGCCGCTGGCGACGCTCGGTGTCGGCTTGGGCTTTTTCATGCTGCACAACACGTTGCAGACCGAAGGCACCCAGATGACGCCGGAGGCGCGCGGCACCTCGGTCGCACTGTTCGCGTCGATGTATTTCATCGGCCAGACGGTCGGCGTGGCGCTGGCCGCGCCGGTGATGGACCGCTATGGAGCCCGGCCGCTGTTTGCGTTTGCCGCAATCATGTTGCCATTGCTGGCATTCTGGTTCACGCGCCGGCTGAAGCAGCGAACGGGCCGAGCCGCGAGCTAAAGCTTGATAGGCAGTGCGTCGACGCACACTCCGTTCGTTCCCGCGGAAGCGGGAACCCAGTCTTTGCAGCCAAACCTGGGCCCCACTTCCGTGGGGGCGAACGGAGTTTGATGACTCAATCCAGACAAAATGCGCTTAACGGCCGCGCGACACGCGCTCGATCTCGTGCCGGACGATGCGCTCGACCATCCCCGGCAGATTGTCGTCGAGCCACGATTTGAGCATCGGCCGGAGCATTTCGCGCACCAGATCCTCGAGCGTGCGCGCGTTCTGGATGAGCACGGTCTGCGCCAGTGCATTAAACGCGGAATCGACGGCAGCCGACGTCGAAGACGACATCAGCCGTGGCTCGCCCTCGCTCTGTGGTGGCGGCGGTGGCGCCGGCTGCCATTGCACCTCGTCGGCGAGCGATGGCTCCTCGGCTGCCCGCGGCGCTTCGGCCGCCGGTGGTTCTTCGGGAGCCCGCGGTTCTTCCGCCGCCCGCAGCGGCCCTGGCGGCGCGTCGGCGAAAAACACGTCGTTCTGGCCATCGATGGTCTGGAAGCTCGGCGGCTCGGCCTCGGGCGGCGCCGCCATTTGCTCGGTCAGATCGAGAACCTCCTCCGGTTCGGCACTCGGTTCGGCCTGCTTCGCGTCCAGCCCGGCCAACATCGTGTCGATCTGCTGCTGATCCATCATCTCGTCCGCCGGCGGCGCAGCAGGGCGCGTCACCTGGTGCCGGGGCGGCATCGGCGGCACCGGAGACGGCGTGGCGGCCTGCTGCGCGGCGGGCTTGGCAGGATCGTCGTCGGCGATGATGCGGCGAATGGAGGCAAGAATCTCCTCCATCGACGGCTCTTGCGCCTTCGCCGGTTGGCTCATTCTCGAATCCTTCCAGCCCCTTGCCGCGCCGTTTCAAGGTCCGGACGCGCGGCCAATCACCGTCCAATCGACTTCACCGGATTCGCGATCGAGTATGACATGACGACCCGCCGACGCCAACGCGAGCCTGGGGATACACACATTGTCCCCATCTCATCCGGCGTAAATATTCAACCGCTATTTTCCGTCGGGCGTGCGTACGCCGACCCAGGTGTCGCGCACCTGGTGGTAGTGCACCTTCGGATCGTAGAGCGAAACCGGCAGATGCAGCACCGAGGGCGACAGCCGTCCGGATGCCGCCAGCAGCGAATACGACGCCACCACCCGGTCGCGCTGGGCGGTGACCAGGGCGACGCGGGCATTGACCAGCTCCTGTTGCGCGTTGAGCACGTCCAGCGTGGTGCGCTGGCCGACGCGGGCCTCTTCGCGGACACCGTTGAGCGCGATTTCGGCGGCGTTGACCTGGGTCGTCGTGGCCTGGATCTGCGCCTTGGCGGCTTCAAGCTGCCCCCAGGACTGCACCAGCGTCTGCTGCGATTGATCGCGGGCGGTATCCAGGTCGGTCCGGCGCTGGCCCAACGTCTCCTTGGCCTGGCGGATCGTCGCATATTCAGCGCCGCCCTGATAAAGCGGAACCGTGAGCTGGCCTGCCACCGAAGCCGCGAAACTTTCCAGCGACGTCAGCGAGGTGGTGGAGCCGTAGTTCTTCTGGGCGCTGCCGACCAGGTTCAGGGAGGGATAAAGCGAGCTTTCCGCGATCTTGACCTGGAACACCGCGGCATCGACGTTGAACATCGCGGTGGTGACGGCCGGATGCCGCGCCCTCGCCTCGGCAATGGCCGCTCTGAGCGATTGTGGCGACAGGCGGTCCACCGGGCTTGCCGGCGCCAGCGTCCCCGGTTCGACACCGATCACCTGCCGATAGTTCGACTGCGACGTCGTGTAGTTGGATTCAGCGGTCAGCAGCGAGGCGCGCGCTGCGGCCAGCCGCGATTCCGACTGCGCCACGTCCGTGCGGGTCACTTCGCCGACGTTGAAGCGGTCACGGGTCTGGCGGAGTTGCTCTTGCAGCACTTCGACGTTGCTGCGCTGCAGTTGCAGGATCGCCGCATCGCGGATCAGGTTCATGTAGGCCGTTGCTCCGGCCAGCAACACGGTCTGCTCGGTCAGGCGCAGCGTCTCGCGTGCCGCCGAAACCAGTTGTTCGGCCTGGCGGGTGCGGCTTGCCGTGCCCAGCCCGTTATACAAGTTCTGGGTGATGGTTCCGCCGTAGCTTTGAAAGCCGAGATTTCCCGACGTGTGGCTGTACGTGGTCACTCCGGCGGCATTGGTCGTCTTCGTGAGCTGATCCAGATACTGTTCGCCGACACTCGCGGTGAGGCTCGCGCGCGGGCGGTAGCCCGACAGGGCCTGCGGCACGGTTTCGTCAGTGGCGCGGACCGCGGCGCGTTGCGAATTGAGCTGCGGATTGTTCTGATAGGCTTGTGTCAGCGCCCAGTTCATCGTGTCGGCCGACGCCGTCGTGCAGAGCAGAGTCACCAGTGCAGCGCCGGCGGCGGTGCTGCCGCTGCCACGCCACGCCCCGGTGATGCGTTCGATATGTTCGCCGGTATTTCTGCCAGTCACTTCCCCGCTCCGCACCGATGTGCTGCGCCACGAACGCTTGGCCTCGCAAAACACGAACAAAACCAAGCTTATGTGCAGAGTCGGCAAGTCGGCGCCACCAAGCGGCAGAAGTCATGCACAAGAACGCTGCACCGAGCGCACGCGCTGATTCGCTAAGTGATTCGGAGAATGCGCCGAGGAAATGGCCGCGCTAAAACACGAATTCGGCTGGCTTTGCGAAACCCGGCAGCAATGTGGCGGCAGCATCGAACACCGGGCGGCCACTGAGGTCGCCACTGGCGTTGCGGTAGAGCATTGCCTTGCCTTCAGCGCCGCGCCCGAGCAAGCCAATCAGCCGGCCGCCGTCCTTGAGTTGATCGAACAGCGGCGCGGGCACGACCTCGGCCGATCCCTCCAGCACGATGACATCAAATGGCGCCTCGGCGGGACAGCCGCGGGACAACGGACCTGTCATAATCCTGACATTCGGCAAGCCGAACGAGGACACTGCATCGGCCGCTTGCTTTGCCAACGCAGGGTCTTCTTCGAGGCCGATGACGGAGCCACCGAGCCGGCTCAAGAGCGCGGCGGAATACCCCGTGGCGCAGCCGACATCGAGCACCCGATCGGTCGGGGCGATCGCCGCGGCTTGCACGAGTTTCGCTAGCACCATCGGCTTGAGCAGGCGGCGCAGTGGCTGCCCTGGCACGCTCACCGCCAGATCGAGATCAAGATAAGCGAGCGCCGCCTTGTCTTCAGGCAAAAACCGCTCGCGCGGCAGGTCGAGCATGGCCGTGAGGATGCGCAGATCGGTGACATCGGCGGTCCGGACTTGGCCGTCGACCATCATCCGGCGCGCGGCGGCAAAGTCGACCATGCGAGTTCCCCGATCGTGCGGAAGGCGAGACAATTGCGGCAAGGCCGGCAAAAAGGCAAGCAGCCGCGCGCGCCTCTCCCTGTGTTGTCGGTTGCCGACGCGTCCTATATAGCGATGCCGGGGCCACGTGGCGGAGTGGTGACGCAGCGGACTGCAAATCCGCGTACCCCGGTTCAATTCCGGGCGTGGCCTCCAGCCGTTCACGTGGGCTTCTGGTTCAAGAGCATCGCGTTCGATGGCTGTTTGGCCATTATTCCCGGACAAAAATGCTACCGCGCGGGAATCCAATGCGGCTGTGCCTTTTGCGTCACTTTGCAAGCGCGGTAGGCTTTTGTTATAGCCCGTCCGCTACGACAAGACGGTGTTCCCCGGTAGCTCAGTGGTAGAGCAACCGGCTGTTAACCGGTTGGTCGCTGGTTCGAATCCGGCCCGGGGAGCCAAGTTTCGTTGTATCAACGCCACGTCGCAAATTTGCTGGCGTTGTACTTCTCTGAGTGTGCGCCCCATCCCTGGAGGGTGCGATTGCCGCCAGCACGCCGCGCATCTGATCTCAGGCACCTGCCCGTTCGCCTGGCCGTCGCAACGCTGTGCGCGTTGGCCGCCGCCGGCTGCTCGCTTGGCACCGAAAATCGTGACCTGCCGCCCAATGCGCGCGGCATCGTCCTGGCCAACAAGACCCTGCTGTGGAGCAACACCAGCAGCATCCGCAATGCCAGCATCGCACCGCTGCAACGTCAGGCGGGCGTGTGGCAGGTCTGCGTCCGGATGACTGCCCCGGGCCCCCTCGGCCGGGCGGTCCCGCGGGACTTCCTGGTGGCCCTCCCCGCTTTCCAGCACATTGGGATCCTAAGCTTAGAATTCCACGTGGACAAGTTGTCGCGGCCGCTTCTATAGTGTCACCTAAATACTAGTGACTCCAGCGTAACTGGACTGGCCACAGTTAGGCCGCAAATGTAATCACACTGGCTCACCTTCGGGTGGGCCTTTCTGCGTTCGCGAGTGGACCCGATAAGCTCATGGAGCGGCGTAACCGTCGCACAGGAAGGACAGAGAAAGCGCGGATCTGGGAAGTGACGGACAGAACGGTCAGGACCTGGATTGGGGAGGCGGTTGCCGCCGCTGCTGCTGACGGTGTGACGTTCTCTGTTCCGGTCACACCACATACGTTCCGCCATTCCTATGCGATGCACATGCTGTATGCCGGTATACCGCTGAAAGTTCTGCAAAGCCTGATGGGACATAAGTCCATCAGTTCAACGGAAGTCTACACGAAGGTTTTTGCGCTGGATGTGGCTGCCCGGCACCGGGTGCAGTTTGCGATGCCGGAGTCTGATGCGGTTGCGATGCTGAAACAATTATCCTGAGAATAAATGCCTTGGCCTTTATATGGAAATGTGGAACTGAGTGGATATGCTGTTTTTGTCTGTTAAACAGAGAAGCTGGCTGTTATCCACTGAGAAGCGAACGAAACAGTCGGGAAAATCTCCCATTATCGTAGAGATCCGCATTATTAATCTCAGGAGCCTGTGTAGCGTTTATAGGAAGTAGTGTTCTGTCATGATGCCTGCAAGCGGTAACGAAAACGATTTGAATATGCCTTCAGGAACAATAGAAATCTTCGTGCGGTGTTACGTTGAAGTGGAGCGGATTATGTCAGCAATGGACAGAACAACCTAATGAACACAGAACCATGATGTGGTCTGTCCTTTTACAGCCAGTAGTGCTCGCCGCAGTCGAGCGACAGGGCGAAGCCCTCGGCTGGTTGCCCTCGCCGCTGGGCTGGCGGCCGTCTATGGCCCTGCAAACGCGCCAGAAACGCCGTCGAAGCCGTGTGCGAGACACCGCGGCCGGCCGCCGGCGTTGTGGATACCTCGCGGAAAACTTGGCCCTCACTGACAGATGAGGGGCGGACGTTGACACTTGAGGGGCCGACTCACCCGGCGCGGCGTTGACAGATGAGGGGCAGGCTCGATTTCGGCCGGCGACGTGGAGCTGGCCAGGGAAAG